>JGI26082J51739_10000633_pt1 | contig 22245 bp, 19 predicted proteins | sample SaaInl5LU_22_DNA_FD_51739 | JGI IMG/M metagenome (IMG submission 51739)
CTATGCCAGTGATGACCGAGTGCAGTGTGCAGAAGACCTTTACATGGCTGCTGAGTTAGCNGCTAAAGAGGGATTTATAATGGGTTATGAGGCGCTCTCTTGGGGGCGGCACATTGCGGATTATGAGGACGCTTGGGATTTAGTGAAACGAGCTAACCACCCCGTATTAGGCATTAATCTTGATACGGTTCACATGTTTTCTAGGGGCAATACCCTAGACTGCTTGCGCGATGAAATACCTATCGATCGTATAGCACTTGTACAGGTCGCAGATGCGCCTTTACTGCACACATCCGACTTAATGAGTTATAGCCGTCACCATCGTTGTTTTCCGGGGCAAGGGGATCTTCCTGTTGCCGATTTTATGAGGGTGCTGGCGGATAAAGGCTTTGACGATTATGTGTCACACGAAATCTTTAACGACGAATTTCGTGCCTCCTCTGCCAAGGAGCGTGCAATAGACGGTATGCGCTCAATGATTTGGCTTGAAAAGCAGGTACACGACGAGCAAACCGCCCCTGCGATAACCGATATAGAGTTTATTGAGTTTGCTATTGCCGGCGAAGAGGGTGAATCCGTAGTGGCAATGCTTCATGCCTTAGGGTTTATAGAGACTCACAAACATGTATCAAAAGATGTCAGCCTGATGCAAATGGGGCAGATTAATCTGGTGTTAAATCGTGAACCCGCAAGCCAGGCACACCGCTATTATCAAGTACATGGTGCGTCGGTATGTGCTTTTGCTTTGACCACGTCAAGTGTAAAAGCCTCTTTGGCACAGGCCGACCAATATCGAATGAAACGCTTTGCTAATGCGGCAGGCCCGGGCGAGCTAAATATCCCGGCGCTTAAAGGTGTTGGTGATAGTCTTGTCTATCTTGTTGAGAGGCATAAGAAGTTTCGATTTTACGATGTCGACTTTGAGCCCATCGAAAGCGTTCAACCTACTGACACAGGTTTGACCCGCATCGATCATATGGCGCAATCGGTTGCCAATACAGAGTTTTTATCGGCCGCTTTTTTCTATAAATCGGTTTTCGATTTTGAGGTAAAACCGGGTCAGGATCTTCCTGACTTGTATGGATTGGTCACTAGTAGAGTGGCGGCGAGTCGCAATGGCCGTGTGCTTATTCCGATAAACATGACCGATGCTCGAGAGGCCTCACCACAGCGTTTTATTCAGCGTACTCATGGTGCTGGGGTGCAACAGATCGCATTTGCTTGTGAAGATATAGTTAAAGCGGCGGCCCAGTTGGGTCGTTCTCAAACCCTTGCAATACCTGCCAACTATTACCGTGAAATTGAAGGTAAATTTGGCTTGAGTAGCGAGCTTTTAAATAGTCTTAAAGCGCACAATATTATGTACGACGCCGATGAAAGTGGAGCGTTTTACCACTTCTACACGCGTGAGGTACAGGGCGTCTTTTTTGAGGTCGTTCAGCGCGTTGGGGGGTATGCGGGGTTCGGTGAGCCCAATGCTCATGTGCGCTTCGCGGCACAGGCTCAACTTCGTGATTCTGACGCGCGCCTTGCGCTCTAAATACTGGCCCTAACTTACAGCCTAAAGGAGCGCAGAAATAGAGAAAACCGTGATCAGTTGACCTGTTCACGGGTTTCGTTTTTTGGCTTATTTAGGACCGCTATGAACAGTTGAACAGAAACGAGTTTTAAACAGGTTCAATAACGGAGCTCAGTTCACCTTAGCTACCCCATCGCTAGTAAAGCTAGCAAATCACCATCCACAGAAAGAGCCCGGCACTTGTGAACACACCGATAATGAACAGGGGTGTTACGCTATGGATTACTGCCCAATCACTTAGTCAGAGTGAAAATCCGCGGCGTCTAAACGGCTCAGCCAGTGAGCCGTATGTTTGTTGTTATCAATAATAGTGATGGGTACAAGCGCTTCACGACTTTGAACGTCTACGTAAACTGAGTACCAAAACACATATAATTAAGGCAGCGCCTACACCATTTGCAATCAAATTCAGAGGCCAGAACGAACCGACAGCGCCTGCAATGAGTATCGGCCAATACCAGAGTCTAAGGGGACCCTCAGAATGGTTTTGAATCATCACGTTTAGACCATACATACCAAATAAAGCAAAGAAACCAAGTTGGCATATCTCGAGCCAGTTGCCGCTGATCAAAGGTGTGTAGGCGAACAATAAGGGGACAATGTAGAGCCCTTTAGCCAACTTCCAAGCCTGAAAACCGGTCGCCATCGGTGGGGACTTGGCGATACCAGCCGCTGTGAATGCAGCAAGACAGACCGGCGGTGTAACGTTGGAGTCCTGGCTTAACCAGAAGATGATCAGGTGAGCGGTTAGCAAAAAGGTGGTGAGTTGCTGCTGGTCGACAAGTAGTGGGCGCAAGGTCACGGCCACTTCGAATGGAATCGATGCCATCAGTTGCACGGCTTCATCGTAACTTAGTCCCGAGCTGAGATTCGCGACCAGTGGACTGTCCACCAGCGAGAACATAGCAAGTTGCACGGGATCACTAATACCTGCGACAAGCAGGTCGATGATGACGGTGTCAGCCAATATACCGGCTAGCGCGGGCGCACAAAGAATAGCTAAAATAATATAGGCTGCTGTAACTGGCAGACCCATGCCCAGTACCAACGATGCGAGCGCGATTAGCACTATTGCGATTACCACAGACCCCTGTGACCACTGTGCGATCATTAAAGAGAAGCCATTACCGATACCGCTGGTAACGATTGCATTATTCATAATACCAATCGCAACCAATAGCACACCGGTCATGATCGATGCTGCCATACCCAGCATGAAGGCATTTGTAATCCGTTTTGGGGTCATTACGTTGGTGGCTAGCTGTTTGATCCCGAGTATCTTTGAGGCGATATAGGATCCCCAAGATACTAGAATCAAACTAGCTATCGCCCAACATGCGGCAAAGCTCGGTGTCACTCCCGACATAAGTAAGATAATCATGACAGTGAGCGGTAGAATAAATACCAGCCCTCCAGATAGGATCTTCGCTTTATCAATCGTCATATCAACGCCTTCCCCGACGTTGTGCTTGACCGCTTCAATACGAACGATAAAGGCGACCGATAGGAAGTAAAGCATTGCGGGAACAATTGAGACCGCAACGATATCGGCGTAGGGAATGGCCGTATAACTAGCCATTACAAAGGCACCCGCGCCCATAATCGGTGGCATGATCTGCCCGCCCGTTGAAGCGGCTGCCTCGACACCCGCCGCAAACCGGCCCCTAAATCCGTTTGATTTCATCAAAGGTATGGTGATTACCCCGGTTGAGGCGGTATTTGCAATAGCTGAGCCGCTAATGGTACCTGTGAGTGCGGAAGAGATAACAGCAACGAATCCAGCCCCACCTCGTACACGCCCGGCGACAACCTTGGAAACTTCTATTACAAAATCGCTGGCGCCTGAAGCGACTAGAAATCCACCGAAGATCATAAAGAGCGTAATGCTAGACGAAGATATTAGAGCGAGAATGCCGAACATCCCTTCATCGTTGTAAAGGGATCGAAAGAGTACATCATTAAGTGGCAGGCTTGCTGCACGGAAAACACCCGGCAGATATTCGCCAAGAAAGAGAATGTAGGCTAGTGATAGCACGATCAGGATAGGAATTACCCATCCCGCAACCCTGCGTGATAGATCGACTGCAGCGAAAATAAGAAACAGCCCAGCTATCCAATCTAGAGCGTTAAATTGCCATGACTGCCCGGTAATCGCCAACGTATCCTCGTATATGCGATCCACTGAGCTTGCTACCCAGACTGCGGCTGCAATGATCAATACACCGTACAAGAGATCGGCTATCAGCGCCTTTTGGCTGCGTGTTTGGTCGTTAAAGTTTGTATTTACAACAGAGGCAAGCAGGGCGAAACCCCCAAAATGTATGGCGTTCTGCCAGAGCGTCTGTTCGTTTATAAAAAGATTGGTAGCGATGTGCCAGACGCCGAAGAGTACAGCGAAGGCAGCGATGGCCCACTCAATAGCGCTCTTCTTTGAGTCGTCCAAGTTGAGTAGGTAGTCGCGCGTAAGGTTGCCGTTTGAAACGGGCATATCAGAGCTAATCTTCGTCAATTTTAAACCAGCTAAGATTGAGTAAATGAGCGGTCGACCCACGAAACTTAGGTCGACCAAGGGGTCGCAATCTCTAATTATTTAGAGATCAGACGGTCAGGAATAGTCAAACCTACTTCTTTGTAGTAGCGAGCCGCACCTGGGTGCAATGGGGCAGGAAGACCTGCAATCGCACTCTCAATGCTCATGGCGTTAGTCGCTGGGTGAATCGCTTGCAAGAAATTAAGGTTCTCGTACATCGCTTTAGTCAGTTTGTAGACATCGTCTTCGGCAACTGATGCGTTTACGGCCAAAAAGTTAGGCTGAGCAATGGTGCTGATGTCCGCCGTTTGACCTGGGTAAGTGCCGGATTTAATGGTGTAAGGCGTCCAAAGGTCGCGACCGCCATCCATTTTAGCCAGCTCTTCTGGCGTTACATCTAAAACGGTGAATTGGCCTTCGTTAGACGCCATTAGCTTGGTAATTGCGCCAGCAGGAACGCCCGCGGCAATACCTGCTCCGACGATCTGACCATTAGCCATAGCATCAGCGGTTGGGCCATAACCACCGTACATCAGTTCATAATCAGTTTCTATGTCAATACCCAGACCTGCGAGAAGGACCTTGTTTGAACCGATTGTGCCCGAGTTTTTTGCGCCCATACCCATGCCAGTACCTTTGGCCGCAACCATATCTGACATTGTTCCACTGCTGACGTTAGCATTTGCAATGACGAAATGTTCAACGTTCTGCCACAGCATGGTAACCGAGCGTACGTTCTCCTGAGGTGCAGTCACTGGACCTGTGCCAGTGACAGCGTATGAACCGTATAGGCCCTGCAGGATGGCGAAGTCAGCAGTACCAGCCCCCATTGCCTGAACGTTAGCACCAGAGCCCGCTGAGTTAACTGCAGTGAGGCTGAACTTCTCTTTTGGCAAAAGTTTAATTTTAGATAGGGTAGAGATCGCTGTGCCAACGGGGTGATATGTACCGCCCGTTGATGCTGTGTTGAGGATGTAATCGCGCTCCTCGGCCTGCACGCTGACGACAGCTGCTGCCATCATAATTCCGCTTACGAGTGTGGTGATTTTTTTCATGAGTAGAACACCTTTTTTTCGAGTTTTTGTTGTTGTTGAGCCAGTAGGTCTGGCTACTTGGAAATCATCTCAATACCATAACATGCACATTTCGCATCAGTTAACAGCGTTCGAAACTATTCACCCAATGCAGTTTTGATCTGGTTACAAATGTGGCGGCCAATCGGTATGGCGCTGGTTGCAGCCGGAGAGGGTGCATTGCATACGTTAAACGTTCGCTCGGTAGAAACGAACAGAAAATCGTCAATCAAAGTTCCTGCGCTGCTGATTGCTTGTGCTCGCACTCCAGCAGGGTACGGCATTAAGTGTTCAAGACGCAACTGCGGACAGTATTTCTGAACTTCAGCAAGATAAGCCCTTTTGAACAGCGAGTTGCGCATCTCGCGAATACCGCTCCTGAGGTTAGTCCTCAGAACTTTCAATACAGACGGATTGGTCAGCATACTAAAAGAGTCGCTTAGACTGATATCTGTTTTCCGATACCCCTCTCGTTTGAACGCCAATACTGCGTTTGGCCCAACTGTTGTCTCCCCGCCGATCATGGGGGTTAGATGGACGCCTAGGAAGGGCGTATCAGGATTGGGTATCGGATATATCATATGATTAACGAGCGAGTTCAATTCTGACGGAAGACGGTAGTACTCGCCACGAAATGGACAGATGGTAAAGTCTGGCTGCTGGCCTAACATCCTTACGATCCTGTCTGACATTAAACCACCGCAAGAGATGGCAAAGCTCGCCGTCAAAGGGCCTTGGTTTGTTTGAAGCGTAACGCTGTTGGCGCTCTCAGAAATTCCAATAACCTCGGTCGCCAGTTTTACCTCTCCGCCAGCGGCCTTGAACCTCTCAATCATTACCTGAGTTATACGTGTGTAGCTTACGATGCCACTTGAGGGGAAAAATATCCCTTCAAGACCTGTGATGTTCGGCTCGCGCTCGCGTAATTGAGCGTTGTCTAGCCAGTAGCGCTCCAATCCATTTGCTTCGGTGCGATCCCAAAGTGCGCGCATGCGTTCCATTTCAAGGTCATCAGTAGCAACAAGTACCTTGCCACAATTTCGATAAGGGATCTCGTTTTCGTCACAGAAGGCTTTCGTAGCTTGGTTCCCCTCAAAGCAAAACTGAGCTTTAAGTGTTCCAGGCTTATAGTAGACGCCTGCATGAATGACACCAGAGTTATGACCCGTTTGGTGTTGTGCAAGCGCGGGCTCTTTTTCGACAAGCAGAATGCGACTGTCTGGATACATCTGTTGCAGTTGCATGGCTGTTGAAGCACCTAAGATGCCCCCGCCTATTATTATAAAATCGTATACCTTTGCCACCTGACCTCCTAGGGTGAAATCTGCGTATACGCTACTGACTAGCCCTGAGTGGGTCAATACCCGTATTTCTGTTTTTTAAAAAAGACAAGCTGGGGGTTATTGTCGTAGCATTGAAGGCTTTAATTAATCGTATGCTTAGTTCGAAAGGTAGATGAAATGGATCTTGGATTAAAAGGCCGCGTTGCGGTTGTGATGGGTGCATCGCAGGGTTTAGGTAAAGCGAGTGCATTGCAGCTAGCAGCAGAAGGCGCAGAGGTTGTGTTGGTTTCACGCTCAGCTGAGAACCTCGAGTTGGTAAAAAGTGAAATTGAGGCAGCTGGCGGTAGCGCACAGATTCAAACCTGTGACCTGTTCGATGCAGAATCGCGCGCTGAATTTGTCAAATTTCTTGGCACTATGCCGCAGTTAGATGTGCTGATTGCTAACTCGGGTGGCCCAGCTCCTGGTATGGCACCAGGCATCGCTTCAGAGACTTGGACACGAGAGTTTGATGCCATGGTTGTGGGGCTCATCGAAATTGTCGATGCATCTGTTGCACAGATGAAACCCCGTGGTTTCGGCCGTGTTGTGGTGATTGCTTCATCTGGCGTTGTTGTGCCAATTCCTAAGCTGGCTGTATCTAATACCTTGCGTTCGGCAGTAGCAGGCTACATAAAAACACTTGCCGAACAGATGGCCCCACATGGAATAACCTGCAATCTAGTGCTTCCAGGCCGTATTGAAACACCGCGTACCCAAGCGATTGATAAGGGAACTGCAGCTAACATGGGTATCAGCATTGAGCAGGCACGTGCCGCCTCTGCCGCGACTATTCCAATGGGGCGCTATGGTAAACCGGAGGAGTTTGGTGCCGTTGTTACGTTCATTGCGAGTGCTCCGGCTGCCTATATCACTGGCAGCCAGATTCGCGTAGATGGCGGATCGATTAAGTCAATTAACGCCTAGCTAGTGATTAGCCGTCAGTCGGAGCGAGTTGGCTTACGGCGACGGCGCTGGCTGCTCGAACGTTCATCAGGGCCTTTTTGGGCCCTTGATTCATTTTGAGACCCTGGCTTTCGCTGGGGTTTGCGTGCGGCATTGCCACGTGCCGCCGGGTCTGAAGCCTGAGCCGTTTTTGTTTTGGCTTTCTTTGGCTTGCGAGGGGCTCTCAAACTGGTCGGTGGTAGCGGGAATCTTGGTTCGAAATGAGGCAGCATCCGACGTTCAAGCAGCGTCTGTGTCAGTGTTTCAATATCAATCAGAAGATCCAGCTCATCGGCAGATACCAACGAGACCGCTTCACCGACACTGCCTGCTCGGCCAGTTCGGCCAATACGGTGCACATAATCTTCAGAAATGTTCGGTAGGTCAAAGTTGATAACATGCGGCAACTCTTTAATATCAATGCCACGCGCGGCAATATCGGTCGCCACGAGTACCTGAATCGAGTTGTCCTTGAACTCCTGGAGTGCACGTGTGCGTGCGCCTTGGCTTTTGTTACCGTGTATAGCGGCTGACTTAATGTCTGCTTTTTCTAGTTTGCCTACCAATCGGTTAGCACCGTGCTTAGTGCGGCTAAAAACCAGTACTTGGAACCAGTTGTTGGTCTTGATCAGTTCGATGAGCGCATCAGTCTTAGCGTTCTTGTCGACGGGGATTATCCACTGCTCAACGCTATGAGCTGTTTTGTTTTCCGGCGATACTGAAACCTCAACCGGATTGTTGACCAACTCTTTGGCCAGCTCTTTTATCTCTGCAGAAAAAGTGGCTGAGAAAAGCAGGTTTTGACGCTTTTTTGGCAACATATTAAGGATTTTGCGGATATCTCGAATAAAACCCATATCGAGCATTCGATCAGCTTCATCGAGCACTAGAGTCTCGACCTGGTCAAAACGAATGGCATTCTGGCCGTACAGATCGAGCAGGCGGCCAGGTGTTGCAACGAGAAGGTCTACACCCGCTCGCAGGCTTTGCATCTGTGGATTAATCTTTACGCCGCCAAATACAACGGCGCTTTTTAAACCTGTATGGCGTCCGTAGTACTGAGCGTTATCCTGAATCTGCGCTGCTAGCTCTCGTGTGGGCGTCAATACCAGCGCTCTTACTGAATTTGCTCGTGCCTTAGCGCCCCCCTGTAAAGTTTGTAAAATGGGTAGTACAAAACTGGCCGTTTTACCGGTACCAGTCTGTGCGGCTGCCATAACATCGCGTCCCTCGAGGACGGCAGGTATAGCGGCAGCTTGAATAGGGGTAGGTACCTCGTAACCTTTTTCGGATAGGGCTTTGAGGAGATCGTTGGAGAGGCCTAGATTTGCAAATGACATTGAGTGTGCTCTAAAAATTGGATGCGAACCTTAGCACATAATCGATCTGAGTGTTTAATTTGCGGTCCGTTTAGATCTAACAATTGATGAGGAAAAGTATCGGTTCAATCCGTCAGGTGAGCCGAAAAGCGTTAAAAGAGATAACAGGTAGGCCGTGTTTAGAACGGCCCCTTTACCCTATCCAAAAATGGACCTATGCAAAACGGATAAATGAGGCCGTTTAGCCTAGCGCAACAACAGCATAGGTTTACTGGCCTTACGCACCAGTGTCGATGTGGTACTGCCTACCAATAAATGCCTTATCCGGCTGTGGCCGTAAGCGCCCATAACAAGAAGGTCTGATTGGCTCGCGTTTAATTGTTGCAGAATGACTTCATCAGCCTCACCGGCCAATAATTCGGTAGTAACAGTAAATCCAGCGTCGCAGAGAGTCTGTGCAGCCTTGTCGAGCTCTTGGCGGGTATCAAATGTAGAGGGTCCGACCATTAATAGCGTGCACTCACACCCCTTTAGGAGTGGGCTCGTTGCAACCATATCTAAGGTTTTGCGTGCAGTTGGACTACCGTCAAACGCCAGTAAAAATCGCTTTGGATCCACCAGGGGTTTGTCAGTTAGTAGAATAGGGCGGTGCAAGGCACGAACGGCTGGTTCGATATGCACACCCAACGCATCGCCTTGAGTGCCTTTGCCAAGCACCAGAAGACGTGTTTGTGGTTGCAGCTCTTGCAGTGCAGTAATTAGATCGTCATGGCGTTGCATAGCGCTTGGTTCGAAGGCACTGTCTTGTCTGGCACGATCTAGAGCGGCATCCAACATTATTCGACCCTGTTCACGGGCCAGCTTTGCGCGTTGCTCGTCTAAGGACGCTAGCTGTTCAAGTAGAGCTTCGCGTGCGCCAAGACCAATTTCACCGCTTAGTGGGGCTTCATCGGTTGTCGGGAATTCACGCTTATCTAGGACGTGCAGCAGCAATAGAGGTGCTTCAAGTTTAGCGCTCGCCCAGGCGGCAGTATCACAAATGGCCTCTGCCATCGATCCAACGCCGTCAATACATGCAACTACGTTTGCCATGCTTAAGCCCCCTAGTGCCCCATTAAGTCATCAATTGCATCAGGTTTATCGTGCACTGCGAATCGGTCAACAATCGTTGCACTCGCTTCGTTCAAGCCAATCACTTCAACATCTATGCCCTCGCGACGGAACTTCAATACAACCTTATCTAATGCGCTAACGGCTGTTATATCCCAGAAATGGGCCCGCGAAAGGTCTATGCTGATGCGGTCGACATCCTCTTTGAAGTCGAAAGCCGCGATAAACTTATCACTTGAACTAAAAAATACCTGACCTACAACGGTGTAGGTAAGTTGGTTGTTATCGTCCCGTTTTTTGCCGATAAACAAAAACTGACCAATCTTATTAGCAAAGAAAAGGGCCGCAAGCAGTACACCCGCGAATACACCAAACGCGAGGTTATGAGTGGCGACTACAACACTGACAGTTACTAGCATAACAACGTTGGTTGACATAGGGTGCTTCTTCAAATTGAAGATAGATTCCCAGCTAAAGGTACCGATTGATACCATAATCATGACCGCAACAAGCGCAGCCATTGGAATTAGCGAGACCCAGTCATCCAAAAATACAACCAGTATAAGCAGCACTACACCTGCCACGAGCGTAGAGAGCCTTGTGCGTCCTCCGGACTTAACGTTGATAACCGACTGACCGATCATGGCACAGCCTGCCATACCGCCGAACATGCCCGAAACAATATTGGCAAGGCCCTGTCCCTTACACTCACGGTTTTTGTCGCTAGGCGTATCCGTTAGCTCGTCAACGATGGTTGCCGTCATCAACGACTCAAGCAGACCAACCACCGCAAGTGGCAGTGAGTACGGCAAAATGATCAACAGAGTCTCAAGGTTAAGTGGGACCTCAGGCCATAAGAAAATCGGTAAGGCATCAGGTAGTTCACCCATGTCGCCAACTGTCCGTATGTCTAACCCGAGCGCAATTGATACTGCTGTAAGCAGCAAAATACAGACCAGTGGCGATGGGATTTTTGTCGTTATCAGTGGGAAGGTATAGATGATCAATAGTCCGGCTGCTGTCATGGCGTACACGTGCCAAGTAACGTCAATTAACTCGGGCAGTTGTGCCATAAATATAAGAATAGCCAGCGCATTCACAAAGCCTGTGACAACCGAGCGAGAGACAAAACGCATTAAAGAGCCTAGGCGCAAGAAGCCTGCTGCTATCTGAATAATACCGGTCAGTAGAGTTGCTGCTAGCAGGTATTCAAGTCCATGCTCTTTTACCAGCGTGACCATCAGCAGTGCCATAGCGCCTGTCGCCGCCGATATCATCCCGGGGCGCCCGCCGGCGAATGCAGTGACCACCGCTATGCAGAAGGAGGCATACAGGCCAACCTTTGGATCTACGCCTGCGATAATCGAAAATGCGATCGCTTCTGGGATGAGTGCGAGTGCAACAACTAAACCAGAGAGAATGTCGCCGCGTATGTTTGAAAACCAGTTGTAATGCAGAGAGGGAGTCATCGTTACCATGTGTTCATTGACGAAAAGCTGGCAATTCTATCAGACTTTCATCTAAAGCTGTGCAGTAGCCGTAAACTTAACGCTCGCGTTTGGGAATAAACGTCTGAAAAAAGCTGATGTGGGTGTTAAATCCTCGTGACAACGCGAGTGCTCGCGTATGGTTCATTGGCAGTTCCCCGCGGAGTATGGCACTGAATTCGTCTGTAGTAAGATTGCACAGCGATGCAGCTTGCGCCTCAGTGATGCCCGTTGGTTTTAAATAGAGTTCATTGATCAGGGTGCCGACGCTGGCGTTGGGATCTAGTTGCAGCATATTAAGGATTTTAATGAGTACCGAAATTGTCTATACGTTAATTTTAGTGGGTGTCGTTGTTATTGTCGCGCTTAGTTTGATTATCTACCGTCAAGTAAGCCTAGCTAAAGCCCTCTCTCGTGAGAAAAAAGAGGCTCAAGCGCGCCACGCGGCTGAAGCGGCCAAGCAACGCGACTATCTTGTTGATAGTTCACGCCTGATAGCAACAGCCATTTTAAATGATGACAAGATAACCCTTACAGAGGGGTGTATCCGCCTTAAGGTAATGATTGATAACCTAAACCCACAAATGCATCATGATGAATTGTACTCTGTGTTCGAAGAGGTCTATAACCGCACGTCTCATATTCCATTTCTATCGGGTTGGCGCGAATTGGAGCGCAAGCAGCAGCGCGCTTTCGAAAAAGAGATGCGAGCTATCGAGCACGAGTGTGAAGCACGTATTAACCAAGCGGCCAAATCGCTTTTGCAGGATCCTGTTTTAAAGACACATTAATGGAATTAATACCGGTTTTCTTTATAACCCTTCTCTTTTCGCTTGGATTGATCTTGGCGCTGAGTTACGGAAAAGCACCAACCTATAGACCCGAGCGTGAACAGGTTGTAGTTTTACTGGAGTCGCTGCTCGATGGTACCGCTTCACAAAGCCATTGGGATCTTTTTATAGGGATGCCAATTCAGCATGATGAGGCCCTGGAGGCGGTGAGAGTTAAGTGTGTAACGCTGCACGAAGGATTAGATGGATCGGACCCTGCGCGCGAAGGGATCGATGGTTTTATCTACGATCGTGCAGGTCGTGCCAAAATTGAGAGTATCTTAGTGGATTTTCGCAAGGTAATTGAAGCGACGCCTGTTACACGTCAGTTTTAGAATGTTTTTGCCAGTTGTTGGATAGACGTTTCCTAAATTTTTATTTTGTTAGCACAAACAGAACAGTGAGAAAGAGGATCGCAGGTGAACTACCCGCAAAGCAAACTGCCTAATGTAGGCCTTACAATTTTCTCCACCATGTCAGCACTAGCGGCAGAACGGGGAGCCATTAATTTGTCTCAGGGTTTACCTGATTATAATGGCCCACAAGCCTTGCTGGATTCAGTTGCTAAGCAGATCAGTGCGGGTCGTAACCAATACGCACCAATGATAGGCGTAGCGGAATTACGCGAGGCTATTGCCGCTAAAGTTGAAGCCTTGTACGGTCGTAAGCTTGACCCTGCTAGCGAGATTACAGTTACACCAGGCGCCACAGAAGCGATCTACTCTGCTATTACCACCGTGGTTCACCCCGGCGACGAGGTGATTATTTTTGACCCCGCTTATGACAGTTACAGGCCGGCGGTTGANATTAATGGGGGCATTGCGGTGCACCTGCCACTAAAACCACCAAGCTTTGCTGTCGACTGGGAAGCGCTACGTGCGGCTATTACGCCGCGTACTCGCATGATCATTACCAATACGCCTCACAACCCGACGGGGCAGGTTTGGAGCGCGAATGACCTAGACGAGCTAGAGGCNAGNGTTCGTGATACTGATATCATTATTCTGGCAGATGAGGTGTACGAACACCTCGTGTACGACGGCCTTTCACATCAGAGTGTTAACCTACGGCCTGCATTGGCTGAACGTAGCTTTATTGTCTCATCGTTTGGCAAAACCTATCATGTAACTGGCTGGCGCGTTGGTTACTGCGTGGCGCCCAAGGCGCTGTCGAAAGAGTTCCAGAAAATCCATCAGTACAACACCTTTAGCACGCATACACCTATGCAGTGTGCTATTGCTGATTTTATGCAGCAGCAACCTGAGTATGCTCAGTCATTACCCGGTTTTTTCACCGCCAAGCGCAATCGTTTGGCTAGCGGACTTAAGCAGAGCCGATTTAAGCTGCTGAATTCCAGCGGAACCTATTTTCAGTTAGTTGACTACACTGCGATTAGTGATCTTCCCGACCACGAATTTGTTATATGGTTGCTGGAACATGCGGGAGTCGCGGCTATTCCACTGTCGCCATTTTATGCGAATGCTCAACAGACAGGCTGTGTGCGTCTGTGTTTTGCTAAAGCTGATGATACGATTGATAGAGCATTGGAAGGTCTATGCGCCATTTAAAAGTCTGTACGCTGCAATCAGAATTAGCTTGGCACCATCCGGATGCCAACCAACAGCATTTTGAACAGCTGATTCGCGCGTCAGACGATGTCGATATCATTGTACTGCCCGAGATGTTTCTAACCGGGTTTACAATGGAGCCCGAATCAATAGCTGAGCCTTGGCAAGGTGGGCGTACAGAGTGGCTATCGGCACTGGCTAAAGAGACAGGTAAGGCTTTGTGCGGCAGCCTAGTCGTGCACTTGGGCGAAGCATTTTATAACCGTTTCATCTTTGCCACCCCTGATGGTGGTTTATGTCACTACGATAAGCACCATCTATTTCGTATGAGTGCTGAGAACGAACACTACTCATCGGGCGATGATCGTTGTCTGATTCATTATCGCGGTTGGCGTATTTTACCAATCGTCTGTTACGACTTGCGATTCCCGGTATTTTGCCGCAATCAAAACGATTATGATCTGATGATATGTGTTGCAAACTGGCCTGCTCCGCGTCGCCACCACTGGCGGATTTTGCTTCAAGCGAGAGCTGTTGAAAATCAAGCNTTCGTAGTGGGTGTCAATCGTGTAGGTCAGGATGGTAAAGGTCTAGATTACTCGGGTGACTCGATGGTCGTGAGTTTTAAGGGGGATCTTATGTTCGATTCGCCGCCAGGTGAGGCTCAGGTTGGTGTGGCAACATTAGACCTTGAGGATCTACGTTCGTATCGCAAGAGTTTTCCTGCCTGGGCTGATACGGATAGATTCGAATTAAACGCAGTTACAACACGTGTAGAAGAGCTTTAATACTCGCCATCACTCGGCTGTCCATGGGGCTCGAGTTTAACTGCGAACTGTCTAAACTCGATTCCTAAAAATAATTCTTGGCTAGATTTTATTCGTTTAACGCTGATCTTAAGCCGTACTGTTCTTCAAGATCTCCAACACTTAAATGGGCGATTGCAACAGTGCACGATAGATCTTTGCTGGTGTGGATACGGGTTTAAAAAACTCATGTCCTCGACCCGCAGACTCTGCCTTACCTAGCATAAGTAACCCGCCCGGCTTTAGGTGTTTATAAAACCTGTTGACGACGCGTTGTTGAGTGTCGCTGTTAAAGTAGATCAATAGGTTTCGACAACAAATTAGATCGAGTCGGTTAAAAGGCGGCTGGGTGAGCAGGTCGTGTTTGCTAAAAACGACCTTTGACCTGAGCGAATTTTTGATGCGGTAACGACCATTNTCGACAAACATATAGCGGTNAACAAACTGCGGCGAGATAGTGCCGATATCGTTCTCTGAGTAATGTGCGCCCTGCGCTATCGCTAATGCTTGAATATCGATATCGGTTGCGAATATTGTGAAGTCTATTTCACTATCTAGATCCTGCAGTACATCATCAATTAACATAGCTAGAGAGTAGGTCTCTTCGCCGGTAGAGCAGCCAGCGCTCCAGATTGTTAATTGTTTTTCGGTGTAGCGTTCGAGGTAGCGAAACAGGGTTAGACGAAGTTCATTGAACGCGTTAGAGTCCCGAAAAAACTCTGTAGTACCGATAAATATATCCTCATACAGGTGAGTCACCTCGTCAGCTTCGCTAATCAGTAATTCAGCGTATTGTTCGTAACCCTCTATGCCGATATCCGCCATACGCTTTTTTAAACGGCGTAAAAGTGGCGAGCGTTTGTACTCGGCTAAATTAAGCCCTAGTCGCTTGCTAAGAATATCCATAATCTTATCAATACTTGTGCTTTCGACATCTGTTATCTGATGCGTGACAGTGGGTCTTCTAGGTATGTTTCGAGCGATGGCTTCGGCCATCTCTGTGGCAGAGTGAATGATTTGGATATCGGTTATTTGAGTCAGTTTGGTTACAAAGGGAGCTGCGTTTTGCTGCAGCATTGACCATACAAAAACAGGGCTCTGGCGCACAGCGAGCTCTCTTATTCCGATTACACACTCACCGGGGTCGATAGCGTCAAACAGGACCAATGAAGCGCGGTAGGAGAAGTGTTTTGCAAGCGATGAAACCAGTGTCTCGGTGCCCATCTTTGGCGGGGTAACGCGTGTAAGTTGCTCGCCCGCACTGACCTGATAGGTATCACCTTGGTTTAGCCAAATGAGTTGGTTCGGCCCCAGCGTGGTTGTATTCGCGGCGGTTTTTATTTTAAGAGAACTCCCGCGTTTCAATCGCGATTGAAGCGAGCGGCTAGACTCAGTGTCCGCATCGAATCGTAGTAATATTGACCCTTCAAATCCTTCAGGAATTGCAGATAAGAAATCGAAGAGTGCAACTGAGTTACCACGGTGAGCCATAACCAATACGACGAATGCTGGTCGGTTTGTTAAGACAGAAATAGGGGAGTTCAAACGACGACTCTGGCTAGATGGTTTGAACATTTACAGCTCTATTTTGGTAACAGTTAATTGAAGTATAGATGACGAATGCTTTTGATGTTTATCAAAGCGGTCTAACTTTGTATAGGGATTCACTTTAAGCCTAGATGAGTGCAGTTTAAGCAGATCTTGTTTGGTTAAATGGCGTTAGACTATACCGTTAAGTTGCTTAGGGTCGTCAACTCGATAACAATGAGTCGGCAACATGAATACGCGTGCTCATAAAAAATCACAGTTAAAGGTGCATAATTTTTGCACTTAAAAATAGAGGTTGGTATGTCATTAACAGTTATAGAAAAACGCTCGATTGATGTTTTTCGGTTTAAAGTGCTTCCATGTCTTTCAGTGATGCTCTTGCTTTTGCTTCCTAGCGCAAAGGCTGAAATGAAGCACTCCGACAATCACATGGATATGCATGCCAAAATGATGGGAATGCTGAATCAGCAAGAAGATACACGAGAGCTAGTACGCTACCCCAAACCCATGTATGACATGACCCTTTCCAATATGAGAGAGCATTTGCGTGCAATCCATCTAGTACAACAGCTAGTAGCCCAAGGGCGTTATACCGAGGCGGCTGAAGCATCTGAGAAGGGCTTAGGTATGGGAAATAATCACGGTACCGAAGGCCATGGTATGGAACATCAGTTTATGCCCGAAGGCATGAAAACATTAGGTAGTCAGATGCACAAGCGTTCAGCAGATTTAGCCCTCACACTTAGAGATGCTGAAATTACCGATGATCTTAAAGCGATCTTTACCTCTCTTAGTCAAGTGACCTCTAACTGCGTCGCATGTCACGACGCTTATCGCCTAGAGCCAATGCAATAAAATATTGATACTTTTTATAGGTGGGCATAGTGGATCCAAAACTCATTGCGGTTGTAGGTGCCTCAGGGTCGGGTAAAACGACTGTCGCCAACCAGCTTCACGGTGCGTTCAACCTAATGGGTCGCTCTGTTGAGCTGATTAGTATGGATAACTACTACAAGGCGGTAGGGCATCCACTTAATAACTATGATAGACCGGCTGCCTTTGATTTTGATTTGCTGATTGATGCGCTGTGCGATATCAAATCAGGTAAGGCGATCGACGTACCCACCTACGATTTTGTAACTCACCGCCGTCAAAGCAACGTGCTTCGGGTCGAACCGGCCGATATTATTCTGGTTGAAGGGTTATTTCTCTTTGCGCTAGAGGAGTTGTTAACGCATTTTGATGTGCGTATTTATCTGGATGTTGACCCGCAGATCTGTTTTGAACGACGCTTTGAACGCGATCAAAAAGAGCGTGGACGCGAACCTGAGGATATTTTGCGTCAGTACAATGACCAAGTAAGGCCCGGGTACGAGCAGTTTATTCACCCGTCTCGTAAGCATGCAACGCACAGTATAGAGCGCTTACCCAGGGATGTTGTTGACTGGGCATCTGGTTTACTTGATAAACCAGTTGCTTAAACGGATTGGTTAGCCTCGGTTATACCAGGGTAAACGGTCGATGCAGACAGTATACAGCCTAGTCGTATTGTGCTCTTTTAATCACCTTTGCTCTTATTTACTATCTGTTGCACCTACGCGATGGAATGCTGGAGATACACAGCCCTATGAAACTCTTTTTCGTACTGCATTTTTTACTGGGCGTACTGCTTGGATCGGCTCTATGGTCGCAGATGAAAGCCCGAAAAGAGCCCGATTTAGTGCCTGCTGCTTTTAAAACGACCTCAATTGCGAAACTAAGCAGCTACGTAGCCATCGTTTTCTGTTTATTAACGCTCTGGGGTGATTTGATCTATTTCGGACTGTACTTCTCTTCACTTGCCACCCTGTTGCTGGGTGCTGGCGCACTGCTTCAGATCTATCTTGTTCCGGCAAAGCTTAAGTTTGTACTGACCTTTATCGCCATACCACTATGCATTGCTTCACTTGGCGTTATCTCCCGTTTGTGGCTTTTGTTGGAGAGTAGTCTAGGTTAATAGCTAATTGCGATTCAACGATATTTTTTTCTCAGCCACTCTATCGTGCTGATCGTGCAGCATCTTTCGCTGAAGAAGTCTTAAGTGACTTAACAATTCGGTGCGAACGATAGTGTGCTCTATGGTCTGATGGGACATAACGAGTGAAGTAATACACACCACGTTTGGTGTATGTGTACAGAGGATGTATCTGATTTACCGCATCCATAACCGCTACCCTTCATGTGCCAATGGCATTGATGTCAGATAAAACAAGGGTTATAGAGCTGTATATGGTACCGGTGGCCGGACTCGAACCGGCACGCTTTTAAGGGCAACGGATTTTGAATCCGTCGTGTCTACCAATTCCACCACACCGGCGTAGGAAGCGTGGGGCGCATTATAATCAGCTTTTGCATCAGGTCAATCATCGCTGACCTATTTATTTTATTTTGATAGAATTTGCGCCCCTGAATTTGCGAGGCAAACCTCTGATGCAACTGAGCGATTTCTACTTTGACCTACCTGAAGAGCTTATTGCGGCTTATCCTTTAGAGCAGCGCTCTAGTAGTCGTCTTTTATGTCTTAATGGTGTTACAGGTGATCTTTCTCATAAGATTTTCTCGGACCTCATTGATTTAGTTGAGCCCGGTGACCTTTTAGTGTTTAACGATACGCGGGTTATTCCGGCACGTCTGCATGGTCAGAAGGAGAGTGGCGGTAAGGTTGAGTTACTGATAGAGCGAGTCACTGCGGATAAACGCGCGTTAGTCCATCTACGAGCCAGTCGGACACCTAAAGAGGGTGCTCGCCTGAATTTCGAGGGTGGAATTAATGCCCGTGTTCTGGGGCGCCAAGATGGTCTATTTGATTTAGAGTTCGATATTGAGTCAACGCTTATTGAAGCGCTTGAGGCGCATGGTCATATGCCCTTACCACCCTATATCAAACGAGAGGACCAGGCGTCGGATCGCGAGCGCTATCAGACGGTCTATAATCGCGCACCGGGTGCGGTAGCGGCACCAACAGCAGGGCTTCATTTTGATGAGGCTCTGTTTGATAGACTGGCCGCCAAAGGCGTCAACAAAGCTTTTGTTACCTTGCATGTGGGTGCGGGCACCTTCAGGCCGGTAAAAGTGGACAATATTGAAGAGCATCAGATGCATGCCGAATACATTGAGGTTAGCGACGCGGCCTGTGCAGCCATAGAGGCCACTCGAGCAGCCGGTAAGCGCGTTATTGCGGTTGGAACTACAAGTGTTCGGTGCTTAGAAACTGCAGGTGCTTCAGGTAAGATGCAGCCGTACTTTGGTGATACACAGATCTTTATCTATCCGGGCTATCGCTATCAGATGGTCGATGCACTGATTACTAACTTTCACCTGCCTGAATCGACATTGATGATGCTGGTAAGCGCATTTGTCGGTTACGAGAACACCATGAATGCCTATGCGGTGGCTGTTCAGCAGAAATACAGATTTTTTAGTTACGGTGATGCGATGTTTATAACACGCCGCGACACCACAGAAGAGGTAAGCTGATGACGCGCGAGTGCTTCATGTCGTTCGAGACAATCACACAAGAGGGTAAAGCTCGTCGTGGTCGTTTAACCTTCCCGCGTGGCGTTGTTGAGACACCCGCTTTTATGCCAGTGGGTACCTACGGCACGGTAAAGGGGATGTTACCTAGGGATATTAAAGAGATTGGTGCCCATATTATTTTGGGTAATACCTTCCATCTTATGTTGCGCCCCGGTACCGACATCATAGAGTTGCATGGAGATCTTCACGACTTCATGAACTGGGATAAACCTATTCTGACTGATTCGGGCGGCTTTCAGGTGTTTAGTCTCGGTAAAATGCGAAAAATTACTGAAGAGGGTGTCTCGTTTCAATCGCCCGTTGATGGTAGCAAGGTGTTTGTAAGCCCAGAGGTCTCTATGGAGGTTCAGCGCAAGCTAGGGTCGGACATCGTGATGATCTTCGATGAGTGCACGCCTTACCCGGCTACTGAAAAAGAGGCGGCTGACTCCATGCGTATGTCACTGCGTTGGGCTAAGCGTTCAAAAGAGGCGCACGGCGACAGTCCCTCAGCCCTGTTCGGTATAGTGCAAGGTGGAATGTATGAGAGCCTTAGAGACGAGTCTTTAGACGGGCTGACGGAACTTGGCTTTGATGGCTACGCTATTGGGGGGCTCTCTGTTGGTGAGCCTAAAGAGGAGATGATTAAAGTGCTTGATCATCTGGCTTGGAAGATGCCTAAGGATAAACCCCGTTATCTTATGGGCGTTGGTAAACCAGAAGATCTAGTTGAAGGCGTGCGTCGCGGTGTGGATATGTTCGATTGTGTAATACCCACACGCAATGCGCGTAACTGTTTTCTGTTTACCCGTACAGGTGTAGTCAAGATTCGCAATTCAGTTAATAAAACTGATACAAATCCTATAGATAGCGAATGCGCGTGTTACACCTGTCAGAACTTTAGTCGTGCTTATCTGCATCATCTGGATAAGTGTGGTGAGATACTGGGTTCACAACTCAACACCATTCATAACCTGCACTATTACCAAGAGCTAATGGCCGGTTTGCGCGCGGCTCTTGAACAGGGTAAATTGGGCGCCTTCGTGGACGAGTTCTATCGTCAAAGGGGTAAGGAGACTCCCCCTTTGGCGGGCGAAACCGCTGAATAACGGGTACAACTAAAACGTTTTTTAAATCGACAATTGGGAGAGCTTAATGAGCTTCTTTATTTCCCCTGCTTATGCTGAAGCAGGTGCTCCAGGTGGTATGGATCCAGGCATGTTTAACCTTGTATTTCTGGTTGGCTTTGGTCTGATTTTCTACTTTTTCATGTGGCGTCCACAGGCTAAGCGTCAGAAAGAGCACAAAAACCTAATCGGTGGTTTNGCAAAGGGNGACGAAGTGATCACCGCTGGCGGCATCATTGGTAAAGTAGCACGCCTGACTGACGATTACGTTGTACTGGAAGTGAGCGAAGGCACTGAGCTGAAGTTCCAGAAAGTGCACGTTGCCGCAGCACTGCCAAAAGGCACTATTAAAAGCATCTAAGTTAGATGGCTCGATGTGGCGCCGGAGCTTGCTTGTGGCGCCTTTTTGTTTTTTTTGGATAGGGCACAATAATGCTCAATCGTTATCCCCTGTGGAAATCTGTTCTGATCGTTATGGTTATGGCTCTGGCTGGCTTGTATGCCTTGCCAAACCTCTACCCTGATGATTATGCAGTCCAGTTAACTGGCAATCGTCAAAGCACCACGATCGATGCGCAGACGATGGAGCGCGTTGAAAGCGCCCTTAAAACGGCCGGTATAGAATTTAAAAGCACCGAGATTGATGAACGCGGTGGTTTAGTGCGTTTTTCAAATGGCGACGCGCAACTGCGCGGGCGTGAAGCTTTGGCATCAGCCTTGGGCGATACTTACGTTATAGCCTTGAATCTGGCGCCAACGACGCCGCAATGGTTAACCGATATAGGCGCTGGGCCTATGAAACTGGGTTTGGATTTGCGGGGCGGTGTCCACTTCCTGCTTGAAGTTGATATGGCGCAAGCAGTGAGTCAGCGTTTAGATGTCTATGTCAGTGACATCAAAGGCAACCTGCGCAAGGAGCGTCTGCGTTACCGCGAAGTTGAACATCGTGAAGATGGCAGCTTGTTTGTTCGTTTTGCCGATGCTGCAACGCGCGATGAAGCCGGCGACCTGCTCGGAAAAACCTTCCCAGAATTTATTATCACGACTGAAGATCAAGAGAGCGCCTCACTGCTGTATATCAGCCTCAGTGAAGCGACCTTGCGTGAGATCGAAGATTACGCAATCAAGCAGAACCTGACGACGCTTAGAAATCGAGTGAACGAGTTGGGTGTTGCTGAGCCTTTGGTTCAGCGTCAGGGGCGTAACCGAATTGTTGTGCAGTTGCCGGGCATTCAGGATGCAGCAGCGGCAAAGCGTATTATCGGCAAGACGGCTAACCTGGAGTTTCGCTTAGAGGCTAAACCAGATGCGTCGCGTGCTACAACGGAGACGCACGAGTTTCGTTCACAAGAGGGCCGCAGTGCNACGCTTGAGCGAGATATCATTATTACCGGTTCAAGCGTCTCGAATGCGCAGTCCAACTTTGACGAGAATGGTCAGCCACAG
>JGI26082J51739_10000645_pt1 | contig 22137 bp, 22 predicted proteins | sample SaaInl5LU_22_DNA_FD_51739 | JGI IMG/M metagenome (IMG submission 51739)
GAGGTTTGCATTTAATTGACTTAGAGCTAGACAAAATAGGATATAGGCGCGAGGTGGCCCTTCGCTGTCAACATTTCTTAATTGCTCCTCAAATATTAAGATCAACAGATCTTGTCTTAATGGGCACTAGAAGTTTTGCAATTGCCAATAATCTTCCTTTTATTGAGGTGCCAATAGAAATACCATCAATGGAATATTTCTTGATATGGCACAAAAGCGACGAAGGAGATGGCGGTCACCTTTGGATGAAAGATCTTATTATTAAAGCTTTTATAGATGCTAAAAAATAGTTTTAACCTAGCTTGTGCCCTGCGGTCTTTACTAATCCACCATCAGATGTAATTGTCTCACCAACTGTATAAGCACCTGCTCTAGAGCATAAAAATATTGCAAGCCCAGCTATATCCTCAGGGGTACCAACTCTTTTTCTTGGATTGGCTTCTGCTATGAAAGAGTAATCAGAATTCACTGCAGACCCAAGCATTGCACTAGGATATGGTCCCGGGGCAATTGCATTGACAAGAATATCTTCCTTTACAAGTTTGTTGGCAAGTACTCTTGTTAAATGATGAACTGCAGCTTTAGATGTGCTGTAAGAATATGTTTCAAAGGCTGGAACATTTAGCCCATCGATAGATCCTATGTTTATGACTCTTGAGGGATCATCAATTGTTGCATTTGTTTTTAGAAGTGATTTAAGTTTTTGAGTTAAGAAGAAAATACTTTTTACATTAAGATCCATTACTTTATCCCAACCAGTTTCAGAAAAATCTTCTAGGGGTTCTCCCCAAGCAGCTCCAGCATTATTAATTAAAAAATCAATACCATTTTCTTTTTCTGTAATTTGTTGTGTGAAATAATCCATGCCCTCTAAAGTACTAAGATCGCATGGTATTGCTATACATTCTGCGTTATACCTTTCAGATAGTTCTTTTGCTTTTTCCATAAGAGGTGGTGCTTTCCTAGCTGAAATATACACTTTGGCTCCATTAGCTAAAAAACCAGCTGTTATCATTTCTCCAATTCCTCTTGATCCACCGGTAACAACAACAACTTTTCCAGTAACGTTAAATAAGCTATTAATTTCCATTATTTTTATCCTTATGTGTATATTTGACTGCTTATTATATATTGCATTTTTATAAAACTACTACCTAAAAATGTATTGACGGATAATTAAACAAAATATTTTTTTAAAGCCATTTCTCTGATGTAAAATAGGATATGTTTACATTTCATCTGGTCGGCCTTCTTACTTCTATAGCAGTTCTGGTTTGGGGTGCTGATAAATTTGTTGATAACTCATCACTTCTTGCAAAAAAACTTGGCATGAGTGAATTAACCATTGGTTTAACAATAGTGGCGCTCGGCACTTCTGCCCCAGAAATTTTTGTAGGTATTTCATCAGTAATTAATAATAGTGAAGAATTAGCCATGGGCACAGTTGTTGGCTCTAATATTTCAAATATCGCTCTTATATTTGGCGTTTCTTGCATTGGGATAAGTATTAAGCCATCTAAAACTTCTTTCATTCAGTTCCTACCATTTCTATTAGGAGCCATTTTATTGGGATTAAGCTTGCAAGACCTAAAGATCACTACATATGAAAGTATTACTTTTGTATTACTATTCTTCTTATTTATTTTAATAACATATAAATTTAAATCACATGAAGATATAAACTCCTCAACAGAAGATTCAGGTTCTCCGATAGGTAACACCAGTTTATTGCTTGCTGTTGGTTTAACAGCTTTAATAGGGGGGTCTCATTTTGCAGTCATACANGCAGAATCTATAGCGATCTTNTTAAATGTNCCTCAATTGGTTATTGGATTAACTATCATTGCAATTGGGACAAGCTTGCCAGAATTAGCAGCAACCATATCAGCAATAACCAAAAATAAAAATGATATGGTAATTGGAAATGTAATTGGTTCAAATGTTATGAATATAGCCTTGGTTGTTCCAATTCTTGGATTTTTTTCCAATACCTCTCTTCATCCAACAATCTACTCTAGAGATTATTTAGTAATGTTGTTAGTTACTTTATTATTTATTTTGGTTGCGACAATGTATTCATCTAAGTATTTTGGAATAAAGACTATTAGATTGATTGGTTGCGGTTTTGTATTAGGATATTTTATTTATATATTAAATATTAGTAATCTGATTTAGTTCCACTTAATACTTTTAAAAAACATAAACCTATAGCTACTGCACAAATTTCGAAAACAAAAAAACTGTTAAAGAAAGTTGGTGATGATGGCATTAATGAAAATAGTATTCTGCCTGACGCAATTGACCCTGCTAAGAATGTAAGAAACTTTATAGAAAAAATGCCAATAGTCTCCTTAGTAATCCCCACTAAACACATTAGACCTATGCCAATGTTTAAGCCACCATATAATCCCGCAATTTCAGAGTAACCAATTTCTGAAGTTATGCTCAATCCAACCGCATCTAAAAAAGAAGGAGCAGATATCTCCATGGAGGTAAATAAGGGATCTAAGATAGCCCATAAACCAATTAGTAAATAGGTAACCCCCATAAAGAATAAATAAAATCTTACTAACCAAATCATTTAAATGCCTATATTAAAAGTTATTGCAATACCGGAAGACAATCTTCACAATATGTTTTTAATATTAAACCAACATAATGAAAAAACAATTAAAAAAAATATTTTCTTTATTAATTATTTTTATGACCGTCAACTTAAATTCGCAAACAGTTCTTCTTAATTCAGAGGATAAGCTAAGCATTCCTTTGCCACTTCCATATGATGGGGCAATCTATTCTGAGATAGATGTTAAAAAATTTATGGAAGCTACAACAAGCAAATCAAAGCAACCAATTATAATATTTGGCGGAAATTGGTGTCCAGATTGCAGAATATTAGATGGTTCACTGCAAGTACCTTCTATCAAAAAGTTTATGTCAGAGCGTTTTGAGATTATGCATATTGATGTTGGAAGATATGATAAAAATATGGAACTTATGGATTATTTTGGAGTTGCTAGAGAAAAAGGAGTGCCTAGAGTTATTGTATTTGATAAAGAAATGAATATTCTAAATAGCTCATCTACAAAAGAGTGGACTACAGCAAGAGAAAGAAGCCTACAGGATATATTTAACTACTTTCAAAAATTAGCTCTCTAAACAACTAGTATTTAAAGTGCTTTATCTCTTCTCCACTTTTGCCAATATCGGTCATAGCCTTAATACCGATTTCTAGATGCAAATCTACCCACTTTTGGGTCACTTCTTTGTCAGATGTTTCGGTTTTAACTCCCTCAGGGGTTAATGGAACATCAGAAACTAATAGCAATGCCCCTCTTGCAATCTCATTAAAGTGACCAACAGAAAATACAGTTGCGGTTTCCATATCAACACCAATAGCAGTCGTCTTTTTAAGCCTCTTAAGAAAGCGTTTGTCATGCTCCCATACTCTTCTGTTAGTAGTGAAAATAACTCCAGTTCTATAATCACTTTCTTTTTCAATTATGATGTCTGAAACGAATTTATGAAGTTTAAATGAGGGTAATGCAGGGACNTCGGGTGGAAAATAATCATTTGAAGTTCCATCTCCTCTTATGGCGCCGATTGGAAGAATAAAATTACCTATTTCTGAAGAATTTTTTAACCCACCGCACTTTCCAAGAAAAAGAACACCTTTAGGCTTTGCAGCAACAAGCAAATCCATTATCGTTGCAGCATTGGGTGATCCAATGCCATANTTAATAATTGTTAGTCCATCGCTATTAGTGGAGGCTTGCATAGCCCTTCCTTCGCCATAAACATCACAGTTAAATCTATCAGCAAATTTTATAACATAGTCTTTAAAATTAGTGATTAAGATATAATCGCCAAACATTTCTAATGGCATTCCTGTATATCTTGGAAGCCAGTTTTTTGCTATCTCTAGTTTTGTATCCATTTTTCATTATAACTTAAATTCGTAAGTGATAATATTATTCGAATTGCTTATCAGTACTTGCAAAAATCAGATAGAAAATACCACCAAACAACAACATGTATGAGCATATATGAAATATTAATTCCCAAGAATTAGTTATATCAAGTATGAAGCCTGCAGCNAATGGACCAATCACTGCTGCGATCATGCCTAGACTTCCAGAGATACCAACTAATGTCCCTGTATATCTTGGACCTAAATCAGCATGATTGACTCCAAAACCTCCAGCAGCAATTCCAGTACAAATATTTGTAGCACATAAAAGAGAAATTATAAAAAGGTGTGAATCTTGAAATGGTATTAAAAATAAACAACAGGCAGATCCAAAGAAACCGATAGAGTTAAGAACTTTNCGCACCTTAATGACTTGATATTTTTTCTTTATAAGGCTATCTGCTAAAAAACCTCCGGCAATAAGGGAGGCTACTGAAAAAAAACTTGGAATTAAAATTAAAAAGATAAAAACACTAGAATCTAAAGCTATTCCTAATCCTCCTAATGATTCAGGGCTATTAATAAATTTTGGCAAATAAGAAAGAAAGATAAATAATGCCCAATTATGACAAAAGGTAGCTACTGTTATCGCCAGAAAAGGAAGATTTGTTATTACTTTTAATATAGAAATTTTTGGAGCTGAGGAGTTTGCAGGTGCTTTTTTAATTATAAAATCAAGCTCTTTGGGAGATATATCTTTATGATCACTTGGGTATGATGTAACGTTTTGCTGCCAAAAAAAGAACCAAATTACTCCCAACATTCCAAATGAGTAAAAGACCCACTCCCATGAATAGCTAGCAATTATTAAACTTGTTACAAGATATCCAAAAACAGTTCCGACAGAAATACCACTATTTGTAATTGCAATTGATCTTGTTCTCTCTTCAAAAGGAATCCATCTAGCATATAAGGCATGCCAGGAAGGAAAGGTTATGCCCTCACCTAGACCCATTAAGACTCTTATTGTTAAGATTGCAAAAAATCCATTATATGCAAATGCTGGAGTTAAAACTGTAAATAGTGACCAAAGAAGAAGGCCATACCCAAGTACTAGTTTGCCACCATATCTATCAGCTAAAAATCCACCAATAGTCATAGTAAAAATATAACCTAGATAAAAAGAAGAAAAAATAACGCCGACCTGAGACTCACTCCAGCCAAACTGTTCTTGCATTGGGATAATGGCAACTGAAATATTCACTCTATCTATGTAGCAAATAAAAACAGCCAAGAATGACATAAAAATAACTCTGAATCTAACAGGTATTTGCATAAACTAAATATCCAATAAAACTACTAAATAATAGTAACTTATATATTTTATTTTTGCTTTTTTAGTCTCTTCTCTAACAAATTGAGGTTCAAATTTCCTGGCGATCCCATAGAGTGATTTAAAGATTTTGTTTCAGGTAATAAAGAATGGTCATCAGAATTTTTTACTAGACCGTATGCATCTCTAAAAGGAACTCCATCAGAAACAAGCGAGTAAACTTTATCGGTCATTTTCATTTCATTATCTATATATTTGTTGGAGTTAGTTTTGTTTATCTTAATTGTCTTTAGTAAAGCTGGAATAATATCTAATGATTTAAGTGAGGTGTGAAAACCATTTATTAGACTTCTTTTAGTTAATTGAAGGTCTCTATGATAACCGCTAGGAAGAGAGAGTAAATTTTCCAGTTCCGATGAAAAGCCAGCTAGTATTGAATAATTTGCTCTTAATATCTCTATGACATCTGGGTTATGTTTGTTAGGCATAATTGACGATCCTGTTGAATACTTACTATCAATAGATAATAGATCAAACTCTTGTGATAAAAATAAACTCATATCCCATGAAAATTTTCTTATATCTAACATTGATTGCTTCAAGGTATTAAGTATCTGCATCTCATACTTACCCCTGCTATTCTGAACATACAAACTATTTAACTGAGTTCTACTAAAACCTAACTCCTTAGTTACTAAGTCTCTATTTAATGGTATTGCAACTCCATAGCCAGCCGCACTCCCTAATGGGTTTGAATCAACCCAGTCAATAGTATTGTTAATTAGATCTACATTATCGATGAAAGATTCAGCATATGAAGAAAACCATAAACCCCATGATGAAGGCATAGCTCTTTGAAGATGCGTATATCCTGGCATTGGTAAATCTTTATGTTTCTTTGCTAAATTTAAAAAAGTTTCAGCAATTAATTTATTCTTTGCTTTGAATTCAATGAGATTTTTTTTTGCAAATAATCTCATTGCTACCATCACCTGATCATTTCTACTTCTGCCTGTATGAACTTTTTTACCAAGATCGCCAAGCTCTTTAGTCAAATAAAACTCAATGGCTGAATGACAATCCTCATATTTATTAGTTAACTTAAATGAGCCTTCAATAAAGTTTTTTCTGAGAATTTTAAGAGCCTTAGTAAGCTTTGTTAGCTCATTTTTTTTTATTATTCCTATAGACTGCAGAGCTTTTACATGTGCTAAAGATGCGTCAATATCGTAAATGAATATAAATTTGTCTAACTCAATATCTTCGCCAGCTAAAAAAGATGTAATTTCCTCAGATATATTACTAGTTTTATTATTCCATAGTTTTTTATTCATAATCTATTCCTGTTAATTCATCAAGACTGCATGCCGAATTAAGATTTTGTATAACTTGTGTAGCAGCTCCCTTAAGCAAGTTATCAAGAGCGCAACATACTGTTAAGTTTACTCCTGAATTATCAATAGATATTCCGCCTATTAGAGCCTTGTGGGTATTAGCAACCTTATTAATCATAGGTATATCGTCCAGAACTTCAATTAATTTAGAGTTTTTATAAAAATCAACAAAGGTTTCTAAAATTTCTTGATTCGTTTGACTTGTTTTAAGTTGTATATGAGACGTTATAAGAATACCTCTAAAAAAATTACCGACATGAGGGCTAAAGGATATTTCTTCATGGCAATGCTTCGAAACCTCTTGCTCGTGAAGATGGTTTGTAAGAGAGTATGGAATAATATTGTTTTTAAGATTGACGGGATTATTTTTATCATTTGGCGAGGCTCCAGCCCCACTATAACCAGAGATACCTATAGAACTGACTCTCCCGGAAATAAGATTTTTTATTGGTGCCAGAGAGAATTGTATTGCAGATGCATAACATCCTGGATTGCTAATGAATTTAGTAGCTTTTTTTGTTGTAAGCTCGGGAACCCTATAATCCCATCTTTTATCTAACCTATGGTCAGAGCTTAGATCAATAAATATGATATTTGGATAATTTTTTTTAATAATATTTATATAGGATTCTGATTCATCATTAGCTAATGCCATGATTACGATATCAACATTCTCTAGCTGCAAATTTGATTTATCAAGAAGGCAGTACTTTAGATTAGATGCTTTCTTGTAACCCTCCACAACCTCACCTCCAGCTGTTTTAGAAAAAACTTTACTTAGCATGAATATTGGGTGGTCATTTAGTATAGAAATTATCTCCTGACCTACAAAACCTCTACCACCAATCATTGCTATGTTGATTTTATTTTTCATATGTAATTGTTTCAGGTTGATGAGATGCGATTCTTATGCATTCAGTAAGTTCATCTAGGTCATTAATTCCAATCCAAAAGATATTCCATTCATCAGTTTTTTGAAAGCCATCACAAACATTCTTATAAAAGAAGTTTATTGAATTGTTTGGTCTAGATCTCCAAAAAACCTTTTTGTGATCAGCTGTCATTCTATTCCATATAGCATTACCAAGCCCCTCTCCTCTAGCATCAGCTTTAACAGCAAATTTATCCATATAAGCTATTTTTTGATGGTGAGATATAGCTATTGAAGCTCTCCTACAGCTACTTACATAATATTCTTTATCTTGATTGATAAAATAATTTTTATCGAGTGTTCCTTTAAATGCTGATTCAAGGATTGAGGTAATGACGTCTTTATTTGCATTATCTAGCTCTTTAAGTTTATCTATTTGATGACCTGCCTTTACCAGGGTTCCAAAGCCAGCATCAGTAAAAAGTTCTCTATTTAAATAAAGAGGTTTTGTTATTGATACTGAACTATTACTAGGGAGGTGATCAAGAAGAAGCTTAATCTCTTTAAGCTTAAGCTTCATTCCTGAGTGGAGCCATCCCTCAGACATTAATCTCTCATAATCGTCTTTAATGTTTATCGTTGAGATTAAGTTATCTGACCCATCAAGGATTCCCCCAATCTCACTTAAAAAAATAACCTTATCAGGAGATATTTCTTTTGCTAGAGCCTGGGTTGCCTTATCGCCATTAATATTTACTATTTGTTTTTTATCTGTATATCCCATTGGAGCTATTACTGGCACTCCTCCATTTGAAATAATATTCCTTATTTTATTTGAATTAGTTTCAATAATAGAACCAACGAACCCTAATTCTTCATCTTGAATGATGCACTTAAAAATATCATCAATCAAAGATACGGCTGATACATTCTTTTTAATCAAGGCAGATGTAATTTTTTGATTTTCAGCCTTAAATACATCAATAGCTTCATCTAAGACTTTTTGTGATGTAATTCTTTGGCCATCCTTAAATGAAAAATGTATTTTTTTCTCCTCTAATGCTCTTGAAAGCTTTGGGCCACCTCCATGAACTATAATTGGTCTTAGTCCAACTTCATTTAAAAATACTAAGGAGGATATTAAATTATCTAAATCATTTTCTATTACCGCTCCACCAACTTTAATTACAGCAAATCTAAAGTCATCAGAAGAAAATCTGTCTAAGTACTTTCTTATTTCTTTTTCACTGCTCATCCCGCTGAGGAGTTTTAAAATAGTATCTTTAGTAAAGTTTTGGTTCATTTTACTTTTTATTTATATCCGTCCAAGTTGCAGTGCTTTGACCGAGTAATTTAATAAAACCAGCTGACTCTTCAACACCCCATGAGGCAGACTGAGCATATATGGCTTCTTTACTAATTAGTATTTTTTTAGCTTCAACAGCTACTGCTTCTGACTTTCCTGGTGAAAGTAACATTGTTACTTTGCCGTTCACAGGCAGTTCAATATCTTGTAAAAAATTTTCGAGATTTCTTGCTAAAGGATCAAAATAAAAGCCACCATAAACTAATTCAACCCATTTTTTACCAACAATAGGCTTAAAAAAGTTTTGTTTATCAGTAAAAATAGATTCCTCTAAAGCTCTATGTGCAGACTGGAGTATGTTTATACCAGGAGACTCAAAAAGAAATCTTCCCTTAATGCCTATAATTGTATCGCTGGCAAAAATTTCTCTCCCAATTCCGTACTTGCCACCTAACTTGTTTAGCATTCTTAATAACTCGGGGCCTTTAATAGCCACACCATCAATTTTTTTAGCCTCGCCCTTCGAGAATTCTATTACTATCTTTTTTAATTTAGATGGGTATTTGTCAGGTGTATTACAAAGGATATAGCTTTCTTTGGATGGCTCTTTCCATTCGTCTATTTCAGATCCAGAAACAGTAGCCCCCATAAGGTTTTCATTGATACTATATTTTGAGTGTATAGATGAAACTTTGAATCCTTTCTCTTCAAGATATTTCTGCTCATACCCCCTTACATCATTAACTTTATTTTGTATTTCTCTTATAGGAGTAATGGTCTTATATTTGCCAAATGCTTGGATTGAGAGATCAAACCTTACCTGATCATTACCCATTCCTGTACAACCATGAGAAATATATTTAGTATTTAGTTTTTTACAGAGCTTTATTGCTTCTGAAACTATAAGATACCTATCCGAACATAGTGCTGGATATTTATCTTGATATAGAGCTCCAGACCAAACTAATGGCTTAATAATTTGATTCCATAAAAGATTATCAACATTTACATTAATATGTTTTTTCGCCCCGAGCTCATTTGCTCTTTCGGTAATTTTTTTCTCCTCTTTCTTTGGCGTTCCGCCAGTATTTACAAATATAGTATGGACCTCAAAACCTTTATTAATTAGGTATGGAACACAGAAACTAGTGTCTAATCCGCCCGAAAAAGCTAATACAATTTTTTTCATTTTTTATTTATCCTTTAATAGAGTTGATAGTAGTGATTTTTGAACATGCATTCTATTCCCTGCTTCTTGTATGGCAACACAATAATCAGAGTCCATAACTCCGTCCGTTGCTTTGATATTTCTCCTTAGGGGAAGACAGTGACTGAATTTAGCATTGTTAGTCATTGCCATTTTTTCTTCATTAACAATAAAATGCTTATATCTATCTCTTATTAATTTTTCATCCTCAGGATGCCCATAATAGTTAAGTGCGCCCCAGCTTTTAGCATAAACAATGTCAGCATTTTTATAACCTTCTTTGATGTCATGAGTTATTGAGAATGACGCACCATTAGCATTACAGTTTTCTATTGCTGTATTCATATATGTATCATGAAGTAAATAATCTTCTGTGGGACAAAGTAACTTAACGTTCATGCCAAACTTGCTTGCAATTAATAAAGATGAATTTGCCACTGCTGTATTTAAAGGTTTTGGATGATATGTCCAAGTTAATAAGTAATCTTTTCCAGAAAGNTCACCTAACTGCTCTTGCATAGTTAAAATATGAGCGAGNTCTTGGCAAGGATGAGTAATAGTTTCCATATTAACTACTGGAACAGTTGCATGCTTTGCAAAACTGTTAATAACATTATCTGATAAATCTTCTTCAAGATTAATAAATTTAGGAAATGCCCTTATTGCTATTAAATCACAATATTCAGAGAGCACTTTTGCAACTTCTATAATATGTTCTTCTGAATCTGTATCCATGACTTCATTTAACTTGAATTCAATTGGCCAAGCATCTTTTCCAGGATGAAGGACTACTGCAAGCCCACCTAATTGCTGGATGCCAAGCTCAAAGCTAGTCCTAGTTCTCATAGATGGATTAAAAAACATCAATGCAATAGACTTATTTTTTAAATTATCCTGAAACTTATTTACTTTAAGATCTTTTGCATAATCTAAGATATCTTGAAGATCTGATTTTGACCAATCCTGTGTAGAAATAAAATTTTTCATAATTACCTTTATTTTTATAAAAAAAAACCCAGCATAAGCTGGGTCTAATTCACAATAGAAAAGACCCTGCTATAAAGCGGGAACCCGTCTTAATCGTGTATTTGAATTATTCATTGCAAATTAGTATATATGTAAATAATAGTTTGTAAACTCGTCAGTGACTCTATTNATCAAGGCTTAAGGCCAGATGTTTATGAAAGTTAACAATTGCTTTTTCAAAAAAGCCAAAAGTAAGATATGAATTAGCTGAAGTTGTGACAGTTTCTTGTATTGCTCTAGCAGCCTCTCTGTCTTCATTTTGACCTGACTCATTAACAAACTGAGCATCCTTTTCTGCTTCTTCAAGGGATATATTTTTGCCATTTAATTTTGGGTTATATATAAGATAACTAACTATTTTTACACTTGATGGTGATAAAGGCTCCATGATTGTTAGGCTTGAATGCTTTGATAGAATAGAAACACTTGCATTAGGAAATAGATGGAATACTGAAGTAGCAACACCATTTAATTTTCTTTCATTTGGATCTATATGCCTTATTTTTTCAATTCTTTTGAAAGGAAAAATAACTCGTGAGTTGGAGCCAGATGTCTCTACAAGATTGATATTATCTAGACCAAAAGGATAAAAAGTATCTTTATGTAGAGATTTTATATGGTAGCCCTCTAGAAGAGTTTCTGTTAATAGTTTCCAGTTAGCCTCATCGACAACCTCGCCATAACTAAACATTTTTTGTTCAGGGTCAAAAAAATCAATAGCGTTTTCTAACATATGGTCTTCTATCTTTCCTTCCTGCATTACATATACAATTCCACCCTTTTCAATTGCGCTTATTTCTGTAAGCCCCAAATCGTTGGTATCTAAATCTGGAAATGCCTCTTGGCCTGGAATGTTTTTAAGCTTTCCATTTAAGCCATAAGCCCATGCATGATATGGACAAACAAAAGCTTTCTTTTTGCACCCACTTCCATCAGCAACNTTCATGCCACGATGTTTGCATGCATTTATAAAGGCTCTAACAATACCATCCTCNCCTCTAACCACTAACAAGGGTGTTCCTGATGCCCTTCTGGCTATATAGCTTCCATTTTCAGGNAACCCTGCTGAGGGACAATAAGGAATAGGAGATCTTCTTAGTAAAGAAATTTCAGCATCAAAACGATCTTTTGAATAATAATTACTTACCGGCTCTTTCCATGTTGTATCACCAAGATCGGTAGTTCCATTATCGATATGATTAAAAATCCTTTCTATTGCATCAGATTCATTTAAAAAGTGATTATTTATAGATTCATCTTTCTTTGAATGTGTCATGTAAATATTATTAAGTGTGTAATTGGATTATAGGTCTCTTGGGCTTTTAACTAAAGAGTCAATCTACTTAATTGGTAGGGATGGAGGGAGTCGAACCCCCACGCCTTGCGGCACTTGGTTCTAAGCCAAGCGTGTCTACCAGTTCCACCACATCCCCAGATGGAAGCATTATATAGATAATTTTAATTATTTGGGAGGTTTAATGACAGGAATTACAGATTATAATCAAGCTGATTTTTTCTCTTCTTTTGAAGGTAGTAAAGTCCTAAACTGTAAACAGCCAAAAGAGAGAGAACTAGCAGTGAATGAGTAGTAATTCCATCATAAATAAAACTACACAATTTTGAAAAAATGCAACAAAGACTAAAGGTTAGTAAGACATTTCCAATTTGTACTTTAGATGATGAAAATACAAATCTAATTGAAAGATATCCTAGTGCGATTAAAATGCCTGACATAGACCTTATAAGTATTGCTTGTTCCTGACTTGTAACTTCTATGGGAAGAAAAATATTATTTACACCTGGCATTAGACAAGTCACAAGTCCCATAGCAAGCCAGATCATTGAAGCAAACAATATAGTAGCTTTTAAAATCATAGAACACCCAGCATGAAAAGAGCTAATAAAAATGAAAGAACTCCAACACCCATCCAAATATACATTTCTTTGTAATTTTTNAACTTATATGAATTTATTGCAAGAAAGCAACAAAATATTGGAGCAACCACTAGCACCCCATAACCAACTAAAATTGCTAGTGGAATAAAGGCAAGCAGTAAAAAAACTTGTAGTAAAGTTTTGTTCATGAATATATAAAACTATTATTTAAAACTATTGTCAATCTTGGTTTTCAATTTCTAATACCTCTTGAGATGCAGAATAAATTTGAGTTTGAATTTCAGAGATTGTTTGATTTAGTTGAGTTTTATAATTATTTAAAGCTCTTACTGAATCATCCATCAAAATCATTTGAGTTTCGAGCGCTCTTAAAGCTATTTCTAGATCATTAATTTTTGAATTAGTATTTAAAAGATCTGATAAATCTTTTGAAGTGCTCACGATATCTTGTTTATTAGATTCTATCTTTTTAGATGCTTCTTTTATAGAAATTTCTATGTTTTTTATAGANCCATTAATTTTATTTGTAGTTTCTGTTAATTTAGTTATATTCACTTTATTTCTTTTATTACTCAGATCCCAAAGTTTTCTTACCTCTTTATCAAGAAACTGAATGGATGCTGATATATCAGTAAGTGAATCATTGTTAATCTCATCAGCAATATTTATTTGCTCTTCGATAACGATTAGTCTTTCATTGATAGAGTTTAATGTTTCTTTATTAGATTTAGATTCAATATTTTGCCAAATACCCAACGCCAGAATACTCATAAAAACTAAAACATATAAAAAACCTACAAATAGACCGCCTGATGTCTTTTGTTTTAAATATGCCGGCGATGATTTATTTGGTTTCATTGTTTGATTCATGTATTAATTATTAAAAAAACTACTTTATAATATATTTTACATTAACTATTTAGATAAATATGAATTTAGATTTCTCAGATGACCAAAAATTCCTTCAAAGTGAGGCGCGAAAGTTTTTAGAAAAAGAAGGCTCCATTAATAGGAGTAGAAAAGTTCTTGAGGATAAGCAGAGCATAGACAAAGAATTATGGAACAAGATAGTTGAATTAGGATGGACTGGCATCAGAATACCTGAGGAGTATGGAGGATTGGGCTTGGGTCACCTTGAATTATGTGTTGTGGCAGAAGAGCTCGGAAGATACTTAGCTCCTGTACCCTTCTCATCTTCAGTTTATTTATTTACAGAAGCAATTATTAAATATGCAGATGAAGAAGTTAAACAAGANATTCTTCCAAGATTAATATCAGGAGATATTATTGGAACCTTNGCGGTAACAGAGGATCTTTTTGCTCCTTCAAAAACTAATATTAAAACATTAACTGATAATAACCTTTTAACTGGAAGGAAGATTGCTGTTCCTGATGCTGGAATAGCTACACATTCACTAGTTGTTTCAAATTCTACCTCAGGCATATGCTTAAGGTTGGTTGATCATTCTTCTGATTCAGTAATTATTGAGCATCAAGATACGATAGATGAAAGTAGAGGTCATTTTTCAGTTGAATACAACAATACTCCAAGCATACTAATTGGCGATGATTCAAATGGCTGGGATTTTTATGAGAACCTTTTAGACCAAGCAGCAGTTTTATTTAGTTTTGAACAAATTGGTGGCTCTCAAGCCTCATTAGATATGGCAACAAGTTATGCAAAAGAAAGATATGCATTTGGGAGACAAATTGGTTCCTTTCAGGCAATTAAACACAAATTAGCTGATATGTATGTTGCTATAACATTAGCNAAATCAAATTCATATTATGCAGCATGGGCTTTGTCTACAGACTCATCAGATCTATCTGTTGCATCAGCAACTGCAAGAGTAAGTTCAACCAAAGCTTTTCAACTTTGCTCAAAAGAAAATATTCAAACTCACGGAGGAAATGGTTTTACTTGGGAGTATGACTGTCACCTCTACTACAAAAGGTCTAAGCTTCTGTCGGTGAATATCGGCTCACTACCGAACTGGAAAGAAAAATTAGTTAGCGGCTTAGAAAAATCAAACACATATTAGGAAGTAAAAAATGGATTTTAATGACACAACAGAACAAGCTCAATTTAGAAAAACCTGCAGAGAATGGCTTGAACAAAATGCAGAACCAAAATCAAGTAGCAGTAGAGAAAGTTTTTCTGATATAGATTTTTTAGAGGTTGCCAAGCAGTGGCAAAAGAAAAAATATGATGCAGGTTGGGCAATGCTTCATTGGCCAAAAGAATACGGAGGAATTGCTGCATCACCAATAGAAAGAATTATTTGGGCAGAAGAAGAATCAAAATTTAATGTACCAAGAGGTATATTTGAAATTGGGCTAGGTATGTGTGGCCCAGTAATGATGGAGTATGCAACCGATGAGCAAAAAGAAAGATTTTTACCATCAATGGCTGAAGGTACTGAAATATGGTGTCAGTTATTTTCAGAGCCATCTGCAGGGTCTGACGTTGCAGGCCTAAGAAGCAAGGCTACACAAGATGGCGATAATTGGGTAATAAATGGCCAAAAAGTATGGACTTCTGGTGCTCATTTTTGTGATTACGGCATCTTGGTTGTAAGACATGATCCAAACCTTGAAAAACACAAAGGTATGACTTTTTTCTTTGTTGATATGAAATCTCCAGGAATTGAGGTCAAGCCAATAAAACAAATAACTGGAGGNTCTAGCTTTAATGAAGTGTATTTTACTGACGTTGTAATACCTGATTCTCAAAGACTAGGAGCTATCGGAGATGGNTGGAAAGTGGCAATNACAACTCTAATGAATGAAAGACTAGCAGTTGGAGATGCTAATGGTGCTGATGTAAAAGAAGCATTTAATTGGGCTAAAAAACAAGATGATTCTGGAGANTATCTAATTAATAATAGGGCTACTAGAGAATCTATAGCTGANTGGTATTGTGAAGCTAATGGTCTTAAAAATACTAAATTAAGNACAATGTCTGCNCTTTCTAAAGGTGANACACCTGGCCCTGAAGCGTCTATAACCAAAATAGTAAGTGCTAATAAACTTCAAGATATTGGTAATTTTGGAATTGACTCTTTAGATATGGCAGGAATGCTAAAACCAGAAAATAATGAAATACAAAGTTTTCAAAATGCTTGGCTTGGAGCTCCTGGTTTAAGAATAGCCGGAGGTACAGATGAAATTCTTAAGAATATTATCTCTGAGAGGGTTTTAGGACTTCCTCAAGACCCAAGAGCAGATAAAGGTTTNCCATTTAAAGATATACCATCTGGAAATTAGTTTAATATTTAAGACTTAAGCTGAGGAAATAAAAGAACATCCCTTATTGATGTTTGATTGGTAATCATCATAACAAGACGGTCTATGCCTATTCCTACTCCAACCGCAGGCGGCATTCCATGCTCTAATGCAATAATGTAATCTTCATCATAAGACATCGCCTCTTTATCACCTGTATCTTTTGCTTTTACTTGCTCTTTAAACCTCTCAGCCTGATCATCAGGGTCATTTAGCTCGCAAAAACCATTGGCAATCTCTTTTCCACCAATAAATAATTCAAATCTATCTGCTATGTTTGGATTTTCGTTATTTCTTCTTGATAATGGAGAAACCTCAACAGGGTAACCTATAACAAAGGTTGGTTGTATAAGCTTGTCTTCGACCGTTGACTCAAATAGCTCTAAAAGCTCTTTACCTCCAAGCTTGTTTATATCTTCCTTGCTGAGGTTTTTATTTTCTTCAAGCACAAGATCTGTAAGGTTACATTTTCTAAAATTAGACAAATCAATTTCATCATTACCCCACATCACTTTATGCCCATCATTGATTTCATCTGAAGCTGATTTAATCATATTTTCAGTAAACTCTATTGTTTTTTCCAGTGTTGTAAAAGCCTCATAGTATTCCAGCATTGTAAATTCTGGGTTATGTCTTGTAGAAAGACCTTCGTTTCTAAAGCTTCTATTTATCTCAAAAACGCGCTCAAAACCACCAACAAGCAACCTTTTTAAATATAACTCTGGGGCTATTCTTAAAAATAATTCTCTGTCTAATGCATTATGTTTAGTACAAAAGGTCTTGCAACAGCCCCGCCAGGGATTGGATGCATCATCGGAGTTTCCACCTCAATAAAATCTCTATTTTTTAAAGAATTTCTTACAGATTCAATAATCTTGGTTCTATTAATAAAGACTTCTTTAGAATCCTCATTACTCATTAAATCTAAGTATCTTTGCCTGTATCTGGTCTCGATATCTGAAAGGCCTTTAAATTTGTCAGGCATAGGTCTGATAGACTTTGTAATTAAAATAACATCACTAGCCTCGATGGTTAACTCATCGGTTCGTGTTTTAAATAATTTACCTTTCACACCGATAATATCGCCAAGATCCCANGTTTTGAAATCTTCATAAAGTTCTAAGGGAACTGTATTCTTACTTACATATATTTGGATATCTCCACTAGAGTCTCTTATTGTTGCAAAACTTGCATTACCCATAACTCGCATAAGAACTACTCTGCCAGCAACTGAAATATTTTCTATGTTTTTTTCTACCAGCTCTTCTTTGGTAAAAGTACTATTTTGAGAATGAATATCTGAAGCATAGTTTTCTTTTAAAAAATTATTTACATATGCTTTTTTATTATTTCTAAGGATTTCAAGCTTTTTTCTTCTTTCCTCGATGATTCCCTCTTCGCCACCTATATTTTCTTCTGACATTTAAACTCCTGCTTTTAAACTTGTTTTCATAAACTCATCAAGATCGCCATTGAGAACTGCTGATGTATTTCCCGTCTCATAACCCGTTCTTAAATCTTTTATCCGTGACTGATCAAGAACATAAGAGCGAATCTGGCTTCCCCAACCTATGTCTGACTTACTTTCCTCAAGTGTTTGTCTCTCTTCATTTTGTTTTTGTAATTCTAACTCGTATAGCTTTGATTTTAATTGTTTAAGTGCACTTTCTTTATTTTTATGTTGTGATCTTCCACTTTGGCACTGGGTTACAACGCCAGATGGTATGTGAGTGAGCCTGACTGCCGAATCTGTTTTATTAACGTGTTGCCCCCCTGCTCCTGAAGCCCTATAGGTATCAATTCTAATATCTGCGTTATTAATATTAATTTCAATAGAATCATCAACTTCGGGTGATATAAAAACAGACGCGAAAGAGGTATGACGCCTGCTGCCAGAATCAAATGGTGATTTTCTTACCANCCTATGAATGCCGGTTTCGGTTCTAAGCCAACCATANGAGTGATCGCCGCTGACATGAAGAGTAGCTGACTTTATACCTGCAATTTCTCCATGTGATATTTCTGTTATATCAATATCAAAACCTCTATTTTCTGCCCATTTGGAATACATCCTTAATAACATCTCCGCCCAATCTTGAGCTTCAGTTCCTCCAGAGCCAGACTGTATTTCTACATATGCTGATGCTGGGTCCATTTTATTAGTAAACATTCTACTGAACTCTAAACTGGAAACAGCCTCNTCNAGTTCTAAATAATCCTTAGCTATTTCTTCTATTGAACTCATATCAGATTCACTTTCTGCAATTTCAAGAAANACCAAACCATCAGATACTCTCTCTTCTACNGATTTAAAATTTACAAGTGATTTCTCTATTGCTGTTTTTTCTTTNCTAATTTTTTGCGATAGCTCNAGATCAGACCANACCTCTTCTTTTGCAAGATCNGCCTCGATCTGATCAAGTCTTTGCTCTTTAGATGAAACATCAAAAATACCTTCCCTTATTTCATTTAATCGATTTTTTAAATTACTTAGACTTGATTTTAATTCTATGGAATCCATTTCTATTTATTATGCGANGTTATAAATTCAAAAATTGCATCTTTAGATGCTGGAAAATTATATATTTTTTCTTTTTTATCAAAAATAACAGATAGAGAATTTGGAGTATCATTTATTTTAAGGCCTGCGTTATGAATAACATCAGGAAATTTTGCAGGATGTGCTGTTGAGAGTATTACAGTTTTTCCTTCAAGCTTATCCTTAAGCTGCTCAACCGCCTTGGAGGCAACAGCTGTGTGAGGNTCCATTAAGTAATTGAAATCCGTATATGAATCTTTCATAGCGTCAACAGTAGAAAAATCATCAACACAATAACTTAAAAATAAGTCTTTTGATTTATTCCACATACTATCTTCAATTTTTATAGGAANCTCTGGGAAATCTGAATAAAATTTCATACATGACTCAGCATTCCTATTGGTGTANAAATCATAAACCAGTCGCTCAAAATTACTAGCAATACTAATGTCCATACTTGGAGATACAGTCTCTGAGACTTTTTGCTTCGAATAATCATTGTTTGAAAAAAATCTATGTAGAATATTATTATCATTTACAGCAACTAAGATTTTGTTTAATGGCATCCCCATTTTATGAGCAGAGTAACAAGCAAAAACATTGCCAAAGTTTCCAGTTGGTACTGAAAAGTTTAGCGGTTCTTTAAATTCTGAAATTTTTAATGATGCATAAAAATAGTAACAAATTTGGCCTATTATCCTAACCCAATTAATTGAATTTACTGCAAGAAGAAATTGATCATTTTTAAGAAATGGCCTTTCATTAAAAGCTTGTTTGACGATTGTCTGGCAATCATCAAAGGTCCCATCAATCAATAAAGTATATACATTAGGGCTATCTACCGTTGTCATTTGCCTTCTTTGAACATCTGACATGTTGCCTTCGGGTAATAAGATGAAGCTTTTAATAGAATCAAATCTTTTGCATGCATCTATTGCAGCAGAACCGGTATCCCCTGAAGTGGCACCAAATACAATAGCTGTTTTATTCTGTCTATTTAATGACATATTAAAAAATGCAGCTGCCAGTTGAAGACCAAAATCNTTAAACGCAGCGGTTGGGCCATGAAAAAGTTCTAAAATTGCATTTGATTCATCTAAATTTTGTATTTTTACTAAATTTTCTTCAGAAAAGTTGTGCCATGTCGAATCTAGGAGCTCTGATACTTCATCATCTGTGAAGGATGATTTGGTAAATTTTGGAACTATATAATTTGCAATATCAAGAAATGTTTTTAAAGTTTTCAAATGATCNAGGTCTACTTGAGGCCATTCATTTGGCATAAATAACCCACCATCACTTGCAAGGCCTTGCATCAAAACTTCTTCAAAAGTCCTGTTATTATCTCCGCCTCTAGTGCTGTGAAATAACATTACTATTCAGCTTCTATCCTTATTGATCTTACTGCCTTAACTGAATCTAACTCGAGTAACTCTTTTTGTAATTCAGCATGATCATGTTCTTTGAATGGATCTGTAATTAAAATAATTGGTACGGAATTTTTGCCATGATCTTCTTTTTGAACTATTGATTCAATGCCAACTTTTTTTGAGGCTAACATTGATGTTATTGAAGCCATGACGCCAGGCTTATCTTCTGCTTCAAGATAAAAATAATATTGAAAAACTAAATCATTAAAATTATTTAATTTATATGTTGTTTTAACTTTATGACTCGCATCAAATAAAACATCAGGACACTTAGATAAATGCACTAAGTCAGATATAAGACCAGAAGCCGTTGATTCTTGGCCTGCACCAGANCCAGCAATATGAATTTTACCAATTAAGTCAGTATCGATTTCCATTCCATTTCTAACACCAGTTAAGTTGGCTAAATGCGATGACTTTCTAATAAGCGCCGGATGCGCTCTAAGCTCTAGAGANTGATTTTCGAGTTTAGCAACCGCCAAATGTTTAATCGTATAGCCCATGTCACTTGCATATGTAAAGTCACTTTTTTCAATGCTTGTTATACCTTCTATATAAAAATCTTCAGGNGGAAGAGGTGTTCCNAAAGCTATTGAAGATAAAATTCCAATTTTATGGGCAGCATCCATACCCTCAATATCAAATGCAGGATCTGGCTCTGCATAACCCTCTTTTTGAGCNAATTCTAGCGTGGGTTTAAATTCACTACCTTCTTCCATATTGGAGAGAATAAAATTAGAAGTTCCATTCAACATCCCTGATATTTTTGAAATATTGTTTGCAGCTAATTCCTCGCTAAGAAGTTTTATTATTGGAGTGCCTGCACAGACAGCTGATTCAAAAAGAACTTTAACGCCATTTTTATTTGCAGCGGTGAATATTTCATCTCCATGATGATATATGACAGCTTTGTTAGCAGTGACTACATGTTTTTTATTGCTTATAGCCTTCAGAATTAGCTCTCGGGCAACCTCAACACCACCAATAAGCTCAACAATTACATCTACATCACAATCAACAACCTCAAATATGTCTCTCAATATTTTTGTGTTTCCAGGGTTACATTTAGGGTTATCTCTTCTTGCACCAATGACCTTGACTTCAAAAGAGCACCCAGAATTTAACTTGATTGCATCTGCATTATCATTAAGAGCCTTGAACATTCCAGTAGCAACATTACCCCATCCACATATACCTATATTTAATGATTTCATTTTATTTCCATTGAAAAAAAGTTTTTAATACCTCTAATTGCTTGTCTAATTCTATGCTCATTCTCAATTAATGAAAATCGAACATACTCATCTCCATCCATTCCAAATCCAGCTCCTGGAGACACCGCAACATTAGCATTTTCTATTAGTAACTTACTAAATTCTAATGAGCCTAGATGAAGATATTTATCAGGAATCTTTGCCCAAACAAACATTGTAGCAAGTGGCTTTTGAACATCCCAGCCTATTCTGTTTAATCCATTGCAAAGCTCGTCTCTTCTTGATTTGTACATAGAGCATATATCAACAACATCTTGATCACAGTCATTAAGAGCTTTGATAGCAGCAACTTGTATGGGAGTAAAAGTGCCATAATCCATATAAGATTTTATTTTAGTTAATGCTTGAACTAATTTTTTATTGCCACAACAAAACCCTACTCTCCATCCGGGCATATTATAAGATTTTGATAATGTAAAAAATTCAACTGCAATGTCTTTAGCTCCATCAACTTCAAGAATAGATGGCGCCCTATAGCCATCGAAAACAATGTCAGCATATGCCAAATCATGCACAATCCAGATATCATACTTTTTTCCAATTTCAACAATTTTCTTAAAAAAGTCTAAGCTAGCTGACTGCGTTGTTGGGTTAGAAGGAAAATTAATAATTATCATTTTAGGTTTTTTTAACCCGTTTTGAATCGCTGATTCAATATCAACTAAA
>JGI26082J51739_10000653_pt1 | contig 21977 bp, 20 predicted proteins | sample SaaInl5LU_22_DNA_FD_51739 | JGI IMG/M metagenome (IMG submission 51739)
CCAAATATTTTTAAAAACGTAGACATATCTCAGGAAGCATTTGCCCAAAAAGAAGGGGCTGTAATAGACCATTCAGATTTCTTGTCTGGATTGCCCTATAAAGAAGCTTTGCACAAATCAATATTGGCCTTAGAAGCCTTAGGGTCTGGCTATGGAAAAGTGAATTATAGGTTGAGAGATGCTGTATTTAGTAGACAGCGGTATTGGGGGGAACCTTTTCCAATCTATTATAACAATGGGGTTCCTGTGCTTATTGACAAAGAACACTTGCCTATAAGACTGCCTGAGGTAGCCAAATATTTGCCCACAGAAACTGGTGCGCCGCCTCTTGGAAATGCCACCCATTGGGCTTGGTGTACTATGACAAATCAGGTGGTGTCTAACGAGGCTATTGACCAAAAGACTGTTTTTCCTTTAGAGTTAAATACCATGCCTGGTTGGGCGGGAAGTTCCTTCTATTTCAACAGGTACATGGACGCTACTAATCCGGAGGAAATGGCTTCAAAGGAAGCTTTGGATTACTGGGGAGAAGTAGACCTCTATATAGGGGGGAGCGAACATGCTACAGGCCATTTGCTGTATGCACGTTTTTGGCAGAAAGCATTGTATGACTTAGGCGTTTTGCCCCAAGTAGAGTTTGCTAAAAAATTGATCAATCAGGGAATGATTACGGGAACTTCTGCCTTTGTGTACAGGCTTCCTGATACCAACACCTATGTATCTAAATCTCTAATTGAAGGGAGATCGGTTCAGCCCATTCACGTAGACGTCTCTATGGTAAATGTTTCTGACGAGTTAGATATAGCCGCATTTAAGGCATGGAGGCCAGAATATGCGGAGGCTACTTTTGAATTGGAAGAAAAAGGGGTTTACCTGGTGGGTAGAGAGGTAGAGAAAATGTCTAAGTCCAAGTATAACGTGGTGAGCCCAGACGCTATTTGTGCTCAGTATGGCGCAGATTCTCTGCGTTTGTACGAAATGTTTTTAGGGCCATTAGAGCAATCTAAGCCCTGGAATACTGCGGGAATTACGGGGACCCATGGTTTTTTAAAGAAATTATGGAAGTTGTATTTTAATGAAAACGGCCCTGTTTTTAAATCAGAAGCGCCTAGTCCAGAGCAGCTAAAAACATTGCATAAGACCATTAAAAAAGTGACAGAAGATATTGAAAGCTTCTCTTTTAATACCTCGGTGTCTACCTTTATGATCTGTGTAAATGAACTGGCTTCACAGCAATGTGTGAGTCAAGAAATCTTAGCGCCATTGGCCATTTTAGTTTCTCCATATGCCCCTCATATAGCAGAAGAATTGTGGGAAGCTATGGGTCATGAGGAATCCATTTCTACGGCGCCATTTCCTATATTTAATCCAGCCTATTTGGTAGAATCAGAGAAAGAGTATCCGGTATCTTTTAACGGTAAAATGCGATTTAAAATGACCCTTCCAATGGATATGTCAAAGCAAGAAATAGAAGCCGCAGTCTTGGCGCATGAAAAAACCATGCAGCAATTAGACGGAAGGACCCCTAAAAAGGTCATTGTAGTACCCGGTAAAATTATTAATATAGTAGGCTAATCCTTTGCCATATATGGAAACAATAGAAATGATTGGTTTGTTGGCCGCTACGCTTACCACGGCAGCATACCTTCCACAAGTAGTGAAGGTGTTAAAAGATAAATCTGCCAAAGACATTTCCCTGTCTATGTACTTGGTCATGTTTACAGGGGTAGTACTCTGGTTGGTCTATGGGCTGTATCACAACAGCGCTCCTATAATTTTTGCCAATGTGATTACTTCTGTATTGACTTTAGCGGTGATTGTGCTAAAATTAAAATACAAGTAAGGCCAAAATGTCAGTGAAAGTCCTGACAGCTTATTTTGGTGTTATTTTTGTTACGTTATTTTAAAAGCTATTATTATGATGTTATATTATGTAATTGTAGGACTCATGGCCCTTGTCAGTATGGCGGTGAGCAAAAAATTGAAATCTAAGTTTGCTACTTACTCGAAATTGACCCTCAGAAATGGTATGAGTGGTGCTGAGGTGGCGCAAAGAATGTTGGAAGACCATGGCATTAGAGATGTAAAAGTAGTGTCTACACCTGGACAGCTTACAGACCATTACAATCCATTGACAAAAACGGTTAATTTAAGTGAGGCTGTATATGGACAACGAAATGCAGCAGCAGCAGCAGTTGCTGCCCATGAATGTGGCCATGCCGTTCAGCATGCAGTGGCTTATCCTTGGCTTCAAATGCGCTCTAAAATGGTGCCTGCAGTTCAGGTGGCTTCTGGGCTTTCTCAGTGGGTAATTATGGGTGGTTTGGTCCTTTCTGCTACGACTGCATTGGGCAGTGGCTTATTGCTTGCAGGGATTGTTTTATACGGTATTGTAACGGCTTTCACTTTTATTACATTGCCTGTGGAATACGACGCCAGTAACAGGGCTTTGGCTTGGTTAAAGCGCAAGCAAATTGTAGGACAAGAAGAATATGCTGGTGCTGAAGACGCTTTAAAATGGGCAGCAAGAACCTATGTGGTAGCTGCTATTGGTGCCTTAGCGACATTGGCTTATTTTGTATTGCGTTATTTAGGATCAAGAGATTAAAAGCCTATTTGACGGTCAATTTGCTGGTCTAAAGAGATAAAAGTTTCTGTTCTAGACACCCCTTTGATCTGTTGAATTTCCTGGTTGAGTAAGCGCATGAGGTGTTCATTGTCCTTGCAGAGTACTTTGATCAAGATGGACCAATTTCCTGTGGTGTAATGACACTCCAATACCTCTGGTATTTTTTTTAATGCACTCACCGCAGCGGGATTGCTCATGGCTTTATCCAAATAGACCCCAATATACGCCATGGTATTGTAACCCAATGTCTTGGTATTTACAATAAATTTCGATCCTTTTATTACCCCAGATGCTTCTAGTTTTCTGAGTCTTTGNTGGATGGCTGCGCCAGAGATGCCAATTTTTCTAGCGATTTCCAAAATNGGTTTTCTGGCGTCCTCCATGAGGAANCGGAGGATTTCTTTGTCTATTCCGTCTATTTTAGGAAGGAGGTTTCCGCCTGTCATACTTACATATTTTAAGTAAAACTACATATTTTATTTCAGTATATATCCTTTAACCTCAATAGTGTTTCTTTTTAAAACTATTTAGTCGCTAAAGTTTCCTGAGACATCTTTTGTTTAAGAGCTGGCCACGTATTCTGTAGCGTATCCTAAGTAGGGCACTTCAAAGTCTTTGAATACCACCCCTTCTTGAGCCAACAGTTTTAATACGGGGGTGTATATTTCTTTGTGTATGGGAATGCGCACACCAGGCGTAGTGATTTCTTTATTTAAGATGAGCAAACAGGACATGGCGAGGGGTAGGCCAACAGTTTTCGCCATTGCAGTATGCGTTTGTGAGGTTCCTTCTACCACCATATGAGCGTCTAATTGTCGCATTTCCCCTTGGTATGCATAGCCTATTTTATGGTACATGACCACCATGTCTTTCTCCTCCAATCCAAGGGTCCAATGGGCTTCTAATATTTCTTGGAGCAGCTGGGCAGGAGTACCATTTTTTATAGTTAAAAAATGCTGGTCACTGAATAGGTGAAGCTCCATGAGCTTGTCCCACATAATGTCGTCTTGGTCAATTTTTAGATAATGCCTGACTTTTAACTCCACACTATCTGTTGGGGAATAGGGCAGAAATAAATTAATGAATGCCCTGTAGCTCATTTGTTCACTCTCTTCAATGTGGTAACTGTCATCTGTGAGGCCCAATTGCACAAAAATATTCCAAGCCTTTGAAAAGCCAACCCTTCTCATGGTTCCCCTATATAAAGTGAGCGCTTTTTCTAAGCCATAAGCGGTCCTGTATTTTAGAGAGTCTCTATTGGCATAGGCCTCAAATTTCCCATAACCCTTAATGTGCATGAATTCTGTACGCCTAAATAATTTATGATAAGGGATGTATTTGTAGGTGCCTTCTTGAATGAATTTAGCGGCCCCACCCTGCCCTGCAATGACCACATTTCTTGGATTCCATGTGAATTTATAGTCCCATAAATTTGGTTTTTCTTGGGGCGCTACCAAGCCTCCTGTGAAAGATTCAAATAATTTAATTTCCCCACCTTTATTTTTTATTTGGTCCATAAATGCCATAGCACTCATATGATCAATTCCAGGATCTACCCCCATTTCATTTAGGAAAATCAATCCCTTTTCTTTCACCTCCTCTTCTATTTCTTTTAATTCAGGACTCACGTAAGATGCAGTGACCAAATGTTTTTCAAGGGTCAGGCAGTCCTTGGCAATCAAAAAATGCATATGCGCAGGAAGCATAGAGATTACAATATCTGCTAATGCAATCTGTTTTTGTCTAATAACGGGATCAGTAACAGATCCAGTGACAATAGTTAGGGCAGGATGTGACGCAATATGATTGGGAATATGAGCGGTCTCTCTGTCTAATATACAAAGTGAGATACGCTCCTTATCTGAGTGATCTAATAGATAATCAATGAGGTAAGCAGTAGATTTTCCAGCACCAATTAAAAGAATATTTCGCAACATGAGAACGGGTTTATACGTTCTTAAAAATAGCGAATTGTTATATTTTTAAAGAATTACTTAAAATAAGTTATGAACAAAACAATTATTTCTTATTCTCTAGGCTGATGTACTTTTGAAGCGCCATAGTCATAGAAGGTGTTTCAGGCGTGGGTGCTTTAATATCAATCCTAAGTCCAGCATCTGTGGCTGCTTTAATGGTAGAGTTTCCAAAAACAGCAATTCGGGTATTGTTTTGTTTAAACTCAGGGAAGTTTTTAAGCAGTGATTCTATTCCTGAAGGGCTAAAGAAAACCAGTACGTCATATAAGACGTCGCTTAGATCGGATAAGTCACTAATAACAGTTTTATAAAAAATCCCTCTTTTCCAATCGAGTTGTAATTGGTCTAAAGCTTCAGGAACTGTAGGTTTTAAAACGTCAGAGGAAGGGAGTAAGTATTTTTCTTCCTTGTATTTTTTAAATAGGGGCACTAGGTCTGTAAAATTCATTTTACCTACATAAATCTTGCGTTTCCTATACACAACATATTTTTGAAGGTAATAAGCCACCGCCTCTGATTGGCAGAAATATTTCATACTGTCTGGCACCTTAAACCTCATTTCTTCTGCCAGTCTAAAATAGTGGTCTACCGCATTTCTACTCGTCAAAATAATTGCCGTGAATTGACTCAAGTCTATTTTTTGTTGTCTAACGCTTTTAGCGTCTACGCCTTCTACATGAATGAAAGGCCTGAAATCTACCTTTACTTTTTCTTTGTCAATAAGCCTTGCATATGGAGAGTTCTCCATCTTTGGTTCTGGCTGTGAGACTAAAATTGTTTTTACCTTCATGGAATCACGTATTAAAAATGCTTACAATTATTAAAAACGGCGCTATTTCAAGAGCGCAAAGGTACAAAATAAAATAGAATACATTATGTAAGATATACTTTTGATAATTTCTTAATATTAAGATCCACCCAATGAGTGTCACGATGATACATAAAAATAAGCTGCTGTAAAACAGAAATTTAGCATTTAAAGGAACAAATGCGAATAAGATATTTGCAGTGAATAAGATCATACTGCAGTAATTAAAGAAGCTATTTTTCTTAAAAATAATTTCGTTGAGCAATTTTTTGTTTCCAAACAACCATCCATGTATGTTCTGAAGTATTGGTTTAACAACAACAAACACCCCTATAAGCGCAAAATAGTGCCAATAATTAAGTCCGTTTATTGCAGCGTTTTCGAACAAAATGGGCGCAAAAAAGAAAATGAATAGGCTACAATTAATCATAGCGAAGAATCCCCATAGCCATTGAAAAGGATGAAGAAAAGCTTGTTTTTTATTGTAGACAAAAACGTATTTATTGTGGTTAATTAAATTTGAAAATGACAGATGTCTTTGCGGGTAAGCCATTTTTGAAAGACTGATCAGCACCAAGGAGAGCCATAACAGTCCAATAACCCAGTCGGGTATGTTATGAAATCTTAATTCAGCTTCCATGTTGCTATTTTGTGTGACTTAGCTCCCAGTAAGAAAGGCATTGAATGGGCAGAACAGCTAAGTTTGAAATAGCCCATGGTTAAATCTAAGTCTTTAAGAAGGTACTTAGCCTCTAGAGTTATTTTTTCCCCTGGCATTAATATTCTATTGAGATTGTCAGGATTTATAGGGCTAGGTTTTTTAGAAAAAACTCTGATGCTGTCGAATTCAGAAAGGTGTTGAAATTGTTTGTATTCATTGAGAAAAGCAACCCCAAAACGAAGTTCTTCAATAGAAATTTGGAAAGAATATGGATTTTGTAGCTCAAAAACAAGGCTGCTGTCTTTGGCTTGAACCAACTCTGTTTTTAATTGATTATAAGGCTTAAATGAGGAGATCCATCTTCCGTAATAGGGAACGCCTTTTGCTTTTTCAAATGAAAAATCTGCCGTACTTTTTCCTGTATAAGCCCCTGTACTGTCTTTTGAAATGTAAGCAACATTTTCCCCTATGAGCTCATTTTCAGATCCGTCTATGTTGTATTGGTTTTGGCGGTAATTGATTGTATTAAGGGAATAGGCTTTATTACCAGTGTAAAAGGCATACATAGGTGCATTTCTGTAGGAATTTTCAAAAACAACTATTTGGTCTCCTACTTTTTCTTTTAGTGCAGCTGTCCATGCCTTATTTCCATGTGCCTCATATGAAATAGGTAGAAGGGGTTCGTACATAAGTCCAATTCTTAAAAACACAATTAGCCCAATATTGATCCAGCCACTCACCCACAATTGTTTTTTGAGTTTGGGGTTTTGCGTCAGGGCGTCAAATATCAATAGGACAGTTGGAATACAAATCACGACCATCCATTGGGTTTGTATGCGCCTATTGAAACTCGAAATAAAGAAAAATACTAGGACGGTAACAATAACACCAAACAAACTTTTTTTAAGCGCAGTGTCTTTAGATAGGCCAAATAATGCTTTATAAATGAAAGGAAAGCAAAACCCAAAAAGCGCCATAAGATTTATAAAATAACCCAAACCAAAATCAAAAAAGTCGTAGGCCCTGTTGGGTCTTTCAAACAGATGGTATGCCACAGACACAAAATCATTGGAATACAACCATAACAAATGTGGGCTGTAAGCCAAAAGACTCACGCCAACAGCTCCCCAAGCATATTTGTTTTTCAATAGGCTTGGCACCCCAACAATAACCCCTATAATTACCAACACCGCGTTGTATTTACTATACATAAGTGCCGCCATAACAAGCCCTAAAGATACACTAAGCGCCCAGTTGGGTTTTTCAAAAAAGTTTTTTAGGAGGTAAAATAGCAGGGCAGTAAAAAAGAGTAAAGGGGTGTCTGGTAAGGTAAAAAAGCCATAGGCATTTAGTAAAGTCATGGAACAGACCAACACAAAAAATGACCCAATATGATTGTCTTTATGGGGCTTAGAAACGGTGTTCCAAATCAAGAGATAAGCGCCCAAACTACTTAAAACCCCTATTATTCTTACGCCTAAAGTTCCTTTAAAAAAAAGTTGCCCCAGAGCGATCATAGCGGCTACCATAGGCGGGTGGTCAAAGTAGCCCCAATCCAGCTGTTTGGAAAAATACCAATAATAAGCCTCGTCATAAATAAGCTCAGTGAAAACAGCTTGGAGGGTGTTGGCTAGGCCAATAAAGACCATAATCCCCCAAAAAAGCTTTTGTTTATTCCCTTTCATTATTATTGATTAGTCCCCAAATTTACAAATAATTAAGGCAGGCCTCGCTTTTAGAATTCATATTTAAGGCCCACAAAAAAACATAAAACCAAGGTTTCATTCTCATTTTACGCGATTTATGTCCTATTTTTGCGCCTAAAGATGTCCATCCATGTCCAATAGACTTGTTATTATTCCCACTTATAATGAGATTGAAAACATCACTCAAATTATTAGTGCTGTTTTTGAACTTTCCTTGGACTTCCATGTTCTGATTGTAGACGACGGATCGCCTGATGGAACAGCAGCACAAGTTAAATCCTTACAAAGCCAATATCCAGGACAGCTATTCATAGAAGAAAGAACTGGTAAAGGAGGCCTTGGAACTGCATACATTCATGGATTCAAGTGGGCTTTAAAAAAACAATACGACTACATTTTTGAAATGGATGCAGATTTTTCTCATCCACCAAAGGACCTTATTGCCCTATTTGAGGCCTGTGAGAAAGGGGCAGATTTATCTGTAGGTTCTCGTTATAAAAAGGGAATTAATGTGGTGAATTGGCCCTTGTACAGAATTTTAATTTCTTACGGGGCGTCTTTTTATGTGAAGCTAATTACAGGTATGAGGGTGCATGACCCAACGGCAGGATTTGTTTGTTACACCAGAAAAGTATTGGAAGCCATTCCTCTGGACCGGGTGCGATTTGTGGGTTATGCTTTCCAAATTGAGATGAAATTTAGGGCCCATATTTTAGGTTTTAAGATTGAGGAGGTTCCCATCGTTTTTAAAGACAGGGAGTTGGGAAAATCAAAGATGAGTAGCGCTATTGTGGGCGAAGCCGTTATTGGCGTTTTAAAGCTCAAATGGCAAAGCGTGTTTAATAAAAATAATTTTTAGCATGGGTTATACGATTATAAAGAATGGCACTTTAGTCAATGAGGGTTTGGCCTTTCAGGCCGACGTCTTACTCAAAGACCATTTCATTGAAAAGATAGGTAAAGATCTTTCCCACCCCAATGCTACCATAGTAGAGGCTAATGGCATGTGGGTGTTACCAGGAATTATAGATGATCAAGTCCATTTTAGAGAACCAGGTCTTACCCATAAAGGAACCATTTATTCGGAAAGTAGGGCAGCTGTAGCAGGAGGTATAACAACCTTTATGGAACAGCCCAATACCAATCCGCAAACCACCACGATTGAAGCCTTAGAGGCTAAATTTGCTTTAGGAGCACAAAGCTCCTTTGCCAATTACGCCTTCCCATTTGGTGGGACCAATGACAATTTAGAGGAATTAAAGCGATTGGATAAAAACGCTACTTCTAATGTAAAGTTATTTTTGGGATCCTCCACGGGGAACATGCTCGTAGACAATCAGAAAGTATTAGAAGGCATCTTTAGAAACACCGAATTGGTGATTTGCACCCATTGTGAAGACGAGGGAACTATAAGAGCAAATATGGCCGCTTTTACTGAGCGTTACGGTGAAGACATTCCAATGGATGCCCACCCTAAAATTCGCTCAGAAGAGGCCTGTTATTTGTCTTCTTCAAAAGCCGTTGCACTGGCTAAAGAGACTGGGGCTAGACTGCATGTATTTCACTTATCCACAGCCAAAGAAACCGCTTTATTTAGAAATGACATTCCTTTAAAAGATAAAAAAATTACTGCAGAGGTATGCCTGCACCACCTTTGGTTTTCAGAGGAGGATTATGCAGAGAAAGGCAGTTTAATTAAATGGAATCCAGCCGTTAAAACAGCCAATGACAGAGCAGGCTTGTGGGAGGCGCTTTTAGATGATCGTATAGATATCATTGCCACAGACCACGCCCCCCACACTTTAGAAGAAAAACAACAGAAGTATGCCAAAGCACCTTCTGGAGGTCCTTTAGTACAGCACGCTTTGGTAGGCATGTTAGAAAAAGTAGACCAAGGAATACTCTCTTTGCCCACCATGGTTCAGAAAATGTGTCACAACCCAGCTATTTTATTTGATATTGACAGACGTGGGTATTTAAGAGAAGGGTACTATGCAGACTTGGTTTTGGTAAAACCTAACAGTCCTTGGACTGTAAGCAATGAAAATATTGTCGCCCTTTGTGGCTGGTCTCCATTTACAGGGACACGTTTTTCAAATAGTGTTCAAAAAACATTTGTCAACGGGCATTTGGCCTATGATAGTGGCGTGATTAGCGGTCATAAAAATGCCATGAGACTTAATTTTAATAGAGATTAATATGAAGCAAATGTTCTTTTTTGCCCTACTTGCATTTGGTCTTTCTTGTAGCAACCAAGTAGTGCCTAAACCAGATAGAGTACTGTCTTTGGATCAGATGGAATCTATAGTATATGATATGGCTGTATTAAATGCAGCAGTAGCTGCAGACAGGTCTCAGTTTAAAGCACAATCTATTACCCCACTGGGATACATCTATAAAAAGTACGAGATAGACAGTACCGTATACGCTCAAAATGACTTGTATTACGCCTCAAAGCCATTGGAATATGAGGTTATATATCGCAGGGTAGAGAAACGCCTCCAGGCCTTAAAAACTACTTACGACCAGGCCGCTAAAGCGTCTAGCGCTTTGGAATAAATGAAGGTTTTTCATTGAAAGACATCCTTCATTGAATGCCTTTCTTTGTTGAAACACATCCTCCGTTGAATGCTGTCCTTTTTTGAAAGCCATTCTTTGTTGAATATTGTCCTCTATTGAATGCTGTCCTTAAACAGGTCACAACACCCTATCACCACTTTTTTAATGGGCGTGTATTCCATTTTTAATGTTATACTGGATTTACTGGCATCGTAAAAATCCCTTCGACTCAGGCCTTTTAGGGTGTGTTTTGTTATTTTTCTGTCGCCCTTTAGAAACAAGCCCTTAATATAGTCTAAGCGCCAAAGGATTTCAAGGATCCAAAAAGGCAGTTTATGGGTGGGTTTTTTTAAACCAAATCCCTCCGCCATATCTCCAAATAGCGCTTTGTAAGTCAGGTTTTCTGAAACACAGATAAAACGCTCTTTCCATTTTTCTTCCTTAACACTGAGTGTCATACAGTTCACAACATCTTTTACCCCAACAAATCCTGAACCACCAGGAAAGTAGAATGGACTGCCTTTTTGTGCGAATGAAAATAATTTACCACTTCCTTTTTTCCAAAACCCAGGGCCTAGAATTACACCGGGATTTATAATGGTGGCAGGAAGTCCCTCCCAAATACCCCGCCAAACCTCCAATTCTGCTTCGTACTTAGTTAGGGCGTATACATTTGGATCGCTAATATTCCAATCCGTTTCCTCTGTAATGTGATTTTGCGTATCTGATTTTCCAAGTGCAGCAATGGAACTCACATAACAAAAAGCACTTACCTTAAAGTCTAAGGCAAGATTAACCATATTAGCTGTTCCTGTAACATTTACAGATTTAAGGGTTTTGTAAGCACTGGGATCAAAAGAGATGTGGGCAGCACAGTGATATACCGTTTTAACTCCTTTGAAAACAGGGGTTAATCCTTCTAGGTCCAATATATCTCCAAGCACCCATTCTATGGTCTTATAGCGCGCTAAGTTAAGGTCGCCAGATGAAATAAATAATTTCTTTACAGCCTCTAATCCTTTTACATCTCTGTAAATAGCCCTACACAGCTGATGGTCTTCACATAGACTAAAAAGAAGATGGGCACCAACTAAACCGGTACCTCCAGTAACGAGTATCATATTCTCAAAATTACGTTTTTTATTCCCTATTTTTGCCCCATGAAAGCTATTTTTCCTGCTCCTTTTTCGTTAGAAAACACCCAAGAGGCATTTAAAGCCCGTGCTTTGGAACTATTTGCATTTCAATACAAATACAATGCGGTATATCACGAATTTTGCCGCTTACTCAAAAAAACACCTCAGCAAGTTCAAACCATTGAAGATATTCCCTTTTTACCTATTTCATTCTTTAAAACCCACCAGGTTATTACACAGCTGCCTCTAGAGCCAGCTAAAGCTTTTGCTGAGATAAAACCTTTAGATAAAAGTACAGATTCCCTTTTTTATTTTACCTCTAGTGGGACCACTGGATCTGAAACATCAAAACATTTTGTTCCCGACTTATCGCTTTATGAAGCAAGTTATATGACGGCTTTTGAGATTTTTTATGGTCCAGTAGAAAACTATTGTGTATTGGCTTTATTGCCTGCTTATTTAGAAAGGGAGGGATCTTCATTGATTTATATGGCAGAAGACCTCATTAAAAAGAGCCGCCACCCCCAATCTGGTTTCTACCTTCACGACCACGAAGCGCTTTATAAAACCTTATTGGACCTTGAGTCTAAAAATGCCCCCGTATTTTTAATTGGGGTTTCTTTTGCGCTACTGGATTTTAGTGAAAAATATGGCATGTCATTGAAAAACACCATAGTGATGGAAACCGGAGGAATGAAAGGAAGGCGAAAAGAAATGATTAGGGAAGCGCTTCACGAAAAATTAGGCAGTGGTTTTGGCGTTTCTAAAATTCATTCAGAATACGGAATGACGGAACTTTTGTCCCAAGCCTATTCCAAAGGAGACGGTATTTTTGACACGCCTCCATGGATGAAGATATTGATTAGAGATACGGAAGATCCTTTTAACTTTGTGGGTGACGGAAAAACAGGAGGCGTTAACGTCATTGATTTTGCCAACATACATTCTTGTGCATTTATTGCCACTCAAGATCTGGGAAAGACTTTTAGTGACAATAGCTTCTCTATCCTAGGTCGTTTTGACAGTGCCGCTATTAGGGGGTGTAATTTATTGGTGCCTTAGTATTTTTTGGCCAATACTGGCTTTGATATTTGCTGTAATCTAATATTTTGAGTGGTGCTACATGAAGCGAATTAACTTTCAGAAATTTATTCAAATACCAGTATAAAGTAGTTCTTTTTCCCCCTTTGCAACAACACATACTTCTGATCAATCAAGTCTTTTTGACTAATTAAATAGGTTTCCCCAACCTTTTCTTTATTTACTGAAATGGCGTTTTGCTTTAATTCTCTTCTGGCATCTCCATTGGATTTTAAAAAACCAGTTTCAGCAGACAAAGCTGCGATCATATCCAATCCATTTTCCAGATTCGAAAAAGGAAGTACCGCTTGAGGAACCCCTTCAAAAACAGCTAAAAAGGTTTGAGTATCTAATGTTTTTACCGCGTCTGCAGTAGTTTTTCCAAATAAAATATCACTGGCTTTTAAGGCATTTTCATATGCTTCACTTCCATGCACAGCCGTAGTCACTTCCTTTGCAAGATTTTTTTGAAGCAGCCTTAAATGTGGGGCCTCTTGGTGATCAGAAACCAATTTAGCAATGGTTTCTTGGTCTAGTAAGGTGAAAATTTTAATGTATTTCTCTGCATCTACATCAGAAGTATTTAACCAATATTGAAAAAATACATAAGGAGAGGTTCTGTTGGCGTCTAACCAAATGTTACCGCCTTCTGTCTTTCCAAATTTGGTTCCGTCTGCTTTAGTAATAAGGGGGCAGGTTAATGCATAGCCTTTGCCTCCTCCAATCCTCCTGATGAGCTCCGTTCCGGTAGTGATATTTCCCCATTGGTCAGATCCACCCATTTGAAGGGTGCACTGGAAATTTTTATAAAGGTGTAAGAAATCGTACCCTTGAACCAATTGATAGGTGAATTCCGTAAAAGACATGCCTTCTGCAGCTTCAGAAGAAAGTCTTTTTTTTACAGAGTCTTTGGCCATCATATAGTTTACGGTAATATGCTTGCCAACATCTCTGATAAAGGATAGAAAAGAAAAGTCTTTCATCCAGTCGTAATTGTTTACTAGAACAGCTGAATTAGACACCTCTGAATCAAAGTCTAAAAACCTGGAAAGCTGTTCTTTTAATGCGGCCTGGTTGTGTCTTAGGGTGGCTTCATCTAGTAAATTTCGCTCATTGGATTTTCCTGAGGGATCACCGATCATTCCCGTAGCTCCACCAATTAATGCATAGGGTTTGTGTCCTGCAATTTGAAAGTGTTTTAACAACATTACCCCTACTAAATGACCTATGTGCAAAGAGTCTGCTGTAGGGTCTATNCCCATGTATGCAGCGCGCATTTCACTTAATAAGTGTTCCTCAGTTTCGGGCATGACGTCNTGCAACATACCCCTCCATTTCAATTCAGCAATAAAATTTGTAAGCATTATTTGATCCGTATAACATTAGAAATACAAATATAACTTTATTCGCTAAACACAGCAGATTGATTATCAAAAATGGGCTTTGAAAGCGGCACTTGGAATACCGTTATTTGATCACTAATTTCCTGGTGCTACTTTTAGCTTCTGCAAAGATTTTAATCACGTAAATACCAGGCTTAATTTTGGGAAGGGCCAGTTCTTTTGTTTTGAGTACCTTTTCGAGTACAGGGGTACCAAAGACATCAAATAAAATGATTTTTTTTGGTGTGCTTAGGTCTGTCTCAATAAACACTTTGCCTTGGGTCACTGGATTGGGATAAATCTTTAGTCCAGGAATTTCTGCTGACTCATTTTGCTGTGCAAAACCAACAGAAAAGGCAAAAAGCAAAAGTATGTAGGCGACTTTTTTCAAAAAAAATATTTTTTACACAATAAAGATACATTTTTTTTGTTCGGACCAACTTAAATACTTGTCAACTAGAGTCTTAATTTTTGCATTGGGCAAAAAAAACCCGGCTGGAAGCCGGGTTTAAAACTTAGTAATGATATTAAAACTTGTAGCTAAAAGTCAATGAAATATTAACTCCTGGTTTTATGCTAGAAAAAATAAAGTCTGCATTTCCGAAGTAATCAAACCTACTTTCTATAACATCGTTTAATAAGTTATCTATTTTAAGTGTAAGTGTTTTTTTATTGTTTTGACCAAAGCTTTTACTAGCGTTTAAATTTAAACTGTGAAATGGTTCGGTATAAACATCAGGGAATTGACCCACTCCTATAACTTCAAGAGCTCTGCCTTGTACGTTATAAAAAACCCCAGCTTCTAAATTATTTTCAAAAAGGTCATAAGTGATTCCCGCATTTACTAAATAAGGAGATTGTCCCTGTAATTTTCTAGTAGTTCCAATAACTCTATCTCCAGCCACTGACTGACGCGCGATCAATTCATTATNAGACATTTCTAATTCAGAAACAATCAAAGAGGAGTTTACATTAAAAGATAAACGATAATTGTCATTTGAATAAATAGAGTTTCTCATTTCTACCTCAATACCATATACTGTTGCTTCTTTTGTATTTCTTGCAATTAATGTATTTGGAGTGGTTACATCATAATAATTGATTTCTATTGGGTTTTCAAATTTTTTGTAAAAACCACTAATTGCCATAAATCTATTTTCTTTTCCATAATGTTCCCACCGCATATCAAAATTATCAATATAAGTTGGCTTTAAGTCAATATTTCCAACAAAGAAGCGCTCAGTAATTGGATCATAAATATTTGCAGCTGAATTTTCTTTGAAACTTGGGCGAGCTGTTGTCATTGAGTAAGAAGCCCTTAACTTAGTATCGTCATTTATTGAGTAAATGAAGTTTGCAGAAGGATAAAAATCTTTAACATTTATAAATTCCTCATTGTCATATACTTCTCCAGAAACATTTTGTCCAGAGTAAAGTACATTATATTCCTCATATCTAACCCCGAGGGTAGCTTTAATTTTTTCTGAAATATTCAATTCAGAAGAAATATAGGCGCCAATGGTCTCGTTTTGTGCTTTATACTGGTTGGTTGGTTGGTAATCTCCAATTACAAAAGAACCGGTATCTTTTGTTGAGTTCCAAATAAAACTAGAATTTAAAATATTATTATAGTTTCCATCTAAATCCATTGAGTTTCCTCTGTAGCCTATAGAGAATAAATCAGTTCCAAATTTTCTGTCTTTTGTATTATATGCTGCTCCAACCTTTAGTTTATTTCCTGGTTTGCTGAATAATTTAAAATCATATTTTAGATCTGCTTTAGCAGAAACTCCATATTCTTCCAAATCCCTCCAAAGTCTTAAAGGAAGTGCTGTAGAAGAATTATCTATGATTCTATTACCGTTNCCTAAGACATTAAAAACTGTTTTCCTAAAGTCAATATCCCTAACCCTAACAACTGAGGGTGCAAACTTCCAATCAAATGAAAATTTTTCACTAAGGCGATACGCGCCAGAAAAAGGTACTGTTAATATCTCTCTTTCTGTATGTGTCATAGTATTAGTAACTCCAGAATATGGATTCTCAATATAGTCTTCTATAATTCCATCAAAGCCCATACTTTCTCCACTTCTAATTGCAAGAATTGTTGCTTTGTGTTTAAATANGCCTGTTTTTAATGATACACCAAAAAGTCCACTGGCAATTGCTGTAGTGGTTCCTAATTCCCCTTGTTGTCCATCAAAATCTTCTTGTTTTGTATTCCTTACAGCTACACTTCTATTTATTGCATTTTCGTAATAGTCAGTATCGAGTTTGTAATTCATTGAGGCAATAAATCCAATCGATACCTTNTCCGATATATTATATTGGTTAGACGCTGTTCCACCAATACTATAATCCATTAAATTATTTTCCCTGCTTACCCCCATCTGTTTGGTAAACGCGTTAGTACTAGAAATTAAAAATGTTTCTTGCTGTGTATTGTTTACATTCACAGGTCTAGGAAAGTCAACAATAGAGTTAAAAGGGAGCTCATTAGAGCCACTGTCAAAACCAAGTTTATTTAAAGAAAAACCTGGAAGTGTGGGAGCATCTTTGAAATTTGTAGCAGCGTTATAACCTGTTGAAATAGACACACTGTATTCAGGAATTGCTGAAAAATCTTTTAAAATAACATCTACAAGTCCACCAGTGAAATCTGCAGGCAAATCAGCACTTGCAGATTTATTGATTAAAAGATTGTCAATTAAATTAGTTGGAAAAACATCCAATTGTAGNGTATTTCTGTCTGGATCCAATCCAGGAACCTCTACATTCCCTAAAAGGGTCTTAGAATATCTATCTCCTAATCCACGAACATATACAAACTTTCCTCCTTGGACAGAAACACCAGGTATTCTTTTTATTGCTGTTGCTACATTTCCGTCCCCAGATTTTTTTATAGTTTGAGCAGATAAACCATCTAAGAGAGTAATAGCCCCTTTTTGAATAGCGAGTACTGCTGCTTCATTATTTTTTTTAGCAGATACAGTTAAAACAACTTCTTCTAATTGATTTGAACTAGGATTCAATGTTACATTTACAGGAACCTCCTCATTATCTCCTACTTCAATATCACTAATAACAATAGTTTTATAGCCCAAGTATGAAAACTCAACTTCATAAAGCCCCTGAGCACTAACAATGATTGAATAACNTCCTTCAAAGTCTGTAATTGAACCAAGAGTGGTTTGGGTTTGTCCCTTTTCACGAACAATAACATTTGCAAAAGCAAGTGGTTCATTAAGATCGCCGTCCATAACAAGTCCTGAAATAGCAGATTGAGCAAAAGTAGCTTGGAGAGCTACTGTAAAGAGCAAGAATAATATTATTTTCTTCATTTATGTATTTATTTATACAACAAAAGAATAGCTCAGTNAGAGCTATTCTTTATTGTTTAAGGTATGGTATGTTTGTTTTTTTAGTTGAAAAATTGTGTCCAACCAAATACAGACTCGTCTGCTCCTTTAGATGATGGTCTNGTTGTACTCACTGAAATCCAAGTGGCAGAAGCTTCATCTACTTGACCACCTACAACAGTAGCTTTAGAATCAGAGGTTACAACTATAAAGTCTTTGAAATTTAGTTTACCTTCAATTGGAGCAGTTCCAGCACCATCATAAGTATCTGAATCAATTCCACCTAAGGTTGTAGAAGCTGGGAAATCTANAAACAATACGTTTTCGTTAAAACCTGTTGCATCTGATTTCCAATTACCAAAAGTGTCAAACTTAGCTGCGTCAGATCTTCCATAAGCAGTCACATTTTTAATAGTGTATTCACCAACAATGGCATTGTTTGGTTCTTCAGTACCATCTATCTCAAAAACAGTATCTGATCCTGGAGCCATGATTACTACCGCATTACTAATTGTTCCATCGTATGCTTGGTCTAAATCAATTCCGTCGTCGTCAAAGTTTGCAATGACAATATTGGTTACGTTAACAGCGCCTCCGAAAATCTCAATTCCGTCGTCTTCTGAACCAATTAGTTCAATATTTTCGATTACAGTTCCTGAACCTACTCCACCCATTGTTAATCCTTGTAATTCGTTTCCAGGGGAAACTGCAGTACCAGTGTGGCGAATAGAAACATATTTTAGTGTTCCAGAATTTTCAGCATTGTTTGAACCACCATACTTTGTAAACTCATATCCAGATACAACTCCTTCTATATTTGCTTCTCCGCTAGCAGCACCAACAATACCATTTCCTAAAATAATTACAGAACCCCAAAGACCTTTATCGGTTACAGAACGGTTTGGTGAAGTAGTTCCATTAGCATAAACTATTTGATCGTTAGCATCTGTAAATATAATCGGTTTTTCTNCCGTTCCAATCGCTTCAATTTTCGCTCCTTTAGCTACAATAAGTACCGTAGCATTTGCACCTGTACCAGCAGCTGCTTTTACAATAGTTCCTGCCTCAACAGTTAAAGTAGCACCATTTTGAACAACTATTTTACCATCCATTAACCAAACTTTATCGTTGGTCCAAGTTNTGTTAGAGGAGATGTATGTTACCCCACCTGTACCAACACGAACAACGGTTGGATTAGCCAATGCATCTGCAGCACTTAATGCTGCTTCAATAGCACCGTTAATATCTAAACTAGCTAAACCAGCGTTTACGGCTTGGGTTGCAGCAGCAGCAGCAGCGTCAGCGATAACTTGTGTGTTGGGATAATTTTGTAATGCAGCGGCAACAGCGGCATCAACAATTTTTTGAACTTCAGCACTGTCTACAGTGGCTTCTGTTTCACATGAAGTGAATAAAATTGCTCCGGAAAATATAAGAGCTAAAATTGATTTTTTCATTATTAAAATTTGTTAAAAATTAGTTACAGGCAAATCTATACAGATAAAACCCTTTAACTTTTAGCTTAACGTTAAGTGTTTATCTATCTGTGTTAACTAATTGTTTAATTATTAGGGAGCGTTTTTTTTTAAAAGCAACACATTCAAATTCATTTGCAGAATTTTTGTAAAATCCCAGTAAATACAATCACTAAGCGCTTTAAGTGTTTTTTATCTAAATGTTAACAGATTAAATCAATGTTAAGCCCGTCTGGGATATAAGTATTATATTTACTTTTGAGCACTAACCATGTTTTCAAACCATGAACAACAAAGACATTAAGATTCTTTTAGTAGACGACGAGCCAGATATTTTAGAAATTGTGAGTTACAATTTATCTGCAGAAGGATACCAAGTGTACACAGCCAGTAATGGTGTTGAAGGGGTGGCTAAAGCAAAGAAGAAACAACCCCATTTAATTATTTTAGATGTAATGATGCCTGAGATGGACGGTATAGAAGCATGCGAAAAAATTAGAGCAACCCTGGCCTTGAAAATACCATTGTTGCGTTTCTAACCGCTAGAGGAGAGGATTATTCTCAGGTGGCTGGTTTTGATGCTGGCGCAGATGATTATATTACCAAACCTATTAAGCCTAAAGTTTTGGTCAGTAAGGTAAAGGCTTTACTCAGAAGATTTAATGAAGGAGCTGTAACTGCTGAAGCAGAAGATATTACAAGTGTAGGCGATCTAATCATTAATAGAGAGGAATATAAAATTGTCCACAAAGGCATTGAAATGGTCTTACCTAGAAAGGAGTTTGAGCTCCTCGCTTTATTGGCCTCTAAGCCAAATAAAGTATTTAAAAGAGAGGTTATTTTAGATAAGGTTTGGGGCAACGAAGTGGTTGTAGGTGGCAGAACGATTGATGTTCACATTAGGAAACTCCGAGAGAAAATTGGTGACAACAACTTTAAAACCGTTAAAGGAGTTGGCTATAAGTTCGTACTTTAGCAACCTATGGCAATTAAACTAAAGAAATCTTATCGCTTTGCACTGCGGTCTTCTTTGATCATTTCTATTTTACTCACGCTGGCTTTAGGGCTACTTCTAGATGCAGTAAATTCATTAGTGTGGGGTGTTTTGGCAGTTTATTTATTGCTTAGTTTTTTCATTTGCTTTGTAGTCATTCAGCTCAGAGTAGAGCAGTTTATTTACCGTAGGATTAAAAAGATATATGATGAGGTGTCTTTATTAGAGTCTAAATCTTTAGCAAATATTCCTGTAACCACTGACATGAGAACGCTTACTGAAGAAATTGAGCGTTTTGCACAAAACAAAAAAGTAGAAATAGACACACTTAAAATTAGAGAAGAATACAGAAAGGATTATTTAGGTAATGTGTCTCACGAGTTAAAAACCCCTCTTTTTACGGTGCAAGGTTATATTTTAACCCTCTTAGATGGCGCGATGAATGACAAAACCCTTTTGAAAAAGTATTTAGAGCGCGCTGCAAAGGGAGTAGATCGTTTAACTTATATTATTAAAGACTTGGATTTAATCACTAAATTAGAAGTGGGCGATTTAAATTTAGACCCTGTTGCTTTTGATATTGTAGAATTGGTTCAGCAGGCTTTTGAAATGTTAGAGATTAGGGCAAAAAAAAAGCACATTACCTTGTCTTTTGACAAGGCATATAGCGCTCCAATTTATGTAAAAGCAGACAAGAATAAGATCCAACAAGTACTTATTAACCTCATTATAAACGCTATTAAGTACGGGCATGAAAATGGGACAACGGAAGTGTCTATTGAAAACCTGATTAAAAATAAAGTAATCGTGCGTATTACAGACAATGGAGAAGGGATTGAGAAGGCTAATATTCCAAGACTCTTTGAACGCTTCTTTCGTGTAGACAAGAGTGGTAGCAGGGCAGAAGGAGGTTCAGGTTTGGGTCTCGCCATTGTAAAGCATATTCTAGAAGCCCACGGAGAAAAGATTTATGTAGAAAGTGTGGTAGATGTAGGTTCAGAGTTTTCTTTTACCTTGGAAAAGACAGAAAATTTCCAGGCCTAATTACCAAAAATTTTCACCTTATATTTTCTTAGCTTTGCCAGATCTTTAAATGATGACTGCTTTGGGAAGTAAAAACAAGTTAAAAAGGTTCAAGGAAAATGAAACATTCACCAATGTGTTTCAACCTTCAAGGGAAGAAGTATTAAACAAAAGCTTAGGGAAAGAGGGGCAATGGGCCCATTTTTTTGGAAACAACAATCCAATAGTCTTGGAATTGGGCTGTGGTAAGGGAGAGTACACAGTTGGTTTGGCCAAGCGGTATCCGAATAAAAATTTTATTGGAATTGACATAAAAGGGGCAAGATTTTGGCGTGGGGCTAAAACAGCTTTAGAGGAAACGCTCCCTAATGTGGCTTTTATTAGAACCCAAATTGAACTCGTAGAACATTTATTTTTCACCCAGGAAGTGGCAGAGATTTGGATTACTTTTCCAGATCCTCAAATAAAATACAAGCGAACCAAACACCGATTGACCAATCCTGTTTTTTTGGATAGGTACAAGCAAATTTTAAGCCCTTCAGGATGTGTTCACTTAAAAACTGATTCTGAATATATGCATGGCTATACCTTAGGTTTATTACAAGGTATGGGACTTCCAATCGCTTATGCCAATCATGATGTCTACAAGAATGAAGGCAGTCCAGAAGAAGTATTGGGTATTCAGACTTTCTATGAAAATCAGTATCTTGCCGTAGGAAAACCCATTACATATTTGCGTTTTAGTTTTTCCTAATCTATATATTAGATAACATTTAGTGAAATTCACTAAGCGTTTAAACGTCATTTATGTCTCATTTACTGGTGCTTTTTTTTGTTACTTTTTCCGCTGCTTTTATGGCAACAGTACCTCCTGGTCTCTTAAATATGAGCGCTGCTAAAATTAGTGTAGAAAAAGGGCCCAACAACGCTTATATATTTAGTTTAGGNGTTGTAGTNGTGGTACTTATTCAAGCTTATGTAGCTGTTTTAATTTCTAAATTTTTATTTAGCCANCCAGAAGTTATTGCCCTTTTAATGAAGGTAGCTGTAGGTGTTTTTTGTGCTTTTTCAGTATACTTCTTTGTGTCGGCCAGAGGCCAAAAAAAACCCAAGACAGGTTTTTTAAAAGTAAAGAAACGAAGTAGTTTTTTTAAGGGGATGTTTCTCGCGGCAGTAAATTTATTAAGTA
>JGI26082J51739_10000657_pt1 | contig 21942 bp, 19 predicted proteins | sample SaaInl5LU_22_DNA_FD_51739 | JGI IMG/M metagenome (IMG submission 51739)
GGTATTGATAAAAAACACTTTGATAAAATATTTAAAATATTTCAATCTTTAAAAGAAGCAAAAGATTCTAGTGGAATAGGCTTATCTATAGTAAAGAAAATTGTAAACTTATATGAAGGCGAAATTTGGTTAGACTCAGAAATTAATAAAGGAACTACTTTTTATTTTACACTAAAAAAATGATAACAGAACAACCAAATTTTACAGTAATCGATAAAATGTCAGGAGGTAGCTCTGATGTTAGAGTTTTAATTTTAGAAGTAATTAAAGAAGAGTTTCCTGAAGAGCAAAAGGAGTATTTTTATCAATTAGAACAAAAAAACTACAAAAAACTACAAGAAATTGTTCATAAAATTAAGCATAAAATAAGTACACTTGGCTTAGAAGAAAGTTATGTTATAGCCAATAACTATGAAAAGAATTTAAGAAAAGAAAGTTTAGAATTGGCTACTGACTTTAAAGATATTCTAACAATTATAGAAAACTTTGTAAAAAAAATATCTTAGTTTTTTCTAAACACTGGTTTCTTTAAAAACAACCATTTAAATCGTAAACCAATTTCTGTAAACGTAAACCCAGCTGCTGTAGCAGATGCAATATTACTTTGTAAAGCATAAATATTTAGAAGGCTTCTTTCAGAAAATTTGTAACCTAACTTACCTTGAATTCTATAGGTACTTTGTTTAGCATCATCTTCTATAAATTGTAAACCAGTTGCAGCTGTAAGATCGTAAAACCAAGTTTTATTTTTTGCAATATTTTCATCCTTAATTAGATTTATAAATATTTCATAAGCATTAAATTTACTTGGACTAAAATATATGGTTGGTANTTGGTTTTTAAATGTAATGTATTGATAATTTACACCAGCTTTTAAACTAGGTTTTTCTAAAATGTTATAATATAAAGATGTAAATAAAAGATTTCTTGTATTAGAATCGTTTTGTGATGTATAATAATATTGAGTAAACCATCCTAAATTAAAGTTTGTACTTAAATTATAATTTAAGATAAAGTTATTTTGTACAATTTCTCTATCTATTAACTCAGCATTAAAATTCTGAATTTCTCTCTTATAACCAATTTCTAAATTTTGAAGTTTAAAAGGCTTTATTTCAAAAGCCAAATCTGCTAGCAATTGAGTAAAATCATTTGAATTTGCATTAGAGGAAGTAACACCTAAATTACTTTTAAAAACAACATTATTAAACAATTGATAAGAAAAACCAACCAATACATTATTTGATGTAGCTTCTAAATTGGTTACAGGGTTCTTAGTAAACCTATGATTATATGAAGCTAAAACTTTAAATTTTGTACTAAAAGAATATTCACCATTTAATTGGTACATATAAGCATCATTATTTCCATTATCGAAAGAATATGATGTTTTTGCTTCTACAAAAGGTGTAAAAGATTCATCTAACTTATTTATGAATTGTGTTGCATCTTTTTGATTATCATAAAAAGATAGAGTATTCTCTGCACCTAAATACGCTTTATTATAATAACCTAATGCTTTTAGAGCATTTGCTTTACCTAAGTTTCCATCAAAAGAAGCACTGTCTTTTTTCAAGATTAAATTATAATCTTCTATACTTTTATCAAAGTTACTTTTATAAATATTTAAAGTAGCTCTTAAACTTAACATCCAGTTTTCTGGTTCGTTATTACTTTTAAAGAGATTATTTATTTCTTTATCTGCTTCTTTAAATTTTTTATTCCAAATTAAAGCTTGAATATATCTTTCTATTGTTTGATTTTTTATATCCTTTGAAGCGTTACTAGGTAAACTATTAACAGAGGTTTTACTAGTATTTAAAGCTAATTTATTTTTACTCTTTAAATGCTGTACCAAAGCTAAACCATTTAAAGAAATATTTTTGTTTTCGTTATTGCTACCTAGCTTAATGTAAGTTTCTTCAGCCTTACTGTATTGATTTGAGATTAAGTATAAATTTGCTAGATTTAAAAGTGTTTCTTTATCATCTTTAAAATCTGTAAAGTTTTCTTTTAAAATAGCTTCAGCTTTACTGTATTCTTGCTTATTTAAATATTCATTGGCTAAACCTAATCTCATATATTTTTTTGAGACTAAAGCATTTGGGTTATTAGGTGATACTTCTAATGCTTTATCTACATACACTAAAGCTTTATTATATTTTTTTAAGTTTGATAATGTATTTGCATAACCAAGAAGCGCAGAAAAACTTTTATCATTTTCTTTTATTAGTTTTTCATAATAATTTTCTGCAACATCAAACTTCTTATCCCATAATAATGATTCTGCATAATTAAGTTTAACCTCAAAATCATTTGGAAAATCATTTAATAGATAAATAAATAAGTTTAAAGCTTTTGTTGAGTTACCATTTAATCCAACAGCTCTACCATAACATAATCTTGCTGTTTTATTTTTTGGATAGTTTTTTAAAACATCTTTAAAAAACACTTCTGCTTCCTTATATTTTCCAGTTTCTAGGTAAGTAAATCCTTCTTTCATATCTTGAGACAAACCATTTAAAGACATTAAAAAGCATGAAATAAGGAAAATTTTTTTTAAAGACATTTTATTAATTTTAGGTTAATGCAAGTTAAGCAATAGGTTTTAATCATTAATCCTTAGAAAAACGTTTTTAATCGATATTTATGGATTATCAATAGTATATCTAGAGATATTTGTTCGTGTAAATTATAAAACTTTTGATTATGCCATTAAAAATAGAACAAAAAAATGGGGTTTACTTTTTAGAAGGAAAAATAAATTCTACTACTTTACCATTTATTAAAGAGATTGTAAAAGAAGATTTTAAACAACATAAAACAATTGAGATAAATATTGAAAAAATTAGTGTTATTGATGTAAATGGTGTTAGTTTTTTGCATAATTTAATTGAAAATGGGATAAGGAAAGATAATTTTATTTTATCTGGTTATGGTTGTAAAGAGATTTACCAACATTATCTTTCTAATCAAATAGCTTAAAAAAATAACTATGAATGTAATAACTACTTTAATAAAAAAATACGTTAAGCCAGAACAAATTTTTATGCTTAGTGTTCTTGTTGTAAATGGTGGTAACTATTTATACAATTTATTATTGGGTAGAATTTTAGGACCAGAGAAGTTTGCAGATGCTGCTATTCTTGTTACTTTTCTTTTAGTTCTATCTTTTATTGCGATGACTTTTCAATTAGTAACAGCAAAGTTCTCAGTTTTGTTTGAGGGTAAAGTTTTTAAAAATTTTATCTCTTTAGTGTATAAGAATGCATTATGGTTTAGTGTATTAATGTCATTTCTTATTGTTTTTTTTTCTAAAGAACTNCANTCNTTTTTTAATACTTCTTCATCAACCATGTTTGTCATATTTGGTTTGGGCATACCTTTCTATTTTTTTATGAGTGTAAACAGAGGTGTTTTTCAAGGTAAAAAAGAGTTATCATCATTATCCTTTACTTATCAAACAGAGATGATAAGTAGATTAATCATAACATTTGCAATATTATACCTTTTAGATTTAGACTCTTCTGTTATTATTGCAATTGGTATTTTTTGTTCTTTTATATTTGGACTTTTTCCTTTTAAATTTAAGTTGTTTTCATTTTCTAGAAAAAACAAATTAGATATAGATCATAAAAAATTAATAAGAAACTTTTTTATTATTACTGCCTTTTATGAGTTAACTCAAATAATTATTAATAATAGTGATATACTGCTAGTTAAGCATTTCTTTGATTCATATGATGCTGGCTTATATGCTTCTTTAGCTTTAATAGGTAGAATTGTATATTTTATTGCTTGGATGTTTGTTATGCTATTATTACCAGAAGTAGTTCAGTTAAAAAAAGATGGAAAACCAACTTTACCTATTTTATTAAAATATGTAATTTATATAGCAACTATATCTGGATTAATAATTTTGTCTTGTTATTTTTTTCCTGAACAAATAATAACTTTATTATTTGGTGGTAGCTATGTTTCTATGGCGCCTTTATTATGGAAATATGCATTGGCAACTGGCATATTTGCTATCTCAAACATATTTGCATATTACTACTTATCTTTAGATAAATACGTGCCAGTAGTNCTTTCTGGTATCTTTGGATTATTACAAGTAGTACTAATCATATTTTTTCATAACTCATTATTAGAAGTCGTTCAACTACAAATTTTAGCAATGGTATTATTGCTAGTAGTACAACTAACTTTTTTCTTTATTTCTAATAAAAAAGAAATTAAATATCTATAGAAAAAATCCATTTAACTAAACTTAAATGCTGTTTATCGTAGATTTTAATTTTTTAGAATCCTNTAAAAGATATTTGTACAAGAATTAAATGTNTAAATTTTTTAAATTATGAAATTAGCAATTGTAACAGCTTATCCACCAAGTAAAGTAACATTAAATGAGTATGCTTATCACTTAGTTAAAAGTTTTAGAAAGCAGCATGATGTNAAAGAACTTATCTTATTAACAGANAAAACATCTGGAGATAAAGATTTAAACTTTGAAGAAGATGGTTGTAAAATAACCGTTAAAGAATGCTGGGATTTTAATAGTTATAAAAACATCTACACTGTTACAAAAGCCATTAATAATGTAAAACCAGATGCTGTTTTATTTAACTTACAGTTTATGAAGTTTGGTGATAAAAAAATACCTGCTGCTCTTGGTTTATGTTTACCCCTAATTTGTAAAATAAAAAATATTCCTACTACAGTTTTATTGCATAATATTTTAGAACAAGTAGATTTAAAAAGTGCAGGATTTACCTCTAGCAAAATACTACAAACAATTTATAATTTTATTGGTACTACATTAACCAAATTAATTTTAAAAGCAGATTTAGTAGCAGTTACAATGGATAAGTATGTAACTACTTTAGAGGAAAAATATAAGTGTACAAATGTAAAAATGATTCCTCATGGTACTTTTGAAATCCCTAAAAAACCATCACATCAATTACCTGAAGGTCCTCTTAAAGTTATGACTTTTGGTAAGTTTGGTACNTACAAAAAAGTAGAAGGAATGATTGAAGCAGTAGAAATCGTTAGAAAAAAAACAAACTTACCTTTAGAAGTTGTTGTAGCTGGTACAGATAACCCAAATGTACCTGGATACTTAGAAGCTGTTCAAAAAAAATACAAGCATATAGAAAACTTAACATTTACTGGATATGTAGAAGAGTGTGATGTAGAAAGAATTTTTAATGAAAGTGGAGTAGTAGTTTTCCCTTATACATCTACAACAGGTAGTTCAGGTGTTTTACATCAAGCAGGAAGTTATGGTAAAGCTGTAATTATGCCAAACTTAGGAGATCTTGCAACATTAATAGAAGATGAAGGTTATAGAGGTGAATTTTTTGAACCAGAAAGTGTAGAAAGCTTAGCTACTGCNATTGAAAATGTGGTAACNAATGAAAAGTATAGAATTGAATTAGGTAATGCAAATTACAAAGCAGCTACAGCTTTTCCAATGGAAAGAATTACTCAAATTTATTTAGAAGAATTTAAAAATATTATTAATACAAAAAAATTAAATTCTAAATCAGTTTCAAAACCTTCTATTGTTTAGAAATGTATTTAAAAGATGGTTTTAAATTACCCTTGGTATCAATAAAACCAAATCTCTTTTGAGGATTTGTTCTCCAAGGTAAACTACCTACAACCTCTTTAGGAACTTTGTCAAAATCATATAAAGTCCATGACATAAAAGAAATATTTTTTTCTGTCAGGACTTTTTGCATTTTCTTATGATAGGCTTCTTGCTTTTCTTCAGAACTTGCAAATGGTCTCCAAAACCCTGAATATGAAGAAAGACCATATTCACCTAATACTAACTTTTTATTAGGAATTTCTTTTTTTAATTGATTAAATTTTTCTTCAAATAAATCAACATCTTCATAGTAATGAAATGATATAAAATCGATTNCATCTTTTAATATTGAAGCACTTTCTATATTAGACCAACCAATTGTAATTGGATGTTTTTTATCTATAGATTTAATAATTAAGCTCATATGTTCTAACCAAGCTATAACATTTTGCTTACCTCTAGAGTTAAAATCTAAATCTGGTTCGTTTTTAATGTCCCAAGCTAAAATGGCATTGTGGTCTTTTAAATTGGTAACAATAGCTTCTGCATGTCTATGATTTAAGGTCCAATCTAACACATTATAGTTACCATAAAAATCAAAGAGAGTAACAACAGCTTTTAAATTATTTTCTTCAGCAATATCTAAAAGAGTTTTTAATTTATTAATTTTCTCTTGGTCTACATTGGCTTTTCCAAAATCTACATAGGGTATAAAAATTCTTATTGTATTAATATTAGCGTTATTTAATAATTTAAAATCTTTATCTAAAACATCTTTGTCAAAATTATCACCAAAAGTATCCCAAGGAGTTTTTTGTGGATAGTAATTTATGCCTTTTATTTCAAAAGTATCAATACTTACATTAGCATAATTCTTAATTAAGTCTTCTTCATTTTCTTTTATTTTATGTCTTATTCTCCAAAAACCATCTTCCAAAAGAAGCATCATTTTGTAACTGGCTTTTGATGTATAATCATACAAAAACTTATCATTTTCATAAATGCTTGAGTACTCTATAACCTCTTTATCTTCTAAGACGATTAACTGGCCATCTTCGCTAAAAAATAATATATCTGGATTATGATTTATAGTAGTAGAAGCTATAGAAATATTATTTTTTTTATTCTCGTCTATAAAATAATAAATTTTTTTTCTTGCATTTTTAGTGTAATAATCTTCTATACCTGCTGTTGTATTTGTTTTATTAGATACATGATTTACATACCATGCATCTAAATAATCATTCTCTATATTCTTTAGAGTTTCATCATCTACAAATCTTCCTTCATTACCATTTTCTGCCCAAGCAATTTTTGGTAAATATTGGTCTATTTTTTTTACTTCAAGATGTAGCATTTTACTTCTATCTGCACCAGTATTTAGGTAAGTGTATAAAGAACTTACAAGAAATAATAATATAGAAATAACAATTATGTAAAAAAACATAGCTATAACTCTAATAAAATACTTGTTATTTTTTACCATAGTTTTATTTTTTGTAATTTTTTTGTAATTCCTGCGCTTTTAATTCTAATATTATAGATACCATCAGGATATATATTTTTATCTATTTTAAAAGACACAAAACCTTTTCTAGAAGTTTTTAGAGTTTTATAAATTTCTTTTCCTTCTTTTAATAAAGTTAATGAAACTTCTAAACCATCAGGAATCATTTGATTCTGGAAGCTTTTAATTGGACCAACTGTTATGGTTCTGTTATGATCTAAAAGCTCATAATTATAATCTAAAACAGCTTTATTAAAAGTTAGATTTAGAGTGTTGTTACTTTCAGCAATTCCTTGAATATATGAACTTATTTGCCAATTCTCCTCTTTATCTGGATGAATTATTTTAGCTGTTGCAACTCCATTTATTGTTGTACCAGAAGTTTTTAAAATTTTATTATTCTTATTTTGTACAATAAAATAAACATAAGTTCCATCACTTATAATATTTTGGTGTTATCTCTAATTGTTGAAGTATAAAATGATGTGATTTGATTACCATCTGCATAATTATGATTTTGCGAATAAAAAATATCATAATTAACAGCATTGTCAGGCATTATAGCTGCATCAAATTCTGTTGAATTAAGTTGATGAGACTCAGAAGAAATAATCATTCTTCCACTTTTTATTGGAGAAAAAATGTTCTTATATGCGATAATGTTATTTGTTTTTTCTCTAGAAATAGACTCATTTTCTAAAAATTGTGTTTTAATATTTACAGGAGTTTTTTCTTTTAAAGGATTGTCAAATTTATCTGTTGGTATTGTAACTAGCATAGTAAAATCTTTACCACCAGCAATAATACTAGGAGGGCCTAAATAAGTTTCAATTGTTTTGGGTTTTTCACTTGGAAGTATTCTTATAGAACCAGAAAGTTGATTACTTTTTGAAATGATTTTCCAAAATAAGTTTCCTCTAACTTTTGATATATATTCTGGTATGATGAAATTTATTGTATTTTCTTTTTGTGAAGCATTTAATATTCTAGTTCCATAACTATTTTTTACAATCAATTTAATTTGTTCTTTACTAGTATTTTTAAAACTTAATTGAATAGCAGAACCAGAAATAAACTCCTTTTTTTGAGTTAATAATTTTATATCATTAGTTTTTTGAGCAGTTAACACATTAACCACAAAACAAAATACTAGTATGCTATTTAATCTTTTCAAAAACATTAATTAGGATTTCCAATATAAGAGTTCATTTCAATTTTTAAGAATTTAAAATCATCAATATCAACTTTTTGAAAGTTATAATAGTTATGATTTAAATTTCTTTCAGGTAACATTTTATCTGAAATGCTACTATTTGGTAATCCGTTTACAAAACAATTCTTCATATCAGAGCTTATAATTTTTATATTTTGATGCTTATTAATATTAAAATTAAAGTTTCTTTTTCTCTGTTGTCTTATTCCATCCTTAACAAAAATATGATCTACCCAAACAATTTCTTTATCATCATTGTAATAAGAAACTAAAACTTGAGGGACTGTAATTTCTTGAATCCCAGAATTAAATAAAGTACCAGTTACATTTTCATTTTGTATTTCTAAATCACTTAAAACAATATTTTTAAATAAGTCAGAATTAGATACATTTCCTGTAGCTTGTAGGTTAAATTTTGTAGGTTGCTCACTAAATTTTACAGGAGTAAATTCATCTGGATTAAAAGTTTTAGGAATAGAGTCTTTTGTTTTAGACCAAGCTATACCTTCAAAATTAATTTTAAAAGAACTAACTTCTTTTGGTAAAAGCTTATGTTTCATGTGGTATTTCGCATTATAACTAGCTAACTCTTTATTATTATCATTATACAAAGTTCCTTTTAAAACAACATCAGAAGGTACATTGTCTATATTTTGAATTTCTCCAATAATTGCGTAACTATTATTAACCTTTATTAATTTAGCACTTATAATTTCTAAAACAGGTTGTTTTAATACATCTTCATGATAGGTTTGTTCTGTAGTAATTCTTCTTCTACCTTGATTAAAATAAGCTGTTTTGTTAATAGAATATAATTGATCTGGTGGTAAGTCTGTATCTAATGTATTCTTTTGTATGTACCACTTACTTTTGCGTTTAACAACAGATATAAGTTCTGTATTTTCAATTTTTTCTAGAGGAGTAATCCATTTGGTTTTTACCTCATAAATCACTTTTGCATTAGATTTTTCAATTGGTTTTAATTTAATAGCATCTAGTTTTGCATAAGAACTTAGTAAACCATCTGTTACAGAAACTTCTAACATGTATTGAGAAAGTTTAATATTCTGCTTTGGGTCTATTAAGCTAAACCCTTTTTCAAATTCTTTAAAATCTATAGCATCATAATAAGCTTTGATTACATTATTAGAAGATATTTGGTCATCATTTTTGATATAAAAAATATAACCTCCGTAAGAAAAAACAATCAGTAGTAAAAAAATCCACCAATGAGAAATGGTTAACATTAATTTTGGAAAATTGTTATAGGTTACTTTGTAATTAAAGTAATCTGGCTTTTTTACGATTTTAGATTTTAATCCAATAATAAAAATAGATTGTACATTTAAAAGAAATGCGATAATTACCGTTAAAAACGGAATTATACCCCACATAATTTTTTGCCAAGTAGCAATATTATCTTTAGGTAAAATAGAGGAGAGTGGAGGTACGTTTAGTTTTTCCCAAACCATTACTCCATTTTCTAATGGTTTTAATCTTTGCCATCCACAGAAGTATAAAATAGGATCGTAAAATTTATCATTAGAAAAGATGTATTTTAAATTGTATTTTTCTGGTACAGTTAAAAACTGTTGTAGAGAACCTATACCAGCAACTCCCTTAAATTTTGAGTTTTCTAACCTTTCTATAGGTCTAGTAGTTAGTTCTGGTAGTCTTCTTGCAGAATGATAATTACCATCTACAGTTAGTGCTTTTGTTAGCGCAGACAACCAAGCCATTTGATCTCCAAAACCAAGCGTTAAAAATCTCCATTTAAAATGTTGATCTTGGTTTAAGAAATTAACAATAGGCAACATTTTTATTTTCTGTGGTTGTGAAGGTCTAAAATGACCTAGACTCATCGTAAAAATTGCCATAAATAAAAAGATAGCAACTAAAAAACCTCCTGCTAGTCTATGGTATACAGCACCAAATTTACGCTGAATTAAACTTTTTATATCACCTTCTACAAAACGATATGCAAATTCACCAAATAAAGGTAAAGCCATTATTGAAGCCCATAATGTAAACCTGTCTAATGTTAAAATATTAAATGCGTTATCACCTAAAATCATTCTAGGGATTGGTGTTGTACCACCTGTTCCTAAAATAACTAACATTGTAAAAGATAAGCCAAAAAATAAATAGCGTTTAGAATAATATCTATAAAAGAAATAAGGTAGTAGTGTTAGTAAAACGCCCCAAGGAATTAGAAAAAACACTAATCCAGAAGATGTAATTTCTAAAAAATTATCTCTTGAACCATGTGGAATAGGTACTTGTGTTATCGGGTTGTTTTTAGAATTAACCCAATAAGGTAATATGCAAAATACTATTAAAAATAAAGATGAAAAACCAAAAATGAGATTTCTTTTTAATTGTCTAAAAAATACTTTTAAAAATAAACCAAACTTAATTNTCTTGTAAGATTGTACTTCATCATAACAAATATCTAATATGACCATTCCAATTAATGGAAATATAAAAAATAACATTCCAAATATTGGTGTTACATGGTGTGAAGTAACTGTAACAGATATTAATGATAGAGAAGTGAAGAAGTATCTTATTTTACCAGTTTTTAGCCATTGATAAATTTCTGGTAAAGCATGCATTAATACAGAAACTCCTATGATACTAGGTAATTGCCCAAAAATATGAAGTGTTTCTAGAAATGAAGATGAAAAAACAGCTAGTAGAGCTGCATAACCTGCTACTTTTCTATTAGAAGTCATTAAAAATGAAAATCTAAAAACACCAGTAATAAATAGAGTTATGCTAATTAAAGCAACTGTAAAAAGCCCAAATTTTAGACCACCTATTAAAGAAAGCGCAGCAATTGCTTGGTGCACTAAAGGTGGATAACTAGTTACTGTAAAACCTGTATACCATTTATAATTCCAAGGTTCAAACCAACTTGTAGAATAATGTTCTGCAAAAAAAAGATGAATTAAAGCATCATAAGTACTTTCTAGGGTAAAAAAAATAGTTGTCCCATGAAATACTAAAGCTAATATTACAGCAGATATTAAATATTTATTAGTGCTTTCCTTCATTTATATTATCAATATGTAAATATAAAATTTTTAAAGCGTTATTATAATTTTATTTAACAACAGTAAACTGCATTTCGTCTAATTAAACATTTATTTTGGTCTTTCTTTAAAATTTTGAAAAGCATATTAGAATAAATTTGTGGTGTAATTAAGAACAATTTAAAATCTTACATCATGAAAATCTTAGCAATTGACGACCAAAAATTAGTTTTAATTCCATTAGAGAATAGATTAAAAGCTTTAGGTTACGAAGTTTTAACAGCTACAACTGCAGTTGCAGGTATTAGAGAGTTTGAATTGAGTAAACCAGATTTAGTTATTGTTGATATTAATATGCCAGGAAATTCTGGTATAGAAGTAGTAAAATATATTAGAAATATAAGATTATCTGAAACACCTGTTATGATATTATCTGGTAATACAGATAATGAAATTATTAATGAGGCTTTTGAGTTAGGGGTAGATGATTACATGAAAAAACCTTTAAGCTTAAGTGAAGTATGTTCAAGAACAAAAAGATTAATTGGTGTTCCTAATCAAGAAAACGCTAATACTAAATTTAAATATGTAGTGATACAACAAAGATGTGTTGGTGTTGTAATACCTTGTTATAATGAAGAAACAAGATTATTTAGAAGTGAGTTTTTAAAATTTATAGACAAACATTCTGGTTACCATTTATGTTTTGTAAATGATGGAAGTAAAGACAATACATTACAAGTTTTAAAAGATATACAAAAAGGTAGAGAAGATTTTATTACAGTTTATGATTGTAAAAAGAACGGAGGTAAAGCAGAAGCTGTAAGACAAGGTATGTTGCATATGGCTAAAAAAGAAGATCTAGATTATATAGGTTTCTTAGATGCAGATTTATCTACTGATTTAGCTGATTTTGATGATTTAGTTTCTACAATTGAAAACTCTGATTATAAAGCTGTTAGTGGTTCAAGAATTAGCAGAATGGGTGCAGATATCACTAAAGAATCTGCAAGACAAATAATTAGTATGTCTATAAATTATATCATCAGAAAAATACTATCTATGGATTTTAAAGACACACAATGTGGTGCTAAAATTTTTCATAAAGATGTTATTAAAGTATCATTTAAAGAAAAGTTTGTTACTCAATGGATTTTTGATGTTGAGATATTTAAAAGAATTACAAATCATTTTGGATTGGAAAAAGCGAAACAAATGCTTTGTGAAATGCCATTAAAAAGATGGATTCATGCTGATGGTTCTAAATTATCTATGAAAGATTCTTTTAAAATTATATTTCAATTAGGTCAAATTGCTTGGACATATAGAAACAAAAAAAAATATAAGAAAATTGAAATAGAGGGTTCTTTAGAGAACAATGTTATATTAAGTTAAAAATTATTTATGTATTTGGGGGTTATTATAGTTTTTTCAGAAATTACAACAGATTTAGATTTATTAAAAGTTAAAGATTTTATTAAAAAAACTAATTGCAAAGTTTGTCTTGTTAATAATGGGACTAATAAAGAAGTTCAATTAGAAATTAATGAGTTAGAACATTTATACAACAATGTTCTAACTTTAAATATTAAAAAAAGTAAGAATATAAACACAGTAGTTAAACTGGGTACTAGATTATTAAACAGTATTTTCGACTTTAGTCTTATTGTTTTTTTAGATTCTACTGATGCAAATAAGCTAGATCAGTTATTCGAAAAATTGACAAATATAAAATCAGATAAAGAAAAATATACCCCTATTTCTACTAGAAGTAAAAGAGAAATATTTAGTCAAGTATTTTCTATTAAAGAATTATATAGTAAAATAATTTAGTTATTTACCAATACAAAAGTTGCTAAAGATATGCCCTAGAATATCTTTATCTACATCATAGTCTCCTGTTATTGTGCCTAAATGACGCAAACACTCTCTTATATCAATAGAGAACAAGTCTGTAGAAATTTCTAAATCTATACCTTCTTTAACAGATTGTATGGCTAAAAAGGCATTATTTAAAGCTTCAAAATGACGAGAATTGGTAACAATTGTTTCATTATTACTTAATGCACCAATATTTACTAGAGATATTAATTCGTTTTTTAAATCTTCTATTCCTGCTTTATTTTTTGCAGAAAGTAGAATTAAATTGTCTATTTCAGATTCTAGAGCATTTCTATCATCCTTAGAAATTAAATCTATTTTATTAGCAATCACTAATAACCTTTTATTTGGAAATCGTTTTTTTATTAGATCTATTTCTTGCTTTCTTTGAGCTTTTTTCTCAGTTCTAGCATCTATTAAGAAAATTATTAATTGAGCATTTTCTGCTTTTTCATAAGCTTTTTTAATACCAATATTTTCTACAACATCTTCAGTTTCTCTTATACCAGCTGTATCTATAAATCTAAATATAACTCCGTTTATACTTATTTCATCTTCTATGGCATCTCTTGTGGTACCAGCTATATCAGATACAATTGCTTTTTCTTCATTTAGCAAGGCGTTTAATAAAGTTGATTTACCAACATTTGGTTCACCAATAATAGCAACAGGTATTCCATTTTTCATGGCATTACCAAAAGCAAAAGAATCTATTAACCTTTTTAGTACATATGTTATTTTAGCAATTAGTTCTTTAAATTGAGTTCTATCTGCAAACTCAACATCTTCTCCAGAAAAATCTAGTTCTAACTCAATTAATGCAGCAAAATCTAATAACTTACTTCTTAGTTCTTTTAATTCGTTTGTAATTCCACCTCGCATTTGCTGAATAGCCATTTGATGACTAGCAGCAGAATTAGAAGCAATAACATCTGCAACAGCTTCTGCTTGAGATAAATCCATTTTACCATTTAAAAATGCACGCATAGTAAATTCACCATTATCAGCCATTCTACATCCATTTTTAAGAAATAATTGAATAATTTCTTGTTGAATGTAGGCAGAACCATGACATGAAATTTCTACTACATTTTCTCCTGTATAAGAATTAGGATTTTTAAAAACAGAAACCAAAACTTCATCTAAAACATCATTATCATTAATAATATGGCCTAAATGAATTGTATGAGATTTTTGATTTTGTAATGTTTTTCCTTTTTTAATTGATTTAAAGAAAGTATCTACAATTGTAATTGCATTTTCACCTGAAAGACGAATAACAGCAATTGCACCTATACCAGAAGGTGTTGCTAATGCTATTATAGTATCGTTTTTTATCATATTGCAAAAATACATAAAGATTTATCAGAAAATAAAAAAGCTTAATACTTTACGTATTAAGCTTTTTTAAAAGTGTTATGTATTTATAAATTACATTCTATTGTAATTAGAAATCTTTACTTCTATCTTTTCACCATCAGTCAATTCAATTGTATAATTACCTTCTGCTTTTACTCTATTTTTTCTAACATTAGTATATCTATACATTGTACTATTATCCCAAATGTTTTTTACATATAAATTATCTTTATCTGTTAAAATGATAATTCCGTCTTTTGTTAAAGTAAAGTCTAAATCATAGTCTTCCGACTTTTCGTAATCAAATTTTACTTCTTGATCAAACATATCATCAGCATCCATATCTAATTTAATAGTTTTAGTTACTTGTGTTGGCATAAAGATAATATCTTGATTTAACTCATATCTATCTTTTGGGTCTAACATTACTGGAGTGAAGACTTCTGTTAATACGATTTGTTTAATCTCATCTGTTTCATATTCATCTGTTTCTGCATCAGCAATAATTACTTCTTTTACTGTCCAGTTGTCAGATATTTTTGGATTTCCATCATCAGATTGTGCAAATATTGTTGATATTGACATAAATAATGCGAATGCTGTAAATTTTAAATTTTTCATAATTTTTTTGTTTTTAGATTAATAGTTTTCTTGTTTAACTCATTGTTTCTCCTAGTTAGCGGATATCTTTTGCTTAGCAATTTCTTTAATATTTAATTTATTATTTTCTACAAATTCTAAAGTTCTCATTGGGAATGGTATATTAATACCTTCTTTATCAAACGCTTTTTTAATTTGTATAATAGCTTTACTTTTTGCTTTTAATCTTTCTAAAGCATTTTTAGAATCTACCCAAAATCTGCAGATAAAATTTATAGAACTATCTCCAAACTCGGTAAAATAGAATTCTACCTGTTTATTTATTTTTTCTTGATTAAAATTATCTGTAATCGTTGTTTTTGTTAACGCTTCAACTTTTTCTAAATCAGCACCATATTCTACACCACATTCAATTGTAATTCTCATTTTAGTAGTTAAAGAATAGTTTTTAAATGGGTTTTCTAATATGGTTTTATTAGGTATTACAACCATATTATTATCTGCTTCTTTTATTACAAAATAATTTAAGTTTATATCGATAACTTCACCTGCATAACCATTTGTTTCTACCCAATTACCAATATTTAAATTTTTTCTAAAAGATAAAACTATACCAGATATTGTATTAGAAAGTGTACCCTGTAAAGCTAAACCTACAACAATACCAGAAACTCCTGCTGCAGAAACTATAGTTTTAAGAGTGTCATCAAATTTTAAAATAGTCATTGCAAAATACAATCCTATCAAGAAAATAAATGCTGAAGCTATTCTTGAAACCAAATTTCTTACAGATTCTTGTTTTATTTTACCTCCTATTATTTTATACACAAACCTATTAATAGCTCTCGAAGCAAAATAAGAGATTATTAATACTACTAATGCTATAGCAATATTGGGTATGTTTTTTATAAATAAATCTTTCCAGGTATTTAATTTTTCTAATACTTTTTCCATTTTTCTTTTACTTTACAAAACTTGTGTTAAATTCTTCTTTTGTATGCTTAGACCAAGCATTTAACATCCAAGTAGATTTTTCTAATTCTCTTATATAAGCACCAATCATATCTACAGTTCCTTCGTCTTTAGCTTTGGTTGCTCTTTCTATAATTTTACCTAATTGTTCTAATATTATTTTATTATCATTAATAATATCTGCTACCATTTCTTCATCAGTTAATAAAGGACTAGACTCTTTAATTCTAGAAACTTCAATATAATCTGATAATTTACTGATTGGATGATATTTTAAAGTAACTATTCTTTCTGCAACTTCATCAATCTTTACTCTTGTATCATTATACATTTCTTCAAATCTATTATGAAGATCGAAAAAGTTTTTACCCAAAATGTTCCAATGAAAATTTCTTAATTTTTGATAGTGAACATGATAATCTGCTAGTAGCACATTTAGTTCAGATACTACTGGCAGTACTTTTTGATTGTCTATGTTTAAATAATTCATTTTGTATTGTTTTAATTTCTTCTCTACAAAAGTATAATAGATATAAACCTTCTATTTGCTCTTATAATTTTTATCTTAACTCATTTCATAAAATCTGTTCTCATTTGCTATTTTTGTAACAACAGAATAATTTTTGCGTCAAATAAATAAAACTTACAAAATGATGAGAGAAGATAAACAACTACTTGTATTAACACATTTAAGCCAATTACTAGATTTTGTTTCTGGTGTTGGAGGTTTTATTGTGCCTTTAGTTATTTGGTTAATAAAAAAAGATGAAATTGTAGATATGGATAGACAAGGAAAAGAAATTTTAAACTTTAGAATATCTATGTTTATTTACATCTTAATATGTATTCCTTTAATTTTACTATTAGGATTAGGTATTTTAGGATTAATAGTTATAGGTTTCTTTTATTTAATTTTTCCTATTGTAAATGCTGTAAGAGTAAGTAATGGTCAAGAACCTAATTATCCTTTAACTTTAAAAATTATTAAATAGATTTTATAAAATCTTCATATTCTAAGAAGAATAGCTCAAATTTAGACATGGTTTCGTAGAAAAATTCGTAGCAATCTCTCCACGAATTTTTATTATAAATGCTAAATTTTTGTTGATGAGGAATATAGATTCTATGAATTACTTTTCCATTTTCTAATTCATAGTTATTATCGAAAATAACTTCAGGAATTTCATTTTCTAATAATGATTTAAGAGAAAGCATTTGATCATAATACATCAAATTGGTTAATTCATCTGGATTTTCTATATCAAAACAAACCATTGCTTTTTTTCTATCTGCAAGAAACTTAAAAGCAACTCCTTTTATTTTGGTATTGTAGAGTAACCATTTTCTAGGAAATGATTTTCCAAAACTTGTCCAAAACTCTTTTCTTAACCTAGCTGATTCTTCTTTAGAAAACACTATCCATGAATTTTTGCAAGTTTTCCTCTTTCACGCATTAATTCAGACTCAAAATTCAAAAGTGCATTCCATTTTTTATCTACGATTTCTCTATCTTGATATTGTCTTGCAAACTTTAAAAAAGTAGTGTAATGGTTAGCTTCAGAAATCATTAAGTTTTTATAAAACTTTTTTAGTTCTACGTCTTCCATATTTTCAGAAAAAACTTTAAATCGCTCACAGCTTCTGGCCTCTATGAGAGCAGCAACTAATAATCTTTGAATTAAGGCATCTGTTCTGTCTTTTGTTTTAGGAAAGAATTTTTGTAATCGAACAGCATAATCGTTTTTTTGTTCACGTCCTAAAACCATTCCTCTTTTTACCATTAATAAATGTACCATTTTAAAATGCTGCATTTCTTCAATAGCAATGTTGCTCATTTCTTTAACTAGCTCAGTTTCTTCTGAATAATTTATTATTAAGGATACTGCATTAGAAGCTGCTTTTTGCTCTAAAAAAGCATGATCTGTAAGTATTTGCTGCAAATTGTCTTTTGCTATTTCTGCCCAAGAAGTTTCTGTATCAAATTGTAAACCTAACATAAATTATTTTTTTGCAAAATTAGAGATAATTTCAATTTAGAAACTTGCAAATCGTATATTTTTTATAACTTAGTTTTTTTTACAATATGATTGAATTAGCAGGAATTATTATCTTAGGTATATTAGCTCAATGGGTTGCATGGAAGTTTAAAATACCTGCAATATTACCTTTAATATTAATAGGATTATTAGTAGGCCCAATAGCAGCAACGTATTTAACTGAAGATGGATCTAAATGGATAGAACCAATATGGAATGGAGAAAAAGGTTTATTTCCTGGTGATTATCTTTATTATTTTGTGTCTTTAGCTATTAGTATTATTCTTTTTGAAGGAGGATTAACTTTAAAAAGAAGTGAAATAAAAAATTTAGGACCTGTAATTACAAAACTCATTACTTTAGGTTCTGCTATTACTTTTTTTGGAGCAGGTATAGTTGCTCATTTAATTTTCGATTTAAGTTGGGAATTATCTTTCCTTTTTTCAGGTTTAATTATTGTTACAGGACCAACAGTGATTACTCCAATTTTAAGAAACATCCCTTTAAAAAAAGATATTTCTACTGTTTTAAAATGGGAAGGTATTTTAATTGACCCAATAGGAGCACTTGTTGCTGTATTAGTGTTCGAATTTATNAGTGTTGGTGGAGGTGGAGGTTTTACCAAAACTGCTTTAATTGAGTTTGGTAAAATTTTACTTTTTGGAACAACATTTGGTTTCACATTTGCTCATGCTTTAGCTTATGCTATAAATAAGAAAATGATACCCCATTATTTATTAAATGTAGTATCCTTATCAGCAGTATTATTAGTTTTTGTAGAATCTGAAATTTTTGCACATGAATCTGGATTATTAGCTGTAGTAGTAATGGGTATGGTTTTAGGAAATGGAAAACTAAATAATATTAAAGAGTTACTTTACTTTAAAGAATCTTTAAGTGTATTGCTTATTTCAATTCTATTTATTTTACTAGCAGCTAATATTAATATGGAAGCTTTAATGCTTTTATATACATGGAAAACAGCTGTGTTATTTGCTATTGTAGTTTTTCTTATAAGACCTTTAGCCGTCTTTTCTAGTACATTAAACTCTAAATTAAAATTACAAGAAAAATTATTTATTAGTTGGGTTGGTCCTAGAGGTATAGTTGCAGCTGGTATTGCTTCTCTTTTTGGAAGTAAATTGATTAAACAAGGTGTTGAAGGTGCAGAATATATTACTCCTCTAGTATTTATGATTGTATTAGGTACTGTTTTATTAAATGCAACTACTGCTAGATTATTTGCAAAATTAGTAGGTGTTTTCTTAACGAAATCTAATGCTATATTGTTGGTTGGTGCTTCAAATCCCTCTAGATTAATAGCAAGTTATTTACGAGATAAAGGCAAACGTGTAGTTTTGATAGATTCTAATAAAAACTTTATTAAACAAGCACAAGATGATGATTTAGAGGCGCTTAATGTAAATATTTATGACGATGAATTGTCAGATAATATTGAGTTGAGTGATGTTGGTTATTTAATTGCTATAACTGGTAATGATGCAGTAAATAAATATGCTCTTGCTAATTTTTCTAAAATATTTGGAGAACATGGTTCTTTTAGATTAGCCTCATCTATAGAAATTTTAAATGCAACAGACGAAGAAAGACAAAAGTTCTTTACTCCTAAAGATGACTATATTAATTTAAGTGAAGCTTTTAGAGAAAACCCAAATATCATTGAGGTTAAAATAAAGAATGAAACTGAGTACTCTAATATTTTAAATCTGTTAGCTAAAGAAGAAAAATCTATTCCACTTTTTATAGAGAATACAAAAGGTATTTATTTAATATCTGAATTTGAAAAAGAAGGTTTTGAAAAGAAAGATATAGTACTTTCTTATTTAGGTAAAAATATTGGAGATACTTATAAATCTAATTCGAAAGTCTGACGTAATTTTTCTAAAAGAGGGTTTTTTTCTTTTAGTTTGTTAAACTTCTCTTGAGGAGTATAAGCAAACTTTTTTTCTTTTTTCTCGTTTAAAATTAAATGAATTTCAATTCCATAATTATTTAATTTTTCTCTAAGAAATTTTAATAGTTTTGGTTTACCTTTTAAAAATTGATCTTTCATTAACTTGTTAGGCACAGAAAAAACAATTTTAAACTTATTTTCTAGAACTGGCTCATCAGTTGCGATAATTGCTGCCATACTATTTTCACCTCTTTTTTGCAAAGATGTTACATATTCTTTCCAAACGTTTTGTAATATTTTTTCAGTAAAAACCTCTTTTGGATGATTGTCAAAATTTTCTTGAACAGCATTCTTTTTTACATCATTTTTTTGATGTACACTTTTTAAAGAATAAATAGATCTTCGTCTTTCAACTGATTTTAAAAGAGGTTTTTCTAATTTAGGATTAGCAACTTCTACTTCTTTTTCAATCGGTTTAGAAACAGATACTTTTTCTTTTTCAACTAAAGTGTTTACTACTTTTTTTGCAGGTGAAAGTGCTTGAAAAAATGTTGCAGGAATTATGTAGTTAGCTGACTTTTTTTTTTCTCCATCAAAAGTGATAGAGGCAATTTGCATAAGTGTAAGTTCAACTAATAATCTTTGATTTTTACTTGCTCTATAATTTAAATCACAGTCATTTGCTTTTTCTATAGCTTGCATTAAAAAAGGAACACTTGCTTTAGTAGCTTGATTTAAATACTTCTTTTTTGCAGTATCACCAACTTCTAATAAAGTAATAGTCTGTTTGTCTTTAGCAACCAATAAATCTCTAAAATGGCTAGCTAAACCGTTTATAAAATGATGACCTTCAAACCCCTTTGCTAATATTGAATTAAAAGCATTTAATACATCTGGTATCTTGTTTTCTAAAAGTAAGTCTGTCATTTTAAAATAAGAATCGTAATCTAATACATTCAAATTTTCTGTAACTGCCTCTCTTGTTAAATTAGAACCAGAAAAACTAACAACTCTATCAAAAATAGAAAGTGCATCACGCATTGCACCATCTGCTTTTTGAGCAATAATATGCAAAGCATCATCGTCTGCTGTTATATTTTCTTTCTCACAAATTACTTTTAAATAATTTTTTGCATCTAAAACCCCAATTCTTTTAAAATCAAAGATTTGACAACGAGATAAAATTGTAGGAATTATTTTATGTTTTTCTGTGGTTGCTAAAATAAAAATAGCATGCGCAGGCGGCTCTTCTAATGTTTTTAAAAATGCATTAAAAGCAGCTTGAGAAAGCATGTGAACCTCATCTATAATGTAAACTTTGTATTTACCTGTTTGTGGAGGTATACGAACTTGATCTGTAAGACTTCTAATATCGTCTACAGANTTATTAGATGCAGCATCTAACTCAAAAACATTAAAAGCAAAATCTTCTTCTTCAGGATGATTGCTGTCTTGTAAGTTTATTTTTTTTGCTAATATTCTAGCACATGAAGTCTTACCAACTCCTCTAGGTCCAGTAAATAAAAGTGCTTGTGCTAAGTGATTATTTTTTATAGCATTTTCTAACGTATTTGTTATGGCTTGCTGCCCAACAACATCCTCAAAATTTTGAGGTCTATATTTACGCGCAGAAACTATAAAATGCTCCATAATTCAATTAGGTTCTTACTACAAAAGTAACTATCTACTTACGGTTTTACAACTTGGTTTCTTAACAAAATGCTAAAGTTGTAAACAAATTGTATGGTGTTGATAATACTATCGACAAAAAGTATAGATCGAGTTTTTAAATCGAGTTAATAGTTCAGAAATTTGTACCAAGAAAAAA
>JGI26082J51739_10000659_pt1 | contig 21891 bp, 22 predicted proteins | sample SaaInl5LU_22_DNA_FD_51739 | JGI IMG/M metagenome (IMG submission 51739)
GAACCCTTACTTGGGTTTGGATAAATTGTATGAACATCTAAATTAGGCTGATTATCGCGAATGCTTGTTGTTCCGCTCGCCACTTTTTCCTTGTTAAATCGAACATTACCGGTAGAACTTCCATCAAATCTTGTGAAATATAATTTGTAAATATCTCCTACTTGGTTTTGTACATAATAGGTGAGGGAATCATTTAAAACAAACTGAGGAGGAATAGCCATTGGGTCAAAACTTTTCCAATCATCGCCAATAACATTTCTTGCTCCGCTGAATGGCGCACCTGCATAATCAGCATTTGCTGGGATATCATTCACTTCGGCTACTTCAACACCTTCGTTTGAAAAAACACCAACCACTGGATAATAAGCCGATCCTTGTGGATTAGTCACAAAAGTCACATATCGGGTGAATACAAAATCCCACTCATCTCCATTCGGCTCTCTGTCCTGCAATGTATGATTATCCATGTTTAAGTATGCGTAGGACTTGTTTAAATAGTCCGGCACATTGATTACCATAGTTGTATCGAAACTGTTGTCTAAGCTAGCATAGCGATAAGTAACAATACCTGTTTCTTTTTTAACTACATACACCTTGTAATAGGCGTCTTCAATCGTTTTGATCATGAAAATTCGGGAACCAGAAACAACCTTAGTTGCCAAATCGTAATCTCCCCATCCATAGTTAAAAGGACTTCCAGTTGTTTCACCTTCAAATGCAGATCCATCTCTCCATGTGGCATTTGTTCCGTATAGCTGTGTCCAAGTGCTTAGCCCTATGGTATCCGTAATATTGGCAAATTGCGATATATCGTCTGTTACTTTAAACAACTCAACACCGCGGCCATCATTAATCATGATTGCTGCAGACATAGCATTGTTGTAAAAAGCTACCGTCCAAGATGAACCACTGTATGCACTAACCTCTCCATTTTCTAGACTATAGAAAACATCATTTGTGTATCCTGGCTGCATGCTAATACTGTCCTCCACTTCTTGAGCAAAACTCAGACTTAAGGCACTTAAAAATAGAATAGTAAAAAATCGTTTCATGTATGTTTGTTTTTTGTTTCACAAAGGTCTTCATATAAGCGATTCTAAGCAATTTTTACGTGATTTATAGTGTCACTGATTTGTCAAAAAGGAATGACAAAAAGGTGATAAATCAAATCATTCTGGAGAGGGAATCAAGACCATACCGAAAGTACAATGGAACGAGCGGAGGCATTATTGCGAAACTCACAAAGATAAATTCCTTGCCAAGTTCCTTTGTTTAGTTTTCCTTTAGTGATTGGTATACTGACCGATGAACCGAGTAAGGAAGCTTTTATATGGGCGGGCATATCATCGCTACCTTCAAAGGTGTGCGTATAATATGGCTGATTTTCTTTCACCAAATCATTCAAGGAGTTTTCAAAATCTACCCGAACACTAGGGTCAGCATTTTCATTAATGGTGAGCGCTGCCGATGTATGTTTGATGAAAACGTGAAGGACTCCTGTTTCTGGAAGTTTAGGAAGTTCGTTTTGAATAATTGGGTCAATCAGGTGATAGCCTCTAGGTTTTGCACTTAACTTAATCTCCCTTTGCCAAATCCCCATACCTAATTANTCTTCATAGGAGGAAACAGGCGCGCAAGTACAAATCAAATTACGGTCACCATGCGAGTTATTCACTCTGGTTACGGTTGGCCAAAACTTGTTCGTTCTGCTATAAGCATAGGGAAACGCAGCTATTTCTCTTGAATAATTATGTTCCCATAAGTCACTGCAAACCTCTTCCATAGTGTGCGGCGCATTTTTCAATGGATTATCTTCTGCATCAAACTCACCACTTGCAATTTTTTCAATTTCTCCTTTGATGGCAATCATNGCCTCACAGAATCGATCAAGTTCTTCAATGGATTCGCTTTCCGTAGGTTCAATCATCAATGTCCCTGCTACAGGAAAAGAAACTGTCGGTGCATGAAAACCGTAATCAATTAATCGCTTGGCAATATCTTCCACTTCAATCTTCAAACTGTGTTTAAATGATCGGAAATCGAGGATTAATTCATGGGCAACTTTTCCATGCTCCTTACCTGTGTACAAGACATCATAGTACTTTTCTAATCGGGATTTAATGTAGTTTGCATTCAAAATGGCATAGGCCGTTGACTGAGTTAGGCCTTCTGCTCCTAACATTTTGATGTAGGCATAGGATATCAATAGGATAGAGGCGCTTCCCCATGGAGCTGCTGAAATTCCCGTAATTCCCATATTACCTCCCGTAGCGACTTGAGCATTCTTAGGTAGGAAAGGCGCAAGTTTTTCATTTACGCAGATTGGCCCCATTCCCGGACCTCCGCCACCATGAGGGATAGCAAAAGTTTTATGTAAGTTCAGGTGACATACATCTGCGCCAATTTCATCCGGGCTTGTTAAGCCCACTTGAGCATTCATATTCGCTCCGTCCATATACACCATACCACCAAAATCATGAATAATTTGAATAACTTCCTTGATGTGGTGCTCAAAAACACCGTGTGTGCTTGGATAGGTAATCATTAAAGATGATAAGTTGTTTGAATGAATCTTCGCTTTTTCAAACAAATCATTTTTGTCAATATTGCCGTAGTCATCACATTTTACGACAACCACTTCACATCCAGCCATAACCGCTGAAGCTGGATTAGTTCCATGAGCCGACGATGGAATTAAAACAATATTTCTATGGAAATCACCCCGAGCATGGTGATAAGCTTGGATAACCATAAGCCCGGCAAACTCACCCTGAGCACCACTATTGGGTTGAAGGGAAGTAGCCTGAAAACCAGTAACTTCGTTTAACTGCTCTTCCAGCTCTTTAATTACATGCATATATCCAGCTGCTTGATCATTAGGCACGAAAGGATGTATATTGGCGAAACTAGGCCATGATAGCGGCTCAAGTTCTACGGCCGCGTTCAACTTCATCGTGCAAGACCCCAATGGAATCATAGCATGAGTTAATGATAAATCNTTGTTTTCCAAGCGTTTAATGTAACGCATCATTTCTGTTTCACTGCGGTATTTTTGAAACACTTCATGTTGTAAAAACTTACTTTCTCGCACTAAGTTATTTGGGATGCCAAAATTTAGCGGGCGCGTAATCACCTGCTTGGGGGCGAACTTTTCAAAAACACCAAGAATGCGATCAACCGTCTTTTCGCTTGTGGTTTCATCTAAAGAGATTTGAATGGTATTGCTTTCGTAGTAGAAATTCATCCCTTGCTTTTCAGCCTCTTCTTTAACTTCAGAAGGGCGAGTCAATTCAATGGCAAGGGTGTCAAAAAAGTATTCATTTTTTACTGTAAAACCCAGTTGCTGGAGTCTGCTTGCTAAGGAGCAACTTAGATTATGTATGCTGTTTGCAATTTCTTTCAAACCTTCATACCCATGATAAACAGCATACATTCCCGCAATATTGGCTAGAAGTGCTTGAGCTGTACAGATATTAGATGTTGCTTTTTCTCTTCGGATATGTTGTTCGCGGGTTTGTAGGGCCATACGCAAGGCCGGCTTGCCCGTTCGATCCACAGATACACCTATAATTCGGCCAGGAATTGTACGTTTAAAATCTTCTCTTGTTGCAAAATATGCAGCATGTGGACCACCAAATCCCATTGGAACGCCAAACCGTTGGGTGTTTCCAACCACACAATCAGCACCCCATTCTCCAGGAGGAGTGATTAGCGCCAAACTCATAATATCTGCAACCACGGTTACAAAGGCATTTGTTGCATGCACATTTTCGACAAAAAGCTTGTAGTCTTCAATACTGCCAGAGGCATTTGGATATTGAACCAAGGCGCCGAAATAATTCTTATCAAACACAATTTCTTTGTAGTCGCCCACAACAATTTCTATGTTTAATGGAGTAGCTCTTGTGCGCAGTACATCGATGATTTGCGGAAAACAAAACTGATCAACGAAGAACCGCGATGCGATTACTTCTCGTTTGTTGTACGCATTGAAAAACATTGACATGGCTTCTGCTGCTGCTGTTGCGTCATCCAAAAGTGATGCATTGGCAATAGGCAATCCACTTAGGTCAGCTATCAGCGTTTGAAAATTGAGCAAAGATTCTAATCGGCCTTGAGCGATTTCTGCCTGATAAGGAGTATACTGCGTGTACCATCCTGGATTTTCAAAAATATTTCTTCGAATTACAGCAGGCATGATGGTGTTATAGTATCCCATGCCAATAAATGAATCGAAAACTTTATTTTTTGACGCAATTTCCGCAATTTCTTGCAGGTATTCATGCTCTGTTAATGGATCAGCTAAAGTCATTGCTTTGCGCCGAATATTCGATGGAACAGTTTTCTCAATTAACTCATCGATGCTTGAATCTCCCGTAATAGCAAGCATGGCTTTTTCACTTTCCCTATCAATCCCGATATGTCGGTAAGCAAATGAATCTCGATTAAAAATATTCATGAAAAATTTTTTTCAAAGTTAAGTCATGAGCCCTCTTTTTCGATGACCTTCCCGTGCACATTCTCCACGAAAAATCCTCGAATGTGAATAACTGTTAATTGAAACCATGATGACTAAAAAAAGTTTTACTTTTACTAGTATAAAATGATAAAAAGTCTAATCATAATGCTTGGTCTTGGGTGCTTTATCTCGACCGAAACATATGCCCAAGAAACGACTGAACGAGTTATTCAATTTTCTGGTTACGTGCTGACACCAGATACTCTGATGGGAATTCCTTTCGTAAGTATTCAAATTAATAAAAGTTCAAGAGGAACCATCAGCAACACGGAGGGATTTTTCTCTTTTGCTGCAAGTGAAGGGGATACAGTTTTGTTTAAAAGTATCGGTTTTAAAGATAGTTACTACTATATTCCACGAAATCTACAAACGAATAAGTACTCAATAGTCAAGTTGATGACGGCAGATACTTATTATATTGATACGGTAACCATTTATCCGTGGCCAACGAAAGAAATGTTCAAACAAGCTTTTTTATCTCTTGAGCTGGAAGAAACGGATACCGATCGAGCATTGAAGAATCTTGAGCGAGAGTATTTGAAAGAAATGGGAGAAAGCATGGCGATGGATGCCAATGAAAATACAAACTACTACCTGAAGTCTGAAGCCCAAAAATATTACTATGCTGGTCAGGCTCCACCTCAAAATATATTTAATGTTTTTGCTTGGGCGCAATTCATTGAGGCCTGGAAAAGAGGTGATTTTAAGCGCAAGAAGTAGCGTGTTTCATGTGGGGTTGGGATGTTAAAAAAAACGCTATCTTTATGAAAACCCCAACTTATGAAATGTTTACTAAGCTTTTTTTTGCTTGTGGTATTCACCGCAACTTACGCCCAGAACTCGGTTCAAGAGGATATTAAAAAATTAAAATCATTTGTCGAGGCAGAAGATTATCGTTCTGCTATGACTTTAGGCGATAAACTGATAAGCGAAGGAATCAAAGAAGGTTCTGAAAGTTTTTCCGGAGAAGTATACTTGTATCGTGGAATAGCAAAGTTTAAATTTGAGATTTTTGATGATGCCATTGTTGATTTTAAGCAGGCTTTGGCTTTTAATAAAAATCTCGCAGATGCCTATTTATATATTGCTGAAATTTATTATGATTTAGGGAGTTATTCTTCGGCTTTAGAGAATATAATCTATTACATAGAACAGCGACCGAAAGATGTCCATGGTCTAGCCCTTAAGAGTAAGTGTTTATTAGAGCTTGGTGAGCCAATGGCTGCAAAAATAATTATTCAAAAGGCGGTTGCCTTAGTATCTTCAGAACCAGAATTATATTATGTTCGTTCTGCCATTAATAATGCCTTGGGTGAAACGGATAAAGCCTGCAATGATGCACAAATTGCCTTGCGTTTCGGTTATGATGATGCGCAAAACTTGGTTGATGCATTTTGCGGAACGGATACTGAAGAATAAGCGCCTTCATGAGAATTAGCCTTTTTCTTTTTTTTCTCCTTTCTTTTCCCGGTTTTCTTTTGGCACAAAAGAAAAAATATATGGCATTTGATGCTGAATGGACAATTGCTTCGAGTCCTGAAACCACCATTTATAGCTGCAATTGTTATGTAAATGAAAGAGATCAGTTTATCGGTAAATTCAGATGTTATCATGTGCAGTTAGATGTCTTAGTTAAGGAGTATTCATTTGATAAAGATGTGCTGAACGGCCCCGTTAACGAGTACTTCGATAATGGGCAGCTTAAGCTGGATGCAGAATATAAAGATGGCTTGCCTATTAACGAATGGAAGGAGTATGATGAAGATGGAGCGCTGGTTTTGTTTAGGCAGTTTAATGAGCATAGCCAGGTGATGAGAGATTACTTTCAGGAGCAAAGTCCTTATCAATCAGCCATGGCTTTTAGTCACAAGAAGGAAGAGCCCCCTATTTATACAACAGATTGTATCCGATTAAAAATTGATGAGCAAAAATATGCTTGCAGCGAAGAGGAAATAGCAAAATATCTCGCTAATCCACCTCTCCCTGAAATCTTAAGAAACGATCCATTCTATGCCGGCAAACGATGGGAATGCACTTTGCTTTACACCATTAGTGAAAAGGGAATTGTAACTGTTGCTGAAATTGTGCAATCTACAGGCGATGATTTTTTAGATATGTTAGCACAAGCTCATGTCCTCAATATGGTGCCCTTCGAATCAGCAAAACAATATGGTGTTCCCATTAATTACACTCAAGAAGCAAAAATTGTGTTTCAGTTTTAAATTTTAGTGAATGGATTGCTTTACATTTACATCCTATTTTAAAGTAAATTATGGGAAGAGTATTAATTATTGGTGCTGGGGGTGTAGGAACCGTTGTAGCCTTCAAATGCGCAGAAGTTAATGAGGTTTTTACTGATATCATGCTTGCGAGCAGAACAAAGGCTAAGTGCGACAAAATCGCTGCCGATGTTGCCGCAAAATATCCGGATAGACCTAAAATTCATACGGCAAAAGTTGATGCAGACAATGTTCCTGAGTTAGTTGAGCTCATTCGATCATTTAAGCCCGCAATGGTTATTAATGTGGCGCTTCCTTATCAAGATTTAACCATTATGGACGCCTGTTTGGAAACGGGTGTACACTACTTAGACACGGCCAATTATGAACCAAAGGATGTGGCTAAATTTGAATATAAATGGCAATGGGCGTATAAGGAAAAGTTTGAAAAAGCAGGACTAATGGCGCTTTTGGGTTGCGGTTTTGATCCGGGTCAAACGCAAATTTATACGGCTCATGCTGCCAAACACCACTTCGATGAGATTCACTACTTGGATATTGTGGATTGCAATGGTGGTGATCATGGTAAAGCATTTGCCACCAATTTTAATCCAGAGATAAATATCCGTGAAATTACGTCAAAAGGTAAATATTGGGAGAATGGTGAGTGGCATGAGATTGATGCAATGAGTATTCATCAGCCCATCACCTATCATAATATTGGCGAAAGAGAAAGTTATTTGTTGTACCATGAGGAACTAGAAAGCTTGGTGAAAAATTTTCCAAGCATTAAAAGAGCCCGATTTTGGATGACCTTTGGTCAAGAGTACCTGACGCATTTACGAGTAATGCAGAATATAGGTATTACTAGTATCAAACCAGTTAAGTTTCAGGGCCAGGAAATCGTTCCTCTTGAGTTTTTAAAAGCTATTTTACCTGAACCTGGTTCATTAGGCGAAAATTATGTTGGTGAAACTTCTATCGGATGCTACATCAAAGGAGTAAAGGATAGAAAGGATAAAACCTATTTCATTTGGAATAATTGCAAACACCAGGATGCATATGATGACACCTTAAGTCAAGGTGTGAGTTATACGACGGGTGTTCCTGCGATGCTCGGTGCCAAATTAATGATGCAAGGTATTTGGAAAAAAGCTGGAGTATACAATGTTGAAGAGATGAATCCAGACCCTTTTATGGCAGAAGTTGGTAAGTACGGTTTACCTTGGAACGAGATCGAGAATGTAGAGGTACCTTTTTCCGATTATTAGTCGCTGATTATTGACTATTCAAGGTCTTTCGCATGCTCATCATGTAGCCAAGATGAAGGGCTTCGTGGATGTTGTTGAAGAATATCGCATCTTCAATGTTTTGTAACTCATATCCATAAGAGGTAGGGTACTGTTGAAACTTCACAAATTTACCTGAGAAATAGTCATTTTCGAGTTTCTTGGCCAAAGTGGCCAGTAAATCCAACGATTTTTTCCAATCTTTTTTTGACATTGCTGACTCATGCTTGGATCCTTTTCTGTACTTTTCAATAAATACATCATCTAAAAGCATTTCTAGTCCACTAAGTTTATAGTGAAGCAACTGTTGGGTAACAAGGATATGCGCTAAGTTCCAAGAAATAGAATTTGAAAAACCATCGGGGATAGTATTAACCTCTTCCCAGGCCATATCATTGGCTAGGTCATAAATTCTCTCTCTTGTAGTCCGAAATAAATCGAAAGCGGATTTCATTTATTCTTTGCTTTGTTCTTCCACGCTGCAGGTGTTAACCCCAATTAAGGCGTACAATGGACAGAAATTTAAAAAGCTCGTTAGCAGGAAAACACCAGCAACACCCAATAAAACAGAGCTTAGCACACCACTTACTACTTCGAAATAACTCAAAAGCGCGAAACCAATTACAACAAACAAGCGAATCAACTTGTCAGTTTTTCCCATATTCTTTTTCATATGAAAGGATTTATTTATATTAAGATATTGAAACAAATAAATCAAGCGCTTGGTTTATCCACAAGCAACCAACTTACTTTTCTTGCCGCAATCGCCATACACCTACAACGGCTTCTCGAATAATGTTTTTACTCATTTTACTTTCACCGAGTACACGGTCGGTAAATATAATGGGAACTTCTTTTATAGAAAATCCTCGCAGTTTGGCTTTGTATTTCATTTCTATCTGAAAGGCATAGCCAATGAACTGAATATTATTGAGATCGATATTTCGGAGTACTTCTGCTTTGTAGCATACGAAACCTGCAGTGCTATCTTTTACCCCAGTACCCAGAATCCATTCCACGTAGTAGGAAGCGAATTTGGAGAGGAAAACTCGAAATAAAGGCCAGTTATTGAAGCCTCCGTCACTCACATATCGACTCCCAACGGCAACATCACAACCATCTGCCGAACATGCATCGTAAAGTTTTTTGAGGTCTTTCGGGTCATGTGAAAAATCACAGTCCATTTCGAAAACATATTCATAGGCTCTTTCAAGTGCGAATTTAAAGCCTGCAATATAAGCTGTCCCAAGGCCTAATTTACCTTCGCGTTCAATTAAGTGAAGCCGACTAGAAAACGTTTTCTGCATTTCTTTTACAAGGGCTGCGGTATTGTCTGGGGAATTATCATCGACAATCAAGATGTCATAATCCGGGTACATGGAAAAAACGGTATGCACCATTTTTTCAATATTTTCCTCTTCTTTGTAAGTGGGTATGATGACGAGCTTGGTGTTCACAATTGTAAACTTAACTTAATTTCTTTTAATTTTTGTTTGGTGTGTAGGCTAAAATCGCTTCGAAGCATCCAGCCATAGTAGCCTGCATCTTTTTTAAGCACATCTTCCACGAGCTGCCCTCGATATTTACCGAAGTTAAAAGCTGGTTTGCCGTTTAGTAAAGTTAAGCGATTCGCAGTGTCGATTTGATTTAAATCATTTCTTGATATTTTATTCAATTCATCGATATCCCCAGGAAGATCTTTATATCTATCCATTTGAGCAACAAAGACTTCTTGAGTAGCTTCAATGTCGGCCAAAGCAGAGTGGGCGTTCTCTAAGTCCTTGTCACAATAGAATTTGTAGGCGGAAGTCAGATCGCGACGTTCCATCATCACAAAGATATTCCGCACATCTATTAAGTTGCGCTTATCTAAACTTAGGTTTTTGTCCACACGAAGAAATTCTTCTATGAGCAAAGGGACATCGAAGCGGTTGGAGTTAAATCCTCCCAAATCGCAAGGGTTGAGCATGTCAAAAAGCTTGTCAGCCATCTCAGCGAAAGTGGGTGCCTCAGACACATCTTTATCATAGATCCCGTGAATTAAACTCGATTCAATCGGAATGGGCACAGTAGGGTTAATGAGAAAGCGATGCGATATTTTGCTTCCATCAGTTTCCATAATAACAATACCGATTTCAACGATTCGGTCTGTGGCAATATTCACTCCTGTGGTTTCTAAGTCGAAAAAGGCGAGTGGTTTTTTTAATTGTAAACGCATAGAACAAAAGTAAAACTTATCTGAGTAAAGCAGGCGAAAAGCTTAGGTTTGTTTTCCAGGAAGTCGATTCTTTGAAGCGATTTACTTCAAGTTATTTAGTAATTCACTCAAGTTTAAACCATCAAAATTACCCGAACTCATAAATAAATAAACCGCATCTGTCAGAGCTATATCTTTGATTAGGGCCGATAATTGTTCAGGTGTTCGGCAAACTACAATGGAGTCCTGTTCAAAAGTTTGCCTTACTTCTTCATCGCTTATGTGCGCCCGGTTTTTGATCGCAAAGGCTTTATCACTCATATAAACAATGGCAGTATGCGCATCAAGCATAGTTTGAGCGTACTCTTTTAAAAAGTTCTTGTCTGTGCTGCTATAGGTGTGCAGTTCCATGCAAGCAATCAAGGGGCGTTCACCAAATTGCTCGCTAACTCCAGATACGGATGCCTTCAGCTTGGATGGGGAATGGGCAAAATCTCTGAAAGCCGTTAACTGAGCTTTATTAGTAATCGGTTCTAAGCGTTTCGCTGTTCCCTCGAAGGAGGCCATTGCTTCGTAAAACGATTCATTGCTTATTCCAATTCGTTCGCATACCTTTTTCGCCGCCTCAAGGTTTTCAAGGTTGTGTTTCCCGAAAATACGCAATGGATTCAGTTGGTCATGGTGTTGTATAAAACACTTTTCATCTCGTATTGTGTATTGGGGTGCTTCATAAAAAGCTAAATCGCAAGTAGCACTTTGACTAATTTCTTGCAAGGTATTATCATGGGCAAACAACACGGCCAAGGTATCTTTTTTCATTTCTCGAAGAAATTTAGCAAAAGTTTCAACGTAAGATTCCCATGTTGGAAAAACATTTACGTGATCCCAGGCAATTCCCGTTATAATGGCAATATCTGGTTGGTAGTAGTGAAACTTGGATGTCATTTCCAGCGGCGACGCTAGGTATTCATCGCCTTCTATAATCATGTATGGAGAATTGCTCAACTTGACACTTAGGTCAAAACCTTTTAAGGATGAGCCCACCAAATAGTCGAAATCATAATTCATCTTTTGCATTACATGCATAATCATTGCTGTTGTCGTAGTTTTACCGTGACTCCCGGCCACTACGATGCGCGTTTTGTTCTTTGCTTGTTCGTAAATGAATGCAGGGAAAGAATAAATCTTTATGCCTTTTTCCTGTGCACGGAGTAGTTCTATATTGTCTTTTTTGGCATGCATGCCTAGTATGACAGCATCTAAATCATCAGTTATGTTTTCTTCATAGAATCCGATTTTTTGAGGAAGTATATTGTTCTGGGCTAAATTACTTTTGGCAGGATCGAAGATGATATCGTCAGATCCACTCACTTGATGCCCCATCTGGTGCATGCAAATAGCAAGGTTATGCATGATGGCTCCGCCGATAGCAATAAAATGTACATTCATAGTGGGGTAATAATTTTATTAATTATTTTAGCGTTTCAAAAATAGATAATTTAAACGACGTGCCATGAAAACGAAAAAAATTGTAATTGCCTTCCTGACAGTTTGTTTTGCGCTTACCTTGCTAAGTTCTTGTCATAGAAGTACTTGTCCTACTTTTAATAAGGGTGAGGTTGAGGAACCAACAGAGCTTCGGGTTTAATATGAATACAAAAGCTTTTATATGGCTTTTTCTAATCTTTTTGCTGGGGTGTAAAGAAGCTAGTTTTAGGGATGAAAGTGATTTTGGGTATAACTATCAGCCAAAGACCGAAGGTCATTGGGTTGAATATATGGTTGATTCTACGACCTACAATGATGTAACATCTCCTCCAACAATTTTTACTACCACCTTTTATCTGCGCGAGGAAATCGATTCTGTATTTCAAGATGCATCTGGTGAGGATAATATCTTGGTTACTCAATACCGCAAGGAGAATTTGAGTGATTCTTGGGACGTGTATCAGGTGGGGAGTTTTAAAATTTCGGAGAGTAGTCATCAGCGCTATTTCAACGATTTACGATTCATCAGTTTGATTTTTCCTGTGGCAGAAGGCCGAGAATGGCAAGGGCATAGTTTTCTGAATGTCGACAACGAACCTACCCTCGAATACTTGGATGATGCAAGATACGATTGGAATTACCAGTATACAGCAGTGGATGAAGTTGTGGTAATTGATTCGTTTACCTTGGATTCGTGTTTAACTGTTTTGCAAATTGATGAAGAGAACTTGTTTGAAAAGAAATTTGGGCAAGAACTTTATGCACGAAACATTGGTTTGGTCAGTAAAGAGTTAGTAGTTTTAAATACTCAAGCTCCTCCGTCGGGAGCCAGTTTTATCGATCGAGCGGAAAGTGGATTCATAGTGTCATGGCGATTGCGGGCGTACAAAAATTGAAATATACCATTCTATTAGGCATTGTTGCGATGGCTTCTATTGAAGTTGGGGCACAAAATCAATATTGGATTACTTTTACCGATAAAGGGTTTTACTCGCATCCAATCCATTTTGAAAGTTATGTATCTCCTCAAGTTTTAGCTCGTCGACAGTTTTTTGATATTCCCTTAGACGAAACGGATCTTCCATTATATCCTGAATATACCGCTGCTATCACGAATGCTGGTGGAAATCTTTTGAAACGCAGTAAATGGCTTAACGGCATGGTAGTTTCCTCTGCAAACCCCTCTTTTTTCGAGCAAACAGCCCAAATGGATTTTGTGAAGGAAATAGTTTGGTTAAAGTCTGATAAGCAGATAGTTAGAGCTAAATATAATCTACAAGAGTTGGCCGTAGCGGGTGAAGTGAATTCATCTTATGGTTATTCCGAGGTGCAAATGAATATGTTAAATGGGGCTTTCTTGCATGATTTAGGCCTGAAAGGACAAACTATCGATATCGGAGTAATGGATAACGGTTTTCGTCGAGTAAATACGAGTAGCTATTTCGATCATTTGAATCAACAAAGCAAAATTATTGGAGTCTATAACTATGTGGAGAATACGAACAATGTCTTTACTGATGGTGATCATGGNTCGTATGTGATGTCCACTTTGGCGGCTTTTAAACCCGANACCCTTATTGGAACAGCTCCNGAAGGTAATTATTATTTGTTTACAACAGAAGACAANAATAATGAGGGTATCGCAGAAGAGATTAATTGGGCGCTTGCNGCCGAGTGGGCAGATTCAGCCTTAGGAATCTGGACTGTTTTATCTACGTCTTTNGGCTATTCGACTGGTTTCAATGACCCGAATACCAACTATACCTATGCTGATATGGATGGAAATACGACAATTATTACCCAAGCAGCTGATTTAGCTGCGCGGAAAGGTTTGTTGGTTGTAAATAGTGCGGGCAATGAGGGTGATGACGCGTGGAAGTTTATTACCGCACCGGCCGACGGAGATAGTGTTTTGGCTGTAGGTGCAGTGGATGAGGCATGGGAACCTGCTTTTTTCACTTCTTATGGGCCAAGTACTGACGGACGTCTTAAACCCAATGTGAGTGCGCTGGGTCGAAGGGTAGTAGCAGCAAAATACGATGAAACCTTACAGTTTATAAACGGCACTTCATTTTCTTGTCCTATTATTGCGGGTCTTACAGCTTGTTTGTGGCAAGCCTTTCCGCAAAGTTCTAATATGGAAATCATTCGAGCAATTGAGCAGAGCGCTCATATCTATCACAACCCCGATGATCAAATGGGATATGGAATCCCCAATTTTAAGTTGGCTTTTGATATATTAAGCCTAAATGATGAAATCAAAGAAAATGGGGGGATAAGTCTTTTTCCGAATCCAGTTTCAGATTTGCTTACACTCACGTTTGTTGAGGAGTCAAAAGAACCTTACCAAGTTACGATAAGCGATATGAGTGGACGGGTTTGGCTAGAAACAGAAACAATAAGTACAAGTACTGTNGCAACGATAAAGNTAAGTGATTTACCACCAGGTGTATATCAGGTATACTTGCAACAAGGAAAAGATAAGTTTNGAAACAAGTTTATCAAGCGATAAGAAATTTATCGATCTTTTTCTTATCAAAACTTCGATTNGATCAATTGAATCATCCCTCGATTAAGCCAAGGNCGGTTGACTTTCTTTTAATTTTTTCAATTCTTTACCCATTACCCAGAACCAAACAGGAGGAAATAAGGACATCACCATCATGCCTGGATAACCTGTTGGCATTTGAGGACTTTCATCGAAATGTCTCAATACTTGGTAAGGTCTGTTAGCGATGTAGTGGTGGTCCGAGTGTCGGGTTAACTCGAAAAGTAAGATCCGTCCTACAGGATGGTTAGAATTCCAAGAATGTATAGGTAAAGTTTTTTCCCAAGCTCCCAACTCATTTTTCTTTCGACTCAAACCATAATGTTCAATGTAGTTTACAGTCTCAAGAGTTAGAAATCCGAAAATAGCTGCACCGATAAAGCTCAGCATGGGGGCCAATCCAAATATAGCGAAGATTAATCCAATAAAACTTAGCTGAATGATTTGGTATCTGATCATTTCGTTGGAAAAGGATAAGGCCGATTTGCCTTGTTTTTTTAGCCGGTTATTTTCCAGTTTCCAAGCGCTTATATATCCTCCAATCACTGAGCGGAAAAAAAAGGTATAAATCCATTCACCTTCTTTTGCAGATGCCGGATCATCAGTCGTACTTACATTTTTGTGGTGCCCTTGGTTGTGCTCAATAAAGAAATGCATGTAAAGGGATGTCAGTAACAAGGCTTTTGATAGGAATTGTTCGTATTTTTTGTTCCGGTGACCAAGTTCATGGGCTACATTAATTCCAAATACGCCACAAGCTAAACCTAGCGCCGAAATATATCCAGTGTATTCAACCCAAGTGTAGGTGTCTAGGCTGAGTTTGTACACGGTGAAAAATACCAAAAAATATTGAACCGGCACGACTAAGTACACGAGATAATCGTATATCCGACTCTTTTTAGCAATTTCTTCTTCTACTTTACTCATGTTTTCGGTCGATGAAGGTAGGATAGCATCAAAAATAGGTACCATAATAAAAGCATAAACTAAGGCACCCCAGGTATACCAACCACCGAGATTCAGGCATGTAAAAATTACGATGGCACTGACAAAAACACCCAAATATTGTAAAGCTCTTACTCGCATAGTCTTGAATTTTGTGTATCAAATATAAATAAAACTCTTCAATAAGTAAACTAAAAAATAATAAATAGTTTACTTTTGTTTCGTGGGAAGAAACGCAATAATCAAAAAACGCTCCGCTAATCCCAAGAAAAAGCAAGGGATCATAGATGGTTTGGTGGTTTTTTTTCGGAGCAATAGTTTAGCTGATAACAACATGGATCAAATCGCAGAAGGCTTGAATAAAAGTAAGGCAACACTGTACAAATACTTCAAATCTAAAGAGGAAATGGTCGATGCAGTTATTGACTATAAAGTAAAGATGATTACTGGATTTGTTCCTATTTTGCATAACGCAGACATTGATTATATCGAGCGTTACAGCCTAAGTTTTGATTTATTGCAAACCCATATTCGAGATATTGGCAATGACTTTCTCTCGGATATAAAAACTATGTTTCCTGGTATTTATCAAAAAGTAATGCTTCTTGTTGAATTAGCAGTTCATGAGTTATCTGCCTACTACACGGAAGGGATGAAAAGAGGGATTTTTAATCGCTTAAATGCCAAGATGTTATCCCAAATGGATTTTATCTTTTTTCAAACCTTGACTGATCCAGTTTATCTTAAAGAAAACGATCTTACCCTGAGTGAAGCATTTCGGGATTTTTATGATATTCGGTGTCAGGGTTTACTTAGAAAAGAATAGGTATTTCTTTGCCAAAGACTTATCTTTACACCTTGTAAAATTTAAAAAATGCAAACAAAGAGTATGACTTATAAGGTGAAAGACATATCCCTGGCTGATTGGGGAAGAAAAGAGATTAAGTTGGCCGAAGCAGAAATGCCTGGCCTTATGTCATTAAGAGAAGAATTTGGCGAAAGTAAGCCATTGAAAGGTGCGCGGATTGCAGGTTGCTTGCACATGACGATTCAAACAGCAGTGTTGATTGAGACTTTAGTCGAATTAGGTGCTGAGGTTACTTGGTCATCGTGTAATATATTCTCTACGCAAGATCATGCGGCTGCAGCTATTGCCGCTGCTGGTATTCCGGTTTTTGCCTGGAAGGGCATGACTGAAGAAGAGTTTGATTGGTGTATTGAACAAACGCTTCACGCATTTGAAGGGGGACAAGCTTTAAACATGATTTTGGATGATGGCGGAGATTTAACTAATATGGTTTTAGACAGGTATCCTGAGTTGGTAAAAGGCATTAATGGAATCTCTGAGGAAACCACTACAGGTGTGCATCGTTTGTATGAAAGAGAGAAAAAAGGTACGCTTACTTTGCCTGCAATCAATATTAATGATTCAGTTACAAAATCTAAATTTGACAATAAATACGGATGTCAGGAATCTCTTGTAGATGCCATTCGTCGGGCTACAGATTTAATGTTGGCCGGTAAAACAGCTGTTGTTGCAGGTTACGGTGATGTGGGAAAAGGTTCAGCTGCTTCTTTGCGTAATGCGGGAGTTCGTGTTACGGTAACCGAATGTGACCCTATTTGTGCATTGCAAGCGGCCATGGATGGCTTTGCTGTGAAGAAGATGGAAAATGTAGTGGGCGAAGTAGATATCGTAGTGACAGCCACTGGTAATAAAGATATCATTAAAGGAGAACACTTTAAGGCAATGCGCGACAAAACCATAGTTTGTAATATCGGTCACTTCGATAACGAGATTGATATGGCCTGGTTGAATAAGAATTATGGTTCATCAAAAGATGTGATTAAGCCGCAAGTTGACATGTATGATATCGATGGCAAACAGGTTATTGTCTTGGCTGAAGGTCGTTTGGTAAACCTAGGGTGTGGAACAGGTCATCCGAGCTTTGTGATGAGTAACTCGTTTACCAACCAAGTTTTGGCTCAATTGGAATTGTGGCAGCATCCACAGAACTACGAAAATAAAGTATATGTTTTGCCTAAGCATTTGGATGAAAAAGTGGCAGCATTGCATTTGGCTAAGATTGGTGTTGAATTAGAAGAACTAAGCAAGGAGCAAGCTGAATACATTGGTGTGGAGCAGCAAGGTCCTTTCAAGCCTGATTATTACAGATATTAATCTTTATATTTTTTATACAGAAGCCCTTCGCGATTCGAAGGGCTTCTGTATTTTTATCCTACTCAAAGTTTAGTATATTTATCGCAATTCTAATTCTATGTCGAAAAGAGTTTTTGCTACATACCTCATGATGTTTTTCTTTTTTGGATGGATGTTTTCCTGCTATAAACCGGAAAATGAGACAAACATCAGTTCAAGCAAGGAAGATGAAAGTCACAAAAAAGGGGAAAATTGCATGAATTGTCATTATCGAGAAGGGCCTGGTGAAGGATGGTTTTCGGTGGCGGGAAGTGTTTATGGGAATTATACAAATGCTTCGGTAAATATTCTGGATGCAGAGAGTTATGATTTGATTAAGCGTATAGAAATTGATGAGCTAGGTAATTTATACACCACAGAGAATATTGATTTTCAAAATGGCATAAGAGTTGAGATAATCAATGAAAATGGGCAAGTAACCAACGTGATGTCGACAGTAGTTTATACCGGTCAATGCAACTTGTGCCATGATGGACAATTTGAAAATTTAATTGAGATATTTTGAGAACACTTTTTATACTCGCACTAGCGCTATTGGGGATGAATACAGTTCATGCTCAGGAATCTTCAGTTTGGTTTGTTAATTATGAGGAGGCGTTAGCGTCAGCCAAAGTACTAGACCGTCCTGTTTTAGTATCTTTTTCAGGTTCAGATTGGTGCAACAATTGCATGCGCCTAAGCAAAGAGTTATTTGAAACCGCATCTTTTCTGAGGTTTGCTGATGAAAATCTTATTTTGCTTAATCTGGATTTTCCCGCTAAAAAGCAAAACAAGCTAAGTAAAGAATTAACTGAGCAGAATGACCAACTGGCGGAAAAATTCAATAAAAAGGGTTCTTTTCCTTTAACACTGCTGCTCAATAAACATGGTCAACTCATTGGACCCATGGATTATCCGCTTTCTTCGGTGGAGGATTATCTTGAAAATATAGTTCAGCTTATTGAATAAAATATGTGCTTAAGGCTAATCTTTATTTGTATTTGCTTACCCTTAGGTCTTTTTGCCCAAGCCAAGTATAGTTTTTCGAAAGATACTTTATTAATGGGCTCAGCTTTTGCTTTTACAGCCATTCATGAAAGCCAAAGTAAGGCTCAAGCAGCTGTGGAATTAGCAATCGCCGAGGTAGACCGAATTGAGCGCTTAATTTCTTCCTGGAAACCTACTTCCCAGACCTCGAGTATAAACCAATTTGCTGGTATTCGGGCGATTAAAGTAGATTGGGAACTTTTTCAGTTGATCGAACGAAGTCAAAAAATTGCTCAGCTTAGCAATGGTTATTTTGATATTTCTTTTGCTTCCATTGACGTACTATGGCAGTTTAATGGCGATACGGTTGAGATGCCTAGCGACGAAGAACTATCTGCCTCAGTGGCTTTGATTGATTTTCAGAAGATTATTTTAAACCGCAGCGATACTACCGTGTATTTAGAAAATGAAGGTATGAAGATTGGATTTGGTGCAATAGGTAAGGGTTATGCAGCTGATCGAGCGAAAGTGGTAATGCTTGAAAATGGGGTGACTTCGGGTGTTGTAAATGCGGGAGGAGATGTATTAGCCTGGGGCTATAAGGCAGATGGACGGTCATGGAATGTTGGTGTGGCCAATCCCACAGCTAAAGACGAGGTTATTTTGGCTCTGCCGATTGTGAATCAAGCCATTGTTACCTCTGGTGAATATGAAAAATATGTGATTGTTGATGGAGAGCGCTATGGGCATATCATAAATCCCAAAACAGGCATTCCTTCCAAAGGCATTTTAAGTGTAAGTGTTCTAACCTCCACCGCGGAATTGGCGGATGCATTGGCTACAACCGTTTTTGTGCTTGGTGAAAAGGATGGATTGGCTTTGATTAATCATTTGGAAGGTGTGGAAGGAATTATCATCAATCAAGAAAATAAAGTGCTATATTCGAGCAAGTTAAAAGATTGGTTTGCTGATGAATAGATCGTTTGTTTTTATAATCGCTTTTAGTCTAATGCTTGGGATGCTAAGCGCATGTACAAGTGTTAAAGCATATCAAAAGATGTATCTCAATGATCAAGATATGCAATTGTCGGATTCCGCTTTAGAAGGATTTGAAGGCGGTTTTCAAAGTTATCGCGAAGGTGTCGCTGGTGGAAATGGGGGTAAAACAGGAGGAGGTTGCGGATGCAATTAAGGTTTTTGCTTTTTTACGGCTTTTTTACGGCTTTCAATGTGCTTAGCGCGCAGGCAGATGTAGATTCATCAAAAATTCATCTGGAAGATGTAACGATTGATTTTTTATTTAATTATTACGAGCAAGATGGCAACCATTCGCCTGTGACAGGAGGGCAAGGAACAGAGTCATTAACCAATACGGCTCCTTCATTGCTAGTGAATATTCCAATTGATACCAATCGTTATATTAATTACAATGGGGGAGTAGATTACTACACCACGGCCTCTTCGGATAATATCAATAATCCGTATTTACAAGTTGATCACGTATCCTCAGCTTCGGCTTCGGATTTTCGAATGTATTCGAATGTAGGGTATAAGCAAACGAATGGTTTAAAGAACACAAGCTATGCGGCTAATTTGGGTGTTAGCTTTGAATTTGATGTCTCATCTGTTTCTGTTGGAGCTGCCTATGCTAAATCATCTAAGGATAAGAATAAGGAGTTCAGTATCAAGGGGTCCTACTTTTTTGATAGCTGGAAGCTAATTTATCCTATCGAACATCGGAATGGAACTACATCCATTTTGGATAATGACCAGCGGCACTCGCTTAGTTTGTCTCTGGTAGAGTCGTGGGTAATGAACAAGCGAATGAATGCCTCGGTTAATGTGGATTTAGTTATGCAACAAGGTCTGCTATCCACACCATTTCATCGAGTATATTTTAATGATTACAACCAGGATGAATTTGGAAATATCCTGGGAGATACTGCAAGTTTAATTAATTCGCAAGTAGAACAATTGCCCAATACAAGGTTCAAAATACCTATTGGTGTTCGTTGGAATTACTATTTAGCTGATTTTATGCGGTTGAATTTATACTACAGGTTTTATTACGATACATGGAATGTTTTAGGAAATACTGCTCAAATAGAATTGCCTCTTGTACTTACAAAGTACCTCAGAGTGTATCCTTTCTATAGGTTTCATCATCAAACGGCTGCTGATTACTTTGCTCCTTTTGCCGTACATGATGGTACTGCTCCTCCAAGTTTTTTTACTTCTGATTTTGACTTGTCTGGATTTACCAGCCACCGAATGGGACTAGGTATAAGTATCGCTCCATTATTTGGGATATTTAATTTTACTACGCAGAAGAAGGGAAATAAAAATATGCTTAAGAGTATTGATTTGCGATACTCTCATTACCGTAGAAGTGATGGTCTAGTTGCCAATTTATACAGTTTGGGTCTGAGCTATGCAATCAAGCGATAGAGCAAATTTGAGTAAAATATTCACTACCTAAACACCCGCTAAGACTATTTTAAAGTTTTATATATCGATGGCTACGAAATTATCTGTAAATATTAACAAGGTTGCTCTTATACGAAATGCGAGGGGTGCTAACATTCCCGACTTGATGGAGTTTGCTAGAAAGTGCCAAGACTATGGTGCCGATGGAATTACCGTCCATCCGCGACCTGACGAAAGACACATTACTCGAGAGGATGTACGGAACTTATCCAAGCTATTTCCGAATGAGGGCTGTGAGTATAATATTGAAGGATATCCAACAGAAGATTTTATCCGTTTGGTTTTAGAGGCTAAGCCTTCGCAAGTTACCTTAGTTCCTGATGATCCTCAACAGTTGACATCTGATCATGGCTGGGATGCTATAGCCCACCGGGATATGTTAACCGAATCAGTTAAGGAATTTAGGTCCAATAACATTCGAACTTCCTTGTTTATCGATCCTATTCCCCAACAACTCGAAGCGGTAAAGCAAATAGGGGCAGACCGAATAGAGTTTTATACAGGTCCCTATGCGCATGATTTTCCTTTGGCTCAATCAGACGAGCAACGAACTCAATTGGTTCATTCATTTGTAGCTGTTTTACCTTTGATTAATGAACTGAGCTTAGGAATTAATGCTGGACATGATTTAAACCTCGATAATCTTTCTTTTTTGAAAGAATCTATTCCACAATTGTTAGAGGTTTCAATTGGTCAGGCATTGGTGCGGGATTGTTTATATTTCGGTCTGGAAAATACTATTCCGATGTATAAACGTTTGTTATGCTGAAAAAAATATATACCACAATTTGCAGTATTTGGGCTTCTTTTGCCTTTATGTTTTGGGTAGTTGTGGCATACTTTGCTTACCTGCTGGTGAGTTTAGTATTTGGCTCCAAAAAGGATAAAGAGTTCTTAGCCTTTCTTTATGGATTCGTTGGTAAGTTGATTTGCGGTTCGATGTTTCTTCGTGTTGAGCGGGTTGTGCACACGAGTTATAAAAGGAATGAGAGTTATGTGGTAGTTAGCAATC
>JGI26082J51739_10000663_pt1 | contig 21848 bp, 19 predicted proteins | sample SaaInl5LU_22_DNA_FD_51739 | JGI IMG/M metagenome (IMG submission 51739)
CACCGGTAAAGGCAGTAAGACACGTCAGATCCCGATCGGCGGCGTAGCGCTCACGGTGCTGAACACCTGGATGAAGCAACACCCTAGAGCGGGCGATTTACACCCTAATACACCAATATTCACTACGCGCCAGGGTAAAGCGCTATCCACCCGATCGATACAAACACGCTTGGATCGACTGGCCAGACACAACGGTATTTCAGTTCATGTTCACCCCCATATGATGCGCCATTCCTTTGCCAGCCACTTACTGGAATCCAGCGGTGACTTGCGTGCCGTGCAAGAACTGTTGGGTCACAGCAACATCAGCACCACGCAAATTTACACGCACTTAGACTTTCAGCACTTGGCCAAAACATACGACGCAGCCCACCCCCGCGCCCGACGCCAAAAAGGAAAAACATGAGCCAACTTCGACTCATTACCTTCGATCTTGACGACACCTTGTGGGCAGTAAAGCCCGCACTTATTCGCGCCGAGCAAGAGCAGAATGATTGGCTCAAACAACATCGTCCGGGCTCCGTCGAACAGCACACGCACGAGAGCCTGTTCGAATTTAAAAAATCGGTCTGGAAGCGCCACCCCGAACTTGCACATCACATCAGTAAAATGCGCGAACAAACTCTGTACGAATTACAGCTTGCCGCGGGCTATTCATCCGAACAGGCGAGACTGGGCGCAAAGGAAGCTTTCGGGGTCTTCTTGCATTTTCGACACAAGGTCGAGCTCTACGAAAACGCCCTGCGAGTCCTCGAGTTGCTGCATCCGCACTATACTTTGGGCGCCATAACCAACGGCAATGCTGACGTTTACAAAACCGACGCTGCAGAATACTTTGATTTTGCCATTCTGGCCGAAGAAGTCGGTGCCTCTAAACCGGCACCCATTGCGTTTGAAGAGGCGCTAAAGCGCTCGGGCTTCAGCGCTCATCAAACAGCCCATATCGGCGACCATTGGGAGCATGACGTACTCGGTGCTCGCAATGCAGGTTTTCATGCGATATGGCTCAACGCGACCAATGCCGAATGGCCACACGATTCCGAGCCGCCTTTGACCATTCAGTCGCTGGATGAATTGCCCGATCTGGTTGAGTCAATCGGTTAAATTTTTGCTGTGGGAAAAGAGGAGTTTATTCCGCGCCCACCTCGTNATTTGCTTGGCTCGCGCCCTCGCGCTAATGGCGACGGCTCAAAAACTCGCACTCGCCTATCGTCTCGTGCTCAGACATTTTCGCCGACAGCCTCGCCAACCGCGCTCNGTCAAAGCAGCGCACTGAGTGTTCGCAAAACAAATCACGAGTCCGTGCGCTGGCCTCATCGCAGGATCGACTTTCGCGCGCAAAGTCTAAGTGTTGCTTAAACCGCTTCTTCGCCAGTTTCGCCGGTGCGGATCCGNATCACTTGCTCNAGAGGTGAAACAAAGATTTTGCCATCGCCAATTTTNCCAGTGCTGGCAGATTTAAGGATTGCATCGATGGTTGCATCTACTTGTGATTCGGCAACGGCAATTTCAAGTTTCAACTTCGGCAGAAAGTCTACGACGTACTCAGCGCCGCGATACAGTTCGGTGTGTCCTCGCTGACGGCCAAAGCCTTTGACCTCCGTAACGGTTATTCCCTGAACGCCGATTTCCGAGAGAGCCAGGCGCACGTCGTCCATTTTAAACGGCTTAATAATCGCGGTAACCAATTTCATGAGGTATATCCTTGTGGGTCTTTGATCGCTATAGCCTAACACAAATTCTATGGGATCAATCAGCGATTGAGCCTAATAATAAAGCAAAAAAGGGGGCCATAGGGCCCCCGAAGATGCACACATAGGTGTGCCCGCAAGACTTTAGTTCGATCCACCGAACTCTGGGTACGCTTCCATACCGCATTCTGAGATATCGACACCTTCGTACTCTTCTTCCTCAGAGACACGCAGGCCGATAACCGCTTTGATAATCGCAAATACGATGAAGCTGGTCACAAACACCCACCCAAAGATGGTGAGCGCGCCGATGATTTGGCCCATAAAGGTGACATCGCCGTTGGTGACTGGTACTAATAGAAGACCTAACAAACCAACCACACCGTGAACCGAAATTGCACCGACTGGGTCGTCGATTTTCAGCTTGTCTAACGTGATGATCGAGGCCACAACCAAAACGCCACCGATCGCGCCGAAGATCGTAGCCTGCAGGGCTGTTGGTGTGTCGGGTCCTGCAGTGATCGCAACCAAGCCAGCCAAGGCGCCGTTTAAGGCCATGGTCAAGTCAGCTTTACCGAACATGAAACGCGCTGTGACCAGAGCTGCAATCAAGCCACCCGCAGCCGCTGCGTTAGTGTTCATGAATACAACCGCTACCGCATTAGCGCTTTCGACCGATGCCGTCGCCAGCACAGAACCGCCGTTGAAGCCGAACCAACCCATCCACAAGATGAACATACCCAGCGTGGCTAAAGGTAGGTTAGCACCAGGAATTGGGTGAATTGATCCATCCGCACCATATTTACCCTTACGTGCACCGACCAGCAAAACACCCGCTAGCGCTGCCGCAGCACCTGCCATGTGCACAATGCCCGAACCCGCGAAGTCAGCGAAGCCAAGATCACCCAAGGTATACATGCCGAATACAGCATTACCACCCCAGGTCCACGAACCTTCCATTGGGTAGATGAAGCCCGTCATGACAACTGCAAAGGCTAGGAATGCCCAGAGCTTCATGCGCTCTGCTACCGCACCCGACACAATCGACATAGCGGTTGCAACGAATACCACNTGGAAGAAGAAGTCGGCCGACGGCGCGTAGGTAGCCGGTTCTTCTGCACCTGTTACACCGTCGCCAGTAATCGCCGATAAGAAAATGTCACCGCCGTACATGATGGCGTAGCCGCAAATCATATACATGGTGCATGCAATCGCGTACAAGGCGACGTTTTTGGTTAAGATTTCAGTGGTGTTCTTAGCTCGTACTAAGCCCGCCTCGAGCATAGAAAAGCCCGCTGCCATCCACATGACTAAGGCGCCGCATACCAGAAAATAAAAGGTATCGAGCGCGTACTGTAATTGAAATATTTCGTTTTCCATAACAATGCTCTCTCGTAAGTTACAGGATGACTAAATAGCCTCTTCCCCGGTTTCGCCTGTTCGAATTCGTATCACCTGCTCTAAGGATGAAACGAACACCTTACCGTCGCCAATTTTGCCGGTATTGGCCGCTTTGGTGATCGCCTCAATGGTCTGATCCGCCAATGCGTCCGCTACCGCAATTTCAATTTTTACCTTGGGTAAAAAGTCGACCACGTACTCCGCACCTCGGTACAACTCGGTGTGTCCTTTCTGCCGCCCAAAGCCTTTAACTTCGGTCACAGTAATACCCTGCACTCCGATTTCTGACAGCGCTTCGCGCACGTCATCAAGCTTAAATGGCTTAACAATTGCTGTTATGAGTTTCATATTGCTCTCCTGTTGCGTGCGCAGCCCTGCACGGGCTGCGTTCCCGTAATGCGATTACAGACTTTTTGAAATTGAGAAGATCAAGCGATCGTCAGAACCCGCGACAACATCGTCATCTAGATCCGTTCCCACGAAGGCTAAACCAAAGTCAACGCCACCGGCACTGAAGCCCAGGGTTGCGCTGTAGTCTGTGTACGAATCTTCACCCGGACCCCAAAAATCGGCCGCATCGATGTCGCTGTAACCGTAATGCAAGTCAAGTGACAAACCTTCGGTTAATGCCATCGAGTAGCCAACGTAGGGGTACAAGAAGTCTGGGCCACCGTCGCCTAAGTACTCAGACGAATAGTTCACACCAAAGCTGAAATCTCCGTAGCTGAAGGCTACGGCGTATTCTTGATAGTCGAATTCCGCGTCACCTTCGTAGTCGAAGTAGATATAGCTGACGTCATAGCCAAGATCGCCCATACTGCCGGCGTAGCCGAAGTAGTAGTCCATTTCTGTGCTCGACTCGGTACCAAACTCGACGTTAGACGCCCAGGTCCCCGCGTAAAAACCTGACTCTGCGGCGTAGTCAAACCCACCTTGAATAGCGCCTTTTTCACCAGTTTGCGAAATACCACGGAACGAATAATCAGATACTAGAGATACGTTACCACTGATTTCTGCCGATGCTTGGGCGGCACCCGTTAGAGCTAAAGCAGCGACCAGAGCGGAAAGTTTTGTTTTGTTGAGCATGTGTTGTCTCCTTCAGAGTGTGTAATATGTGCACTTCAACCAGCGGCACTTGGTGTGGCGCATCTGTTGCATGCATGTCTTTGCACCAGCCGTGCCAACAATTATTTTTTCCATTTACATTCATACACTTGAAGAATAATCCCCGGGGTTTTTGGTACAAAAAAGACTGAATCACAGCGGCAAGCCGCCCCAAAAAAGCGCCTAGCACCAAGTTGGTGCACCAAACCGGATCACATTGATGACTTTTGGCGCACAAGGTACTGTCGCTCACAAACACAAAGCCCTACACTGTGCACGAAGAATAGGAGACAGAGATATGGCGCTTAAACCGCCCCCTATTGGTGACTTGTTAAACCAATTTAAAGGTCTGGCTGAAGACAGCGGTCTGAAGCAGGAGCTGGATAAAAACTCCAAAGCTCTGCTGCAAACGATGCTAGCCAAACTCGACGTTGTAACACGCGAGGAATTCGACGCTCAGTGTGCCTTGCTCGCGCGTGCGCAAACGCGCATCGCTGAGCTCGAAACCCAGATCAACGCTCTCGAGGCAGACAACAAGACCTAGAACGTTCGCGCCAGTGTGCGCACTGAATTGATGATTTGCTCAAGGAAGAGCCATGCAATTATCTGTTATTAAAGCTCGCGCATTAGTGGGCATCGATGCTCCTTTGGTCCGCGTAGAAACACATCTAAGTAGCGGCCTACCTGGCTTTAATCTTGTTGGCATGCCAGAAACTACCGTGCGTGAAAGTAAAGACCGAGTACGAAGCGCAATTATTAATAGTCACTTTGATTTTCCCGATGCCAAAATTACCGTTAATCTCGCACCGGCCGACTTACCAAAAGAAGGTGGACGTTTCGATTTAGCCATCGCACTGGGGGTGTTGGCCGCCTCAGGGCAGATCAACATGAAGAGTTTATCGCAGTACGAGTTTATCGGAGAGTTGGGGTTAGATGGGGCGTTACATCCCGTCACCGGTGTGCTTGCCAGCGCACGCGCCTGTGCCGACGCAGACTGCAAACTCATAGTAAGCCATGCTTGCGCCGCTCACGCGGCCCAAGTCCCCGATTGCTTTGTTATGGGTGCTGAGTCACTAATCGATGTCTGCGCTCAGTTACGTGGCTCTCAGTCCGTTCGCGTTCAATCTAACCACGTGAGACACCAACAACAGCAGCAACCGGATCTTAGTGAGGTGCGCGGGCAGCTGGAAGCTAAACGCGCCCTCGAAATTGCTGCAGCAGGAGCTCACAACGTTTTTTTGTACGGACCACCGGGTACAGGAAAGACCCTACTTGCCAGTCGACTTGCCAGCCTACTACCACCCTTAACCTCATCTGAGCTGCTCGAGGTTCGCTTAATTCAAGACTTAATGACGAGTGCGAATGCAAACCCCGAAAGACCCTTTCGCGCACCGCATCACAGTGCTAGCGCGGTAGCCCTTGTTGGCGGTGGATCTAAACCCAAACCCGGAGAAATCACGCTCGCTCATCGCGGCGTATTATTCTTAGATGAGATTGCAGAATTTCCGCGTGCCACCCTCGATATGCTTCGTGAGCCCCTTGAATCAGGCTCGGTGCGAATTAATCGCGCCAAAGCCAGCGTCACCTATCCAGCAGATTTCCAGCTAGTCGCAGCAGCCAATCCTTGCCCGTGCGGCTATTTAGGTGACACCGAACGCCGCTGCCGCTGCAGTAATGATCAAATCGAACGCTATCAGGCCCGTCTGTCGGGTCCGCTGCTAGACCGTATCGATTTGTTCTGCCGAGTCGAGCGTTTAGATGCCAGAACCTTGCTAGAACAAACCAGCCAAACTGAGTCCTCGGCTACGGTCGCCGATCGCGTAGCCAAAGCCCGCGGGCGTGCGTATGAGCGGCAAACCGTGCTTAACGCCGACGCACATGGCGACACCCTCGCGCATGAGTACTGCAGTGACCTAGCTAAACAGACCTTAACCTTAGCCGCCGATAAGTTTCAGCTGTCAGGCCGTTCAGTGCATCGGGCGCTCCGTGTCGCTCGGACCATAGCGGATTTAGCCGCCGCACCCATGATTGAAAAAAACCATATGCTTGAGGCCCTGAGTTATCGACAAATTAACTTCACCCGTGGTGCTTTCTAACAGCTTTATCAGCCGAAGTTTGGTAACCTAGCGCTTTTTCCGAGCACCCTATTTGTGACCACACTGAACCCAGCACAACGTGAAGCCGTGCGCTACTTAGACGGCCCTCTTTTGGTGCTGGCCGGGGCGGGCAGTGGCAAAACCAGTGTCATCACCCAAAAAATTGCCTACTTGGTCGAACAGTGTGAGCTGCCCCCTAAAAAGGTGGTTGCGGTAACCTTTACCAATAAAGCCGCGCGAGAAATGCGCACCCGCGTCAATGGCATCTGCGAGAAAGCCAAGGGCCTATGGGTCAGTACTTTTCATCAACTCGGTTTATCGATTGTTCGCAAAGAGCATCATTTCCTGGGCCTGCGTCCAGGTTTTAGCATCTTTGACCAACAAGATGCCGTGACGATCATGAAAGAGCTGCTTATTCAAGAGCTCAATACCGACCCCGACCAAGCCCCCATGATCTTGAACGCCATTAGCGCCTACAAAGCCGATGGTATTACCCCCGAACAAGCGCAAAGCAGTGCCGAAACCCATTTGGATATCCTGCACAGCGCTTGCTATGAACGTTATCAACGGGCCTTACGCGCATACAATAGCCTAGACTTCGACGATCTTATATTTTTACCCAACGTACTGTTTCGCGAACAACCGGAGGTGAAAGATCGCTGGCAAAACCGCGTTCGTTACATGCTGGTCGACGAATATCAAGACACGAATGGCAGCCAGTATGAACTCATTCGACATCTTATGGGTATCAATTCAGGCCTGACCGTGGTGGGCGACGACGACCAATCCATCTACGCCTGGCGCGGCGCCAAACCTGAAAACTTAGTCGCCTTGGGCGAAGATTTCCCAAACCTAAAAGTGATAAAACTAGAGCAGAACTACCGTTCGACCGCGACAATTTTACGGTGTGCTAACGAGTTGATCGCCAATAACCCACACATCTACGACAAAGCCCTTTGGAGCGAGCTAGGACGAGGCGACAAAGTGCGGATACAAGCCGCGGCAGATGAGCACGGCGAAGCAGAGCAAGTGGTTGCTGAAATTATCGACCACAAAATGCGCCGCGGATTACGCTATGGCGCGTACGCTATTTTGTATCGAGGCAACCACCAAGCACGCTTATTAGAATTGGAACTTCAGCGTTTTCAAATTCCTTATCAGTTAAGCGGCGGCACCTCATTTTTCGCGCGCAACGAAGTCAAAGACATCCTGTGTTATTTGCGCTTACTGGTGAACCCAGACGATGACAACGCATTTTTGCGCATCTGCAATGTACCCAAACGTAAGATTGGCGCAGTAACACTCGAAGCGGTGGGGCGTTATGCACACGAACACCACATTAGCCTGAAAGAGGCTGCAGGCTCTGCTGGGCAGATCGAAGATCTTGCTTCAGCAGCACAGAATGCTCTCGCTGAATTTGCGGAATGGCTTGCCCATTGGGAGCGTGAATGTTTTGAAGCACGCGACGCCAAGCCTATTCGCGCCATGATCGATGAACTGAACTACGAAGGACACTTGCAGTTAACAAGCTCGTCCGATGATGTCGCAGCAAGGCGCATGGGTAACGTCGAGTTTTTAATCGCCAGCTTAGACAAAGTCATTGAAGACCAAGGGCTAACCCTAGAGGAAGCGATTGCCAGGCTAATGCTACGCGACCTTATGGAGCAGCAGGAAGAAGAGCGCTCGGGCCCCGACAGCGTTCAGTTAATGACCTTACACGCCGCTAAGGGCCTGGAATTTCCGCACGTCTATCTGATTGGTTTTGAGGAGAATATCCTTCCGCACCGGAATAGCATCGAAGCCGATACCGTAGAAGAAGAGCGGCGCCTTGCCTATGTAGGTATAACCAGAGCTCGCGAGACACTCACTATTTCTTATGCACGTAAGCGACGCCAATTCGGCGAAAACATGAGTTGCGATCCCAGCCGCTTCTTAGATGAGTTACCCATAGAATTGCTAGAGCGTTATGACGATGAGGAACAATCAGCCGAAGTCAATGCAATGCGCGGATCAGAAACACTTGCCGGACTTAGAAATCTACTGGGTTAAAACAAAAATGGCGCGCCGAGGCGCGCCATTATGCGATTGAGCGGGTCTTAGCCCTGCGGCACCATGAAATCAATCGCCGCATGGATTTCGTCGTCAGAACAGTCACCGCAAGTGCCTTTAACAGGCATCGCACCAATACCATTCACACCGTTGGCATACACAGCCTCTAGACCTTTGGCTTCGATTCGCGCGACCCAATCAGCACTGCCGGTTTTAGGCGCACCCAACACACCTACACTGTGACAGGCGGTGCAGTAGGTATTGTAAACCTGTTCGCCTGAACGCGGGCCAGAACTCGCAGCAACGCCAGCGCCACCGCAGGTGTTATCACCCTGCATACACACCATGCCTGCGGGTGCAATGCGCGCTTCAATATCGGCACGCTGTTTGTCCGACAGCGCCCAAGCAACCGACGCGACCATTACCGCAAAAATTGCAATCACAGATTTTTTGAACATGATCCTACCCCTTTATACAAAGTGGCGGCATTATAGCGATAAACACCCAGATTAAAAACCAGGAACATTTGTGAGTGCGTAATAATTTGGGCAAACTCTAAGAACAATCCGTCAAAAGGCCGACCTATGCATCTGTACAACTACGATCCAGCACCTAATCCTCAGCGTTTGGTTTACTTTATGAAGCTAAAAGGCTTGGAGCTGCCCACCACCCAAATTGATTTAGGCACACTCGAGCAGCTTAAACCCGAATACCAAGCCATTAATGCCAGCGGCACCGTACCCTGTTTGGTGTTAGATTCGGGCGAGCAGCTCACCGAAGTCATTGCGATTTGCCAGTACTTAGAATTACTGAACCCCGACACACCACTTATGGGGTCAACAGCTCTAGAGAAAGCCCAGGTGCTTGAATGGGACCATAAAATTTTTACCACCTTACTAAGCGCCGTGGCCGACATGTTACGCAACGGCAATCCTGCGTTTGAAGGTCGAGCTCTACCAGGTCCTGTCAGCCTGGCGCAAATTCCCGCCCTAGTCGAACGCGGGCAAGTGCGCATTGAGCACTGTTGGCAAGTGCTCAATGCGGCACTTGAAGGCAAAGACTTCTTGGTGGGTAATAGCGTAACGCTCGCCGACGTCGACTTATACGTCGCCATGAACTTTGCCGGCTGGGTGCGCCAACGTGTTCCAGAAACCGCTGGCAACTTGTTAGCCTTCCGCGATCGCATCAAAGCCCTAGTGGATTGAGCCTAGAGCCCACCTAGCGATGAGGCTAAACCGTGCTTTATTCATTGCCATATCGGTAAGCTTCGCCGCCTGTTCTAGCAATGACGGCGAAGCCACTCTCAGCGACTACGGGGTTCGCCTTAGTCGCACCTTGGATATCAGTTTCCATTCAACAGAGATCGCTGAGGCACCCCGCAAGCCAAGACCACAGTCTTTACAACTCGATTTGCAAAGCACCGATATTGGCACGCTCGATTTTTTGGCATTAACGGGCTGCGAGCTACAAATCACCATTGGCAAACGAAACTCGAGTCTTGGGAAATTAGCAGCGCCATCACAGCGTTTACTGCTGGATTTAGAATTTTTACGCCATGCACCCGCCTGCATTACGCACCTAAAATCCGAATCAGACCAGCAAGAATTAGTGTCGCTACTGGAGCAAAGCGAGGCACTAAAGCAGACACAACTAGCGCAGCAAATACACAATGCGGTACTCGCGGGTCCAGAATGGCACCAATTTTGGAAACCGCAACCAATGCCAGCAGGCTACCCAAGCGACACCACCAGCGACCAGGTACTTCAAGCTTTAGATGCGATAACAGCAATGGCGGAAAATTGGCTAACGGGCGACTACGCCGCCAACAACCAAATGTTCGAAGCTCACTTGAACACTCTTCGGTCAGGCGATGGCGGTCTGATACTTACCGCCACCCAAACAGGTCACGAGTTTTTTCGTCGCTGGAACACAACACTAGGCGAGTACGCACAACAACATGCCTGCATTCCGGAGAGTCGAAGAACCATCCTTGAAACCGTGATCGCCAAATACTTCGCCGGAGGAGTGCAGCAATGGCTCGCCCCAATCATGAGCCGAGCCGACAATATTCAACAGGCAAGCAATGAACTAGAAAACCTACTCGGCCAAGCAAGTCCGGCTGAATACGACCTTTGGCGGCAACAGCGAGACGGTTACATTCGGGCGATGAAATCATTGACCGTCGCCCACGTTAAGGCGCTTAAACGGGTGATCAATCCCTGCTAGCTCCAGCCAAGAAAAGGGGGCTTAAAGCCCCCTGGTCGTTATCCGCTATGTGACCCGATTTGATCAGAAGTTTTTACGAATATTCACACCAAACGTGCGAGGTGGGCTTGGGTAGCCATTGAAGCTGCCAGCCTGAGCGACTGAAGGGAAGTTGGTCAGCAAGTACTCATCGTTGAACAAGTTGCGCGCCCAAAGGCTCACCTCCCAGCCGTCAACATCAATGCCCGCCGATGCATTGACGACGTTCATCTCGCGCGTTGCGGCGCCTACGGCTGCAAGCGGCGCAAACGATGGGTTCAAGGCACCGCCGTCTTGAATATCCACTTCGCTTTCGTACTGATAGTCGGCGCGAACATAGCCTTCATAGCCGCCCAATTCAAAGTTATAGGTAGCCGCAAGCGACAGGCTTTGCTCATGTATACCACCGGGTTGCGTGCCTGATAAGTCTCCTAGCGCAGACGCCTTAAAGCTGTCGTATTTCGGATCCAAAAACACGCCCGAGAAGGCCAAGGTCAGAGAAGCGGTTGGGTTGTACGCCACATCAATCTCAAAGCCCTGAGCGGATTGGCTACCCGCGTTGGCCAGGGTAAACGCCGCACCCGTAAAGGTGTTCGACTGGAAACCTTTAATGGTTTGGTCAAATATAGCCACGTTCACGAAGCCCCAATCAAAAGCACCCTTCAGGCCCAGTTCAAACACTTCGCTCTCTTCCGGTCCTGCTAAGCGCGTACCAGGCACGAGGTTAGCAGGCAGCGTCACGCCTGCGGCGGTTAGCGCGGAAACCTCTGCGGCTGTTGGACGGGAATCGCGCGACAAGTTCCACGAGGTGGCCTTGTAACCCGTTGACAAGCTCGCATACACATTGATGGAGTCCTTCCAGTCATAGGCCAGGCGAGCGGTATAGGTGACCTTAGAGTCATCCGAGGTGCCGCTGTTGCCGGCGTTGGGGTACCCCAATAACTGCGGCAAGAATTGCAGAGCTTGTAGGCCCAACAAAGGATTTTGCGCGGGATTCGTTAAATCTACAGCCGACACGCCTGCCACCACCGCTTGCTGCAGCTGTAAGAAACCTGCTGCACCCTCGGGTGTGGAGGTCACCAAGCCAATATTCTGAGCACTGAATGGCAGACCACCGAAGACCAATGGGAACTGCTGGGCCAGCGTAATCCCAACCAGGGCATTAAAGCCGTCAAGTCCATCTAAATCTAGCTTCGAAAACGCGTCCGAATTCTCTTGGCGAAGGCTGGTGTCTTTTTCGTCTTGAATGTAGCTCAACCCTACAGTCGCGGTTAAACGATCATTTAGCGCGATATCCATTTGCCCGAAAATCGATGTTGCTTGGTTACTTTGCTTGGCGAACTCACGCACTGCCACGCCATTGTGGAAAGTACCAGGTGCATAGCCAAGTACAGCTTCTAAGCCCAACACGGTACCGGCACCGCCCGTTAAGATATCGACATAACCAGAGAACGCCGCACCAAAATCTAAACCATTACGATAATCAATATCTTCGTCAAAATAGAAAATACCGGCAACCCAATCAGTGCTATCGGTACTGCCGGAAATGCGTAATTCTTGAGTAAAGGTTTGAATGTCGGTCGAGGTAGGCTGATTACCGATCAAATCGGCGCCGCCAAAATCGACATCAGAGAACGGCTGATTCAGAAAAGAGTCGCGGTACGCCGTCACAGACGTCACATCAAATCCCCCAAAATCGAACTCAGCGTTAATGGTTATGCCACTATTCTCGGCGATGTTAATGCTGTCGTTATTGTAATACACCTTGTAGCTGTAGGGGTTTTCAGCGTCAAGCGCACCACCCAAAGCCACCACCGCGGCGCCCGTTGGGCCGTTGACAACGTTGGCCACGGTACAGCATATTTCATCAAGCTCGTCGTAATCTGCGATGATGCGGATACGGCTGGTCTCGGACGGCTCGATCAATAAATCTGCGCGCACGCCCCAGCGATCTCGGTCTGAAACGTCGTTGCCCGTTGTTAGATTATCGGCGTAGCCGTCGCGCTTGTTCATCGAGCCGCTCAGGCTTAATGCAACCGTATCGTTTAAACCAGTGCTGTAATACCCCTTAGCCGTTTGGTTGTTATAGTTTCCCACACCCAACTCGACGTAACCCTCTGGCTCGTATGTCGGTGCAGCAGTCACGACACTCACCACGCCAGCGGACGCATTTTTACCAAACAGGGTGCTCTGTGGCCCACGCAAGACCTCAATGCGCTCAAGTTTTGGCAGATCAGAAATCTGGCTCTGCGCACGTGAGCGATACACGCCATCCACAAAGACTGCTACCGAAGGCTCGATACCTGGGTTATTAGCGCCGTTACCGAAGCCGCGAATAATAAAAGTCGTTTGGTTGGAGTTTTGCAGCTGAGATACCCTTAATGAAGGAACCACAGATTGCAAATCTAACACGTCACGAATTTCAGCTTGCTCGATAGTCTCGGCACTCGTGACCGTAACAGCGATCGGAACTTCTTGTAGGGTCTGTGCTCGTTTCGATGCAGTAACAATAATTTCTTCAAGCGGCCCCTGCGCCTGTGACAATGCGCTTGAAAGAGCCAAAGGAACAGCAACACTTAGGAATTTCAACTTAGACGAGCTCATGCAGATGCCTCTTTAATCATGGGTCTTATTGAGTGGACTTCCGACAGTAGTGTAACGATAAACGGGACAAAAGTGACAAAACGTGACTATTTTTTAACGTTAATTTTCAACATAAAAGACGCTCGAGACTTCTAGGCTCGCAGTGGCTTACCGGCACGCTGATCAGGTTGCAAGGACTTGCTGCAGAAACGGGAGGCCGCTATCGGCTGCTCCAAGCATCTTCAACGATTAAGGTGGGCGACGAGCAATCTCGGCGGCCCTAGGACAGAATGATGTTTAAAGAGTCTATTCCTGACATTTACGGCCCCAAAAACCGTACGAATCTGGCCATCAACTTTTGCTTCTATTCGATAGGCGTTATATGCTACAGCGAGCAATAAATGCTAACTATTAGCGGGCGGATAAATCATGAAAGGTATTATTTTTACCGAATTTTTTGACTTAGTGGAGGAAGCCTTTGGATTTGAAATTGCCGAACAATTAATCGACCAATGCGACCTACCCTCGGGCGGCGCCTATACGTCGGTTGGGACATATGATCACACCGAGATTTTGGCATTGNTCGGCATGCTGAGCAAACTTACCGACGTACCAGCACCCGCACTGATGGTGAGTTACGGCAAGTTTCTTTACCCAAAATTGCATGCGCAACTGGACAGCATGGGCCTGAGCTTTGGCAGTAGCTTTGAACTATTTCAAGCTCTCGACGAAATCATTCACCCTGAAGTACTCAAACTTTACCCTGATGCCGAGCTCCCGGAATTTGAGGCAACGCCGCTTTCAAATAACCAGCTTCTGCTAAAATATCGGTCATGCCGTCCGCTAGCCCACGTAGCCGAAGGGTTAATTTATGGCGCTGGAGACCTCTATCAAGAAAACCTCTCAGTACAGCTTAAACACAACAATGTGAGTAACGATTTCCATACAGATATAACCATCACTCGCGCATGAACAACTCAACTGAGGACCCAAAGGTCGGTTATTTAAAGAAGCGGCTTGAACTTGAAAGATCGGCTAGAAAGCAAGCCGAAAGCCTGCTGGAGTCAAAAAGCCGAGAACTCTTCGAAATCAATAAAATTTTAGAGCGCAGCAACGAGCAACTAGACGAACAGGTGCAGCAACGCACCAGTGCATTGCAGGGACAAACGAAGCTAGCAGAAGACAATGCTGCTCGGTTGAACTCGGCGGTCGAACGCCTTGAACTCATTCTTACCGCGGCACGCGCCGTAAGTTGGACCTACGATATTCGTCAGCATACCTTTCGCGTCAATGGCGGTAATTCAAGCTTGCTCCCATTCACAGTAGACGAGGCTGTTGAACTAAAGACTCTCAGAAAATACCTACACCCAAACGATTACGGGTTGTTCCGAGAATCTTTTTCGGAACTGAGTGTCTTGAAAACGGGCATTGATATCCGCTTACGCTTCAAAGATCAAAAAGATCAATACCGCTGGTTTGCGCTCAGCGCCTTGATGTCGCAGTCAGAAGCACAAGACCCTATCTTGCTGGGTGCCTTAATTGACGTACAGGAACACGTGCAGCGCGAAGAAGAGGCTTGGGCCCTGTCCAACATCGATTCGTTAACTCAAGTCGCTAACCGTCACTATTTCGAACAGCTCTTTACCAAAGCGAAGCAAGAGGCGCAAAGCAATAACACTGTCTTCACACTGGGGTTAGTGGATATTAACGAATTCCGATTAATTAACGAAAGCTTTGGCCAACGCACCGCCGATTGGACCTTACAAGCGCTGTCTGATTTGCTGATAGACCGTTTTGAGGATAAAGCCTCGGTTGCTCGCTTAGCCGCCGACGAGTTCGTAATTTTATTTCACCGCGAGGTGAAAGCGACGCAGGCCTACGATGATCTCGAGCGACTTGTAATCTCAATCGACCATTTTGAGCTCAATAATGGTGAGAGGGTAGCCATTACCTTAAGCGCGGGAGCAGCCTGCTTTCCTCACGACGGACAAAACTTCGACAATCTCTTGCAAGCGGCACAAACAGCCAACCAACAAAGCAAACAATCACGCTTCAGCAGCCCTAAGTGCGTTATGTATCACCCTGGCATGGATATCAGCCGACAGCGCGACCGAACTATTCGTCATAATTTGCATCGTGCAGTCGCGCAGAATGAATTCTCACTCGCCCTGCAACCCCTAGCCGCGGGTGACGGCTCATGGCTGGCCGCCGAGGCTTTAATTCGCTGGACCAAAAGTCCCCGCGATTGCTCAACACAGGACTTTATAAATGTAGCAGAGAGCTGCGGCTTGATCCTGCCTATCGGCGATTGGGTAATCGAAAGCGCCGTAGCACAACTGAGCGCAATTCAAGCGATTGATCCCGAATTTTGGCTCTCGATTAATATTTCGCCAGCGCAATTCCAACATCAGGATTTAGCATCAACCATTGAAGAGGCCGCCAGCGGATTCAAAGTGGATCTTTCACGCCTCGCTATCGAAGTCACCGAAAGCCTATTTCTAGATGACCTTACGCGTGTACAAAATAGCTTAGACCGCATTAAGGCCTTAGGGTGCACCATAGCGATAGATGATTTCGGATCAGGCTACTCGAGTTTAGGTTACGTACAACAGCTGCCCATCGACTACATTAAAATCGACAAGCGGTTTATCGACCAAATCACTGAACACCCAGAAAGCCAAAATATTACCAAAGCGATTATCGACATGAGTCACTCACTCAAAAGCAAAGTCGTGGCGGAGGGAGTAGAAACAAAATTGCAAGCAGACGCTCTGGCCGCCCTGAATTGCGACGCAATGCAGGGCTATTACTTCGCGCGACCCATGACGCCTGAACTCTTCCTCAAAGAACTGAAAGAGCGCGGCCAGCGAGCCCCTGCGTGACACATTGCAGCGTGTTGCCACGTTACAGCGCGCACTAAATCCGATATCCTTACTTTTTTGTGCTCCATGGATGCCCTATGAGCGGAAGTTTTCAATTTGACGATCGACTCAACGCGCTCGACGAAATTATGTTGCGCGCCGAGAGCAATCCAAAAACCCGGAACTGGGTACTTTCACTGGTTATACTTGATAAAAAGCCGAGCACCTCGAATCTACTCGAAGCACTCGAGCGAGCCAGCCGAGAATTCATCCGTTTGCGGCAAGTGGTTGTGCCCGCGCCAACGCCTATGGGCTACGCGCGCTGGCAAGCAATAGAATATTTCGACCCTAAAGAGCATTTCGAACACGTCGCCTTACCCCGAGGCAGCGCTTTCGACGACTTGCTTGAGCTCGCCTGTAACTTCATTAACAAGCCAGGAGATCTAACCCGCCCCTTATGGGAGGCCATACTTATCGACAACGTCAAGCATCCCGAGGGGAAATGTGCTTTCATGATGCGCATGCACCATGCCATTGCCGACGGCATGGGTGCAGTTCAACTGTTTTTATCTCTGTTCGATACTCAGGCCAATGCCGAGCCGAAGGAATTTTCAGAACCCCCCTTTGCCCAGCGCATGTCCTGGCTAGCACGGGCCTCCGCCGACTTACGTGATAGCATTCCTGAAGCCAAGCGAATCGCAACCGGCGCCGCCAAATTGGCACTTGCACACGTCGCATCGCCTTTAAGCCAATGGCGCGAAGACAAAGCTCTACTCGATTCGGTGCAACGACTTTACGGCACAAAAGGTGCTTCGGGTTCACCACTCTTTGCTCAGCGCAGTATGTCCAGACAATTCCTTGCCTGGGATTTCCCCTTTCCACCGTTCAAGCAGGCACTGAAACACCTCGGATGGTCAGTTAATGACGGCTATTTAACCGCCTTAACGCTCGGCTTAAAACGCTACCATGAAGAATTGCACTGCCCAGTCGACGCCTTGCCCTTGACCATCCCAGTCAACGTCCGCCGCGGTGGCGAAACTGAACAAACCGCAGGGAATCACATTGCGCCCGTTAAGTTATCGCTGCCAATGGATCTTGATGATCCCTTCGAGATTGCGGCCACCCTAGGTGCCAAGGTGCGGACCGCCGTCGCAGAACCTGCCCTGGGATTAATGTCTTGGGTGGCACCAACCCTAAAAGGCGCACCCCAATTCGTAGTAGATAAAATTGCCGATAGCATGGCGGAGGTCGACATTCAGGCCAGCAACGTTCCAGGCTACCCCTTCGCACCCTACTTGGCCGGGAGTAAGATCGTTCGCTCCTATCCTTTTGCGCCACTGCCAGGGGTCGCCGCAATGGTGGCTTTGTACACGCAAAACAACGTAGCACAAGTAGGCATTCAGTTGGACAAAGCGTCTATCGAATATCCTCAACGCTTTGAAGAATGCCTGAAAGCCGCCTTCCAAGAGGTGATCGACTTAGCGTCCTAAGCCGACTAGGCGGAAACATCCATTTGGTTCTCAACCTTTGTGCCCTGACCAATCATTTCATCGTAGGCACTTGAGTGAATCATTCGATACTCGTTAACCTGGGCTCGCGCCATCACGCGTTTTAGAGCCTCCGCCGAAGGTCTTCGAATGGAACCCCCCTTCTCGGTCAGCAGGTAGAGTTGCCCTTTAATCTCTAGCCGAGCCGTATACAATGACGGCATTAACGACAGAATAAGTACGCGATCAATGACCGTGTCGTCGCTTAATTGATCCAAGGACATCTTGAGCACCTCACCCATCACTTTTCTCTCGCTCGCTGCTCGTTCCCTCCGGCAAGCAGCGCCAGGGCTTACCCTGACAGCGTTCTCTGTAAGGACAGGACGCCACACATCCACGACACGGCACAGCCATCGGCGCTGCTTTTTTTCCGGAATCACTCATGATCTGATTTCTCCTCTAGTACCGACGCCAAAGCGCGCTCGACCAAAAATCTGGCTTGATTAATATAGGCATGAACGCAGGCATGAGTCGCTGCATCAGACCAACCCTCGACTGCACACTCGCTAGAATACTGCTCGAAATTCGACAACGATTCTACCAACTCAGCTAAGTGATGCGTACATCCACACGGCAACATGGAGTCTATTTGCTTGAGCTCGTTTAACTGGGTCGACTCGAATAGCCTCGGCTTCAACTGAGCGAGCTCGCCCGCATCGCTGTTGCCCTGATCCAACTCAACGGCTTGGCGAAGTCCCGCCATATGCACCCCAAAACGCTCTTGATCTAAAGGGACTTTTAAACAAGCAATACCTCGTTCAGCAAGTTGCTCAAGCCAATGCGGATTGGCAAACTCGTAGGCAACTAGCGTGAGAGGCGCACCAATTTGTCGTCGAGCATCTTCTATTCGCTCGAACTGGCTGCGACTCAACTGGCCGACCGACACGATAAAAATCCGAGCGGGCAATTCAGCGAGATTTCCTGACGCTACCGCTGAATCGAGCTCCTCGCGCATCAAGCGTACATCTAGACCTGACACGACGTTAGGGTGCTTATCGAGCCAATCACAAAACGTGGATCCAAGGCACAGTGTTTTAATCCGAACTTTGGTGGTAACACCCTGACCCGCCCCTGCCTGGTCTAACAACGCAGCCAAGGTCTTTCGTTCCATATTCGCAATTTCGCCGATACGGTAGCCTCGATCAACGAGGTTGGCCACAATTTGCAAATGCTCTAAATCGGTCTGCGTATACATTCTTCGCCCCGACTTTGACTTGTAACTTGCGCCTAAACCATAGCGGCGATCCCAAATGCGCAAGGTGCCCGGTTTTATGCGCGTTAGGCGTGCAACCGTGCCAATGCCGTACAGTGGCCTGGCTTCTAGCTCGAATGCTCCCATGGATTACCCTATTGTTTCAGTTTTGTTCCACTAATAGTTATACAAATTGACTCATTAAGCAAATCCAAGCGGCGTGTAGTGCGTAAAATGTACAGGAATAGCTGGTAGGAGAATCCTATGGTGATGTTTGCAGGTGATATCGACGACAACGTCGATTTCTTTTTCGGCGAAGCAGAACGCTTCCCTTTATTAACAGCGGAACAAGAGCAGACTATCGACCAGCAGAAGTGGGACTTTGCCCATCAAGCTCTTCTGCAGCTGCTGAAGGATCCAGACGGCAACAGTTTTGTTACCGACGTGTGCTGTGCCATGTTAGAACAGCCCGCTGATATCGAACAATTTCCGCAGCGTAATCATTACTTCACGCTCAAACGAGACCTGAAAGCCATCGCCAATTCAAAGGCGTGGCTAACACCAACGCAGGCCCTAATCCAAGCCACCCAAACCGGGGCACCAGAAACCGAGGTGTTACGACGAATAGAGGCGAGTCAGTGGCCGGCNACCTTTATGATTGCGCTAGCGATTGTGGCCGAGAGAGCTTGCGGNCGAACCCGCAAAGATACACTGGCCGATGCACTGGTGATATGGAAGCCGACCTGGCAACACGGGTCATTTGGCCGCGCGAAAGAACTCCGGCAGGCCTTGACGGGACCGGTACACGGCTACTTGGCCGCTCGAGATAAGCTGGTGATGCACAACGTCCGCTTGGTATACAAACTGGCGCGCGAGAACCAGAACCGCGGAATAGCCGTGCGCGACCTGGTACAAGAAGGAATCATAGGACTTGTGCGAGCGGCTGAAAAGTTTGACTACCGGCTTGGGTTCAGATTTTCTACCTACGCCTACAACTGGACTAATCAGCACATTCAGCGCGTGTGCGAGGGCAACGGTAGTTTAGTGACCTACCCAACTCATGTCACACAAGAGGTGAATGCGTTGTATCGAATTCGCAATGAATGGATGGACAGGCGTGGCGAGGAACCTTCGGTAACAGAATTNGCCGAACACAGCGGCTTTAGCANAGAGCGTGTGCGCGAGCTGACGCAACTGACCAACCTTACCGTGTCGATCCAAGCCGACGATGACGAAGACGCCAACGCCTTNCCGGAGTCAGCTCTGGTCGACGACTCTGCGAACCCCGCCCTAGAACAAGCTCAGACCCGAAGTTTAAAGCGCTTAATAGAACAGCAGCTGAAGCAACTTGATCGACGCGAACAGCTGATCGTGACCGCTCGCTGGGGCTTAGATGGCCGACCATCACGAACCTTGGCACAACTCGCCGACCAACTTGAGGTAAGTCGTGAGCTGGTGCGACAGCTCGAAAAGTCAGCGCTGCGCAAACTTCAAGTCGACACCGAGCTGAACAAAGCCTTCAAAGTGTTGTCGGCGTGAACCAAGCAGTGTTACGTTACGTATTACACTAAAAACCGAGGGATATTCCGTGAAAAAATTGTTACTCAGTCTGGCGGTGTTAGGCCTAAGTGGCTCAGCACTAGCGAGTTGTCCAGACTACATGAACCACGACCTACGCAAACTCCATTCGAAAGAAACAGTGAACTTGTGCGAAACCCACGCAGGCAAACCGATGTTGATTGTAAACACTGCGAGCCACTGCGGGTTTACCGGTCAATTCGAGGGGCTAGAAGCCTTATACAAGCAGTACAAAGACCGAGGCTTCGAAGTGGTTGGCTTTGCCTCCGACAGTTTTAAACAGGAAGATGACAGCGAAGAGAAGGCCGCTGAGGTCTGCTTTGTTAACTACGGTGTGACCTTTACAATGATGGCCCCAACGCCGGTCAAAGGTGATGATGCAAACCCAGTGTTTAAGCATTTAAACGAAAAAGCCTCAAAGCCCAGCTGGAACTTTAACAAGTATCTTGTGAATGCCGAAGGCGAGGTTTTGGAGAAATGGGGCAGCATGACACGCCCTGACGACAAAGACCTGATTGCCGCAATCGAAGCCGTTCTGTAACTCGAAAGCAATGGCAGTTGGTGAAACCCAGCGAACCAACTGCCAAGCTACACACTTCCTATTTGGGCTCTGGGAGATTTGCCATGTGACGCATTACATGGAAGATCACGTTTTGCTCCAGACTTCCGCTCAATAAATGCGCACCCGGGCCACTGGCATAAATCCCCACATCGTCTCCACCGTGAGTTTCTGAATTTAGAGGCACCAAGGCCTCTTGGTGATAGCCTGGTGATGTCGTGTCAACCTCTGCATGCAAATGGCGACCCGCCTTAACCTCGGACGCGTAACGCACGTCGGCGTTGGTTTCATCACCAAAGTCGGCATAGCCTCGTCCGTTGGCATAGCTTAGGGTAGTATAGGGCGCGCCATCGGTCGCTAGAGCCACCTCTTCTTCACCAATGGCCACAACCTTGCCTAAAATCGGGTTGCCGCGACGCGGATAGCCCGCGATCGTCATCGTGTGACTGTGATCTGCCGTCACAATAATTAAGGTGTCTTCATCTGAGGTTAGCGCTTTTGCTACCGCAACAGCATCAGAAAGCGCCACTGCATCGCTAAGTGCACCCGCAGCGCTTCCCGCGTGGTGGGCGTGATCAATACGCCCAGCCTCAACCATCAAAAAATATCCGTTTTGATTACCCAGTAGTTCAATTGCTTTACGTGTCATCTCTGCCAAACTGGGTTCTTGGCTCCGATGAGTCACTCGATCGGCGTCATAGCTCATGTGCGAGGCACTGAATAAGCCCAACACCGGCAATTGCGACGCGGCAACCTCAGCCAATTCATCCTTGGTGCTCACGAACGATGCGGTTGGGCTTGAGGCCCGCCACTCAGTAACTAAGTTGCGGCCATCGACACGTTTGCCTTTAGACGGTAAGCCCGCCGCCTCTTTTGGTAAAAAACTACTGGCACCACCACCCAGGACCAGCTCTGGGCCGTTAATACTCATACCTGTTTCTGC
>JGI26082J51739_10000668_pt1 | contig 21789 bp, 20 predicted proteins | sample SaaInl5LU_22_DNA_FD_51739 | JGI IMG/M metagenome (IMG submission 51739)
CATTGTGAAAATGGAAGAGCAGTAGCTCAGTTTTTACAAAATCACCCAAAAGTTGGTGAGGTATATTATCCAGGTTTAGAAAATCATCCAAATCATACTATTGCCAAAAAACAAATGAAAGATTTTGGAGGCATGGTTTCTTTTCGTTTAAAAGATGAAAGTAAAGAAGCTGCTTTTAAATTTTTAGAAAATACACATGTATTTACTTTAGCAGAATCTTTAGGTGGTGTAGAAAGTTTGGTTAATCATCCAACAACAATGACACATGCTTCTATTCCAGAACCAGAACGTTTAAAAATTGGAATTACAGATTCTTTAATTCGTTTAAGTGTAGGTATAGAAGATGAAGACGATTTATTGGCAGATTTAGATCAAGCCTTAAACTTATAAATAAAAAAGAGCGCAATTAGCGCTCTTTTTTTATTCAATTACAAAATTAATATTTTCTAAAAAGAAGTTTGCCCTTAAAGGATAATCACTAATTTCTGGATGATACATTATTTTTTCTGGAAGTAACTTTTTTAGAAAATCACCTGTATCCCATTTATTGTTTTTATTTTCATCAACAATTGCTCTTAAAGTATACTTTCTAGGTCTTAATAAATCGAAAACAATTTGTGAAGAAGAGGTAATAATTTTACGTTCTACAAGTTCGTCTTGTTTTGTACCAGAAAGTAAATCAATAATAACATTCTTGTTTTTTAGGTTATTTACATTTACAGTTATTCTTCCATAATCTTCTATTTCTTTAGTGGTTAAGGAATATTTTAAGGTGTCATTTTTAACATTAAAAATATCTGTAAATGCTTCTGGTAAAGCTACAATTCTGTATTTCTGTTGAGGTTTAATATCAAAAAGAATTGCTATTTTATTCTCTTTTTTTGAGGATATTGTTTTAAAGTTTACTGCAATAGTGTCTTTGTCGAACAAAGATATTTTACTAGTATCGATTTTTGTAATTGGATTATTAGTATTCACAAAAAAGGTATCTCTTAAATGCAAAGTGTTTTTTGTAGAAACGCTAATTTGTAAAGAATCAATTTTATTTTTTCTTAATCTTACAGTAACTGTATCTATATATTCTCTATTAGTAACTTTAAAATTTAAAGAGTCTAAATCTACTGGAGTATGCCAAAAGTTTAATGTGTCTTTATCAATCATAAATTTTGAGACACTTTTAAAAGTATCAGGTACTTTAGAGAGTAACTCTAACTTTAAATCTTTTACATTACCTACATAGCCAAACTCAAGTTTACCTCTTGTAATTTCTTTACCTCTTTTAAAATCGAATGGTAAATTTTCACTGAAAAGAATTATGGGTTTACTAATGATACTATCTCTAGGTAATTGAATTGTATCTTTAATAAAACCGATTTTATCTGTAACTGGATTAAAAATATAATCGTTTGCAGATTCTTTTAAAGCAATCATTAAATAATTACCTTTATGCAAGTTTGTAAAGTTAAATAAGGTAGAATCTAGTGTGCTTGTAATGTAATTAGGTTTCTTTTTATAAATAATAGAATCATTAAAACTGCTATCTATTTTATATAATAAAACATTTATATTTTTTATTTTTTTTGTTGATTTTGCATCTTTAACAAAGCCTGAGGTTTTTAAAGAATCTATATATGAACCCGTAGAAAAAACATATTTAAAGTTTTCTAATTTATTACCTTCATTATTATCTTCTACTGCATTTCCAAAATTAAAAATATAGGTTGCATTTGGTTGCAACGTATCTAAAATTTCAATTTTTATAGATTTACTTGCAGATCCTTGAGGAGTAATAAGTGGAGGATTTTTCAATGGTGGAGAAACCACAAATTGTTTATTAATGTTTTTTAGTTTTATGAATTCATTAAATTCAATTTTTACTTCTTTTTCTTTAAAGTTTACAGTTTCATAAGGTGGATCTGCAGTAACAAATAAAGGAGCTTCTTCATCTTTAGGTCCTCCATCTGGCCTGCCTGTTCTTGCACAATTAACGTACAAAAGTATTGTAAATAATATAAAAAGTGGTTTGTAAAATGCTTTCACAAAAATAATTTTGACACAAATTAACGATTAATTTTTGAATATAAAATCATAAAATTTATTCTGTATAAGCAATTGTAAGGACACTAATTTTACAGTCTTTTGAATTTAAAAATTCTTTTGCACAAGCTTCTAAAGTGGCACCTGTTGTAATTACATCATCTATTAAAAGAATATGTTTGTTTTTAAAAAAGTCTATATCTGTTAGTAAAAATTTTGTATCATTATTTCTAAACCGTTCAAAACGAGTTTTTAAAGTTTGTGTTTTAGTGGCAGAAACTCTAATTAATTTATTTTCTACAAGTGGTTTTTTTAAATGATTGCTTAAAGTTTGTCCGAATTTGGTTACTTGNTTATAACCTCTTTCTTTTAATCTTTTTTTNTGTAGAGGAACAGGTATAATATAATCTATATCATTAAATTCTTTATTTTCTTTTAACAATTCTCCTAACCAATCTCCAAATAAAACTCCAATCTCTTCATTTCCTTTGTATTTTAATTCTTCAATTAGTTTTTTGGTGATATTGTTTTTTCTATAAAAAAGTAAAGCAAAAGCTTTCTNTATAATTACTTTACCATAAAAAGCATCAATAATTTTGTTTTGTGTAAAATCTGTGATGTGAGTNAGAGGTAAATCATGTCTACAAATTGTACAAATAACTGATTCGTTTTGCAATAATTGTTGATGACAAGTAGCACACAAATTAGGGTAAAAAAGATGAAATAAATCTTTTAGTAGATTCATTTAAAAGGCAATTTTTTTGTTTAAATATAATCATTTTTAACCAAAATAAGTTCTGTTTAAAAAAGGTGATTTTTAGTTGATAAAAATCACTAAACGTTTATCTTTGCGCTCATTATGGCAAAACAAGAAGATCAGTTTAAAAAAGTTTTATCGCACGCAAAAGAATATGGTTATGTTTTTCAATCATCAGAAATATATGATGGTTTAAGTGCGGTTTACGATTATGCTCAAAATGGTGTTGAGCTTAAAAAAAATATTAGAGATTATTGGTGGAAAGCAATGGTGCAAATGCATGAAAATATTGTAGGTATAGATGCTGCAATTTTAATGCACCCAACTACTTGGAAAGCTTCTGGTCATGTAGATGCTTTTAATGANCCTTTAATAGATAATAAAGATTCTAAAAAACGTTACAGAGCTGATGTTTTAGTAGAAGATTTTAGAGAAAAAATAAACGAAAAAATAAATAAAGATATTACCAAAGCTAAAAAACGCTTTGGAGATGCTTTTAATGAAGAAGAATTTAGAAGTACAAACCCAAATGTGTTACGTCGTCAAAAACAAATGGACGAAATTACAGTTGAGTTAACTAGAGTTCAAGAAGAAAATGATTTNGAAGGATTTAGAAATCTAATATTAGATTTAGNNATNGTTTGCCCTGTTTCTGGTTCTAAAAACTGGACAGAGGTTAAGCAATTTAATTTAATGTTTGGAACACAAATTGGGGCTTCTGCTGAAAATTCTACACAAGTATATTTAAGACCAGAAACTGCACAAGGTATTTTTGTAAACTTTTTAAATGTGCAAAAAACTGGGCGTATGAAAATTCCTTTTGGAATTGCACAAACTGGTAAAGCTTTTAGAAATGAAATNGTTGCTAGACAGTTTATTTTTAGAATGCGTGAGTTTGANCAAATGGAAATGCAGTTTTTTGTAAAACCAGGCACTCAAAAAGAATGGTATGAAGCTTGGAAACAAACACGTTTAAAATGGCATTTGAGTTTAGGTATGGGAGCAGAAAACTATCGTTTTCATGACCATGATAAATTAGCTCATTATGCAGATGCAGCTGCAGATATAGAATTTAATTTTCCTTTTGGCTTTAAAGAATTAGAAGGTATTCATTCAAGAACAGATTTCGATTTAAGTCAGCATGAAGAATTTTCTGGAAAGAAATTACAATATTTTGATCCTGCAGAAAATAAAAGTTACGTGCCTTATGTTGTAGAAACTTCTATAGGTTTAGACAGAATGTTTTTAGCTGTTTTTTCTAAATCTCTAGTTGAGGAAGATTTAGATAATGGGACTACAAGAACGGTTTTAAAGTTACCAGCAGTTTTAGCNCCTTANAAAGCAGCTATTTTGCCTTTAGTTAAAAAAGATGGCTTACCAGAAGTTGCNCGTAAAATCATGGATGAATTAAAATGGGATTTTAATGTGTTTTATGATGAGAAAGATGCAGTTGGTAAACGTTATAGAAGACAAGATGCAGCAGGTACACCTTTTTGTATTACAGTAGATCATGATTCTTTAGAAGATGATTCTGTAACAATTAGACATAGAGATACTATGGAACAAAAAAGAGTTAAAATTTCTGATTTAAAAGCTATTATTAAAGCAGAAGTTGATGTAAAAACGTGGTTACAGAAAATGTAATTAAAATAAGATAAAGCAATAAAAAAGAGAATTTCTATAACAGAAATTCTCTTTTTTTATGTTTACTAACTGCTAACTGAGTTAAAATCTCCAACCCACATTAACACCAACTCTAGGCACTAAAACAGGAGAGTCAGATCCAAATAAATTACGACCAACACCTGCATAAGCATCTATTATTAAACCACCTGTTGAAACGTATTTTGTACCTACAGCAATACCTAATGCTCCATCTGTATATTTTAAATCATAAACTCCAGAGTCTTTTGTAGATTCTTTTTTACCAGAATTTATACCTAAAAAACCCTCCCCAAAAAAGTTCCATTGTTTTTCAGTTGTAAAATAATGACGATAATAAGGAGTAATCATCATGTTTTCATTATACCTAAAGTCTGCTGATTGTTTTGCCAAATTAAATAAAGCAGAAATACCAAAAGAAGAATTTTCATTNATGTAATTTTCATAAGAAAACTCTAAACTNCTAATGACTAGTGCATCTGCAACATCTAACTTTATTTCTTTTTGTGAAAAACATGAAATGCTAACTAAAAATGCGAAAAATAAAATAAACTTTTTCATATATAAATGTATTAAAATCTGTATCCAACTGAAATTGCAACTCTACCAAAGCCTTCATAATCTGTGTCTCCAGATAAGTTTCTACCAACACCTAACAACAACTCTGTAGAAAAACCTTGTTTAGAAACAAATTTTCCTCCAACAGAAACGCCTAGTGCAAAACCTGTTGTAAATTCATTTGAAGATGTAAAAAGGTTTGTGTATTCTCTAGCTGAAAATAATGAGCCAAAACCTTCTACAAAAAAACCTCTTGCAAATTTACCTGAAAAATATCTTCTATAAAATGGAGTTAATTGGTAATTTAAGTCTGTTTCACTTGTATCTGTATTAATTGCAGCAGTTATACCAAAAGAAGATTCTTCATTAATTAAATTTTCATAAGAAACGTCTATCCATTTTGCTGCGATTAACGTTAATGCATTTAATTTAATTTCATGTTTTTTGTTAACATCTTGAGGAAACTTCTCATCTGTTTGAGCAAAAGTTACAACAGTGCAAGTAAGTAATAAAACTAATAATAGTTTTTTCATTTTTTGTGAATTGATTTGAAACAAATGTATTAAAAAGACATAGAATACAACTTAAAAATTAGCTCTTAATTGTACGTTACCTGTATGAATAGTTTTGGAGGTTTCACTTTTTCTTCCAAAATAGCTTAGGTTTAAGTTTAAAAAAGAATTTAATTTTTGATTAAAAATAACATTCCAAGTATAATTTTTGCCTGCTTGTAAACCTTCTAGCATTTGGTAAGCAACAGGTGAGTTAGTAGATCCAACAAAATCATTTAAAAAGTAGTTTACATTTGCAGAAATTTGATTTTGTTTTTTACTAATATAAAAATATTCAACACCAAATTTATGTTGCTGTAAAGACTCGAAATTTTCAATTGTATTTTCTTTATTTTTTAAATGATAAAATGCAGAAAATCTATTGTTTTGATTGTATAAGAAACTAATTTTTGGTTGAATTTCAAACTCATTTAAATCATAATTTCTATCTGCAAAATTTTCTGTTTCTAAAATGTTTTCAGCAAGTTTTCCCATTAAATTTATTAACCAAAAATCTGCAAATTTATGAGTGTAATCTAATTGATGTAAATTAATTTTATTTTCTTGATTCCCAATAAAGTATTGTTGTTTAATATTTGAGTTTCCATAGGTGTAAGTCATACTATGATTTTGTAATCCTCTATTGTAAAAAAGTGAGTTTCTAATATTATAATTCAAAGAAATTAGAGAATTTTCATTAAAATCAAAAGGGTTTAATTGAAATGAATTTTCAACTCTTTCTTGTTCGTTTTCAACAGTTAAAAAACTTTGATTATAAAAATGTGATAGTAACTTTTTTAAACCTTTTTGGTTAGCCCATTTACCAGCATTTAACGTAATACTCTGTTGTAATTTGGCACGTTGAGTAGGTATAAATCGTAAATTAGGTTTTGGTAGGCGTAAGTAATTGGCTTGGTCTTGAAATTGTGCAACTTCAAATCGTTAAAATCTTCAATACCATCATTATTATAATCTATCCAAGTATAATAACCAAGACCTGGTTCTACTTTAATATATACAAAATCTTGTCTTGCTACATTTCCTGAAGAGGTTTCGTAAACTGTACCCAAGTTTAAAAAATTATTAAAAAGTTTTTGATTGTAAACTACTCTTGAATTTAATGTTTTTTCGTCTGTTGTAAAAGCGTTTTCTGTAATTCTATAATTTGCAAAAACACTAAGATTAGTTTTTTTATTTTGTATTAGTTTACTTTTTACATAAAACGTATTTCTATTATTTATTTCAGCAAAAGCATTCGATTTTATACTATCATTATTTCTAAAATTATAACCAAATTTTGCAAAGACTTTAGTAGTATCTCCCACACCAAAATAGACTTCAAAATCTTTATATCTATGACTTGTGTTTACAAATTGATTTGTTGTTACGTTTTTTTTAGAGTTAGTTTCAAAATTAACTAAAGATCCAAACCAGGTTTTTTTAAGTTGATAATTTACTTTACCAATTGCTCTAAAAAAAGAGTTATCCTCTAAATTTGAGATGTTATTAAGCAAACTTACATTAGCAGAAAATGTGGTTCTTCCTTTCTTTAAGATTGATGTTAATGTATGTCTATTTCCTTTAAAACCATTATCATAATTTAAATTACTAAAGTTATATTTTATAAAATCGTTGGTTTTATTTTGTAAGATTAGTTCTGATTGAAAATAATTTTTTGTGGCTTTATTTGTTAAAATATTCCAATCTCTATTAAATTCTACAGGCTCCCAAACCTGCTCTGAGTAGAAATTCTTTTGAGCATATTCATGATTTATATTTGTTTTTAATTGCCATTTTTTATCAATTAAAATCTGTTGCCAACCAATTTTGGCAGCAACACCTACATTTTGATTGTCATCTAAAGAAGAGAATAAATTTTGATCGTAATTACTAACAGCAATCTCTGTATTTAATTTTGTTTTTTTAGATGAACTATAATCAGATTTTACTAGAAATAATTGAGATTTTGTAGGGGCAACTAAACGAACTATTGGGTCATAATCTCCCATATTAGGACCTACATATACAAATATATTTCCTATAGCTATTGTTCTGTCTAAAAAGTAATCACCTTGATTTATTCCAACATTAGTAAATGTTACATTATACAATTCATCTTGTGGATTTATAGAATATTCAAAAAACTCTACTTGATTATTTGTTGATTTTTTATAAAGAATTTTGTTTTCATCAAATGCATCTAAAAAAGCACTTTCTGCAACCATATTATCAGGATTGTTACCAGCATTTGCTAAAATTTGTTTTTGATTTTCAGATAAACTTTGTTGTATAGGTTGATTTTTAGCATCATTTTCTGAGTAAAAATATCCAGCTATATTAAAGTTCTCACTATTATATTCAGCTTTTTCATAGGTAATAAATCTAGTATAGTTTCTTTCTGCATATTGAAAATCGATCCAAATTCGCATATCATTAGTAATAGGAAACGTTGTGTTAAAAGTAATTTCACCTAAATTATAGTTTATAGTATAATCTTCATTTTCACCTCTTTTAATTTGTACACCATTTACATAAACTTGTTCTGCGCCTTCTATCATTAAAATTACGGCTTCATTATTTGCACCAAAAATTTTATAGGGCCCTTGATTACCTTCTACTGCTGTAAACCTATATGTATTAAATTTACCTCTAACTATAGCACCAGAAGCTCTTACTTTTAGATTATCTAAAACTTTTGCCTCAACTTCTAATCCAGAGACTTGTTTCTGAAAAGGGAAAAAGAAAGTTTCGTTATTTTTTATTGATAAATCTCCTGCTTTTACTCTCCAGTTTTCATGAAAAATCTCGATAAAAATACGATCGAAGTCTGTTAAGTTTTGTGAAGTTCCGTTTTCTTGAATAGGGATGTTAGTATCAAAAATATTTGCTCTTAAGGTAACGCTTTCTGATAGCTTACCTGAAATTTCTAAATCTAATGAAGAGTTAGTAACTGCATTTTGGTTATTACCAGAGGTTACTCCTCTTGTAATAAAACCACGAGTTTGCAAACCATTAAAAAGTTTAATTTCTGAGGGTTTTTTATTGGTTGTTAAACTATATAAAGTACCATTATTGGTATTGTTTTGTAAAATTAAACTNTCATCAAANGGAGCATATGTTTTGGTTATAAAATCGGGTAACCTAAAATATTCTACAATNATGTTANGNTATTTTTTAGCATCTATAATTAAAATAGCTTTAGTAAAATCAACAACATACTCAGAAGGTTTAATTTCTAAATTAAACTGATTTAAAACTTTAAACTTCTGTGGATTTATGGCAACTGAATCTAATTGAATGGTGTCTTTTTTTACTTCAATATTTTTTTTTCTAAAATCTGAAGAAATAGTTTGAGATTGGATAGTAACACCAATGCATAAAACAAAAAGAAAAAAGATTTTTTTAAACATAGAAACCTTAACCACTAACGTAAAAATATGTTTTTATGTTTTACAGCAAATAAAATTAAAATAGAGATTGTTGTTTATTGGGGTTTTCGTGCTGTAATAACCATTTTTTTCGCCAAATACCACCTGCATAACCTGTTAAAGAANCATCTGAGCCTATAACTCTATGACAAGGTATAACAATCCAAATAGGGTTTTTACCATTTGCAGAAGCTACAGCTCTTATGGCTTTTACATCTCCTAAAGCTTTGCTTTGTTCTAAATAAGTTCTAGTTTTATTAAAAGGAATGTTTAATAATTCTTGCCAAACTTTTTTTTGAAATTCTGTGCCTTTAGGATTTAGCTTTAAATCAAAGGTCTTTCTTTCTCCTTTAAAATATTCATCAAGTTGAGAAACACATTCTATTAAACATTCAGGAATAATTGCAGAACTACTTATAGTATCATCATCTAATACAGAAATAGATTGAATGCCATTATTATTACCTACAATTTTTGCTGTACCTATTGGGCTTTTATAGTATTTGGTTTGTAATTCCATTAAACTCCAAAAATATCTCTAGAATTTTGAGTTGTAATTTCTGCGATTTCCTGAAAAGTTAAATCGTAAATATCAACAAGTTTATCAATAACATTGGTAATATATGAAGATTCATTTCTTTTTCCTCTATAAGGAGTAGGAGCTAAATAAGGTGCATCTGTTTCTAAAACTATGTGTTTTAAATCTATCTGATTTAGAAATTTATCAATCTTACCATTTTTAAATGTAACAACTCCTCCAATTCCTAATTTCATATTATAAGAAATAGCTTGTTTGGCTTGTTCTAAAGTACCAGTAAAACAGTGAAATATTCCCCTTAAGTCTTCTCCTTTTTCAGATTCTAAAACTTCAAAAATCTCATCAAAGGCATCTCTACAATGAATAACAATAGGTAGTTTTTTTTCTTTTGCCCATTTTATTTGGGTTCTAAAAGCTTCTTGTTGTTGCCATAAAAAACTTTTATCCCAATATAAATCTATCCCAATTTCTCCAATTGCAATAAAGTTTCTTTTATCTATCCACTCTTTAACATGAGCTAATTCTTCTTTATAATTTTCTTTTACAGAAGTAGGGTGTAAGCCCATCATTAAAAAAACATCATTAGGATTTTCTTGCTCTAAATCTAGCATTCTTTGAGTATAAGAAGCATCTATTGCAGGGATAAAAAAACGAGTAATACCTGCATTTTTAGCACGACTAATCATCTCTTTTCTGTCTTCATCAAATTGTTCTGAATATAAATGAGTATGCGTATCTGTAATCATTATAGCCTATAAATTTTCATTAACAAAACTACAAATTATTCTTCCTTTAAAGTGCTATTGTATCACGTTTTATAAAACGTACCTTTGCAAAAAGATTTGTAAATGACTTTTCAAGAATTAGACCTTTCTAATCAGCTGCAATATGCCATTGATGATTTAGGTTTCGAAAACCCAACTCCAATTCAAGAGCAGGCTTTTTCTGTGGTTAGATCTGGGAAAGATATGGTTGGAATTGCGCAAACAGGTACAGGAAAAACCTTTGCTTATATGATGCCAATTTTACGAGATTTAAAATTCTCAAAGCAAAAACATCCAAGAGTTTTAGTCCTTGTACCAACTCGTGAATTGGTTTTACAAGTAGTTGATGAAATTGAAAAACTTGCAAAATATATAAATGTTCGTGTTTTAGGAGTTTATGGTGGCACAAATATAAACACACAGAAACAAGCTATTTTACAAGGACAAGATATTATTGTTGCTACTCCAGGTCGTTTGTATGATTTAGGCTTAAGTAATGCTTTAAAGCTAAAATCTATTCAAAAATTAGTGATAGATGAAGTAGATGTAATGTTAGATTTAGGTTTTAGATTTCAGTTAATGAATATCTTTGATATTATACCTGAGAAAAGACAAAACATTCTATTTTCTGCAACAATGACAGAGGATGTAGACCAATTAATTTACGATTACTTTAAAAACCCAAATAAAATTTCAATTGCAGTAAGTGGAACACCACTTGATAATATTGAGCAAGTAGCATACAATGTACCTAACTTTTTTACTAAAGTCAATCTATTAAATCATCTATTACAAGATAAAGAAACCTACAATAAAGTATTAATTTTTGTTGCTTTTAAACGAACAGCAGATTATTTATTTAAGCACTTAGAAGAAGTTTTTGGTAGTGAAACTTGTGTAATACATTCTAATAAAACTCAAAATTATAGAATACGATCTATTAGACAATTTGATGAAGGTAATAATCGAATTTTAGTAGCAACAGATGTTATGGCTCGTGGTTTAGATTTTGATAATGTTAGCCATGTTATAAATTTTGATACACCAGATTTTCCTGAAAATTATATGCACAGAATTGGTAGAACAGGAAGAGCAGAAAAAGCTGGAAAAACAATTTTATTATCTACAGAAAAAGAGCAAGAAGCTAAATTGAATATAGAGGAATTAATGAATTATAAAATTCCTTTACTAGAAATACCTGAAGATGTAGAAATTTCTAAACTTTTAACAGAAGATGAACGTCCAAGAGAAGATATAGAGCAATCTAAAAATAGAACAGGATTAGAATATGTTCCTGGGCCTGCTTTCCATGAAAAAAGTGAAAAAAATAAAAAAGTAAATTTAGGAGGTTCTTACAGAAGAGAAATTGCTAAAAAATATAAAAAGCCAAAAACTAGAGGAGACAAAAACTATAACAAACGAAATAAGAAAAAATAAAATGCAGATTTTAACAGCACAAGAACTTCATAATTTAGCAATGAATATTGTTGGTGAAAAACTTGAAAAAATGGGCTATGAATTTCAAGCAATTAATAGTCAGTTAAAAAGACATCCTCAGTTTGTTTTATTTAAAAAAGGTGAGCCTACGATTTTTGTATTAGTAAAAGCTTCAAATAACTTACAAAATCCAAATGATGATTATGATAAAATTTGGATGGAAACTTTTAAACAGCATGCCATAAAAAATAATGCAAAAGTTTGGTTTGCAGGTGTTGGTATTGCTAATGCAGAAAGTGTAGAAAACCCTGTTTTTAAAGACCAACCCTACTATGTAGCTTTCGAAGACTTTGTAAAAATAATTGAATAAAGTTTTAGCATTAAAATAAACTCTAAATATATCAGTTATATACTATGTTAAATATTTATTTGAAAACATATATTTTCTTATAAAATGAATATATTTGAATTCTTAAAAAAATTAAAATTTTAAATGAAATTTATCTTTAGGTTACTCCTACTTTTTGTTTGTACTTTTTCATTTAAAAGTTATGCTCAAGAAACCTTACCAATTTATCAAGATTATTTATCAGATAACGTGTATTTAGTACATCCATCTGCTGCAGGTATAGGTAACTCAAGTAAATTACGTTTAACAGCTAGACAACAATGGGCAGGTATTCCAAATGCTCCTTCTTTACAAACTTTAAGTTTTCATACTAGATTTGGAGAGTATTCTAATGCAGGTTATGGTTTAGTATTATTTAATGATAAAAACGGATTTCATTCACAAAAAGGAATTCAAGGTACATATGCATATCATTTACCTATGGGAAATGGTAAATACTTTAATCAATTATCTTTTGGATTATCTTTTACGTTTGTTCAAAATCAATCAGATCAAAGAACATTTACAGGAGATAGAGCAGTAGCAGCTATTGTGCAAAGTACTAGTTATTATAATGCAGATTTTGGTGTTGCCTATCATTATGGAGGGTTATCTTCTTACTTTACAGTTAAAAATTTACTACTAACAGCTAAGAATAACTTAAATGTTCAAGAAAATTTAGATTTAAGAAATTATATATTTTCAGCTGGATACTACTTTGGAGAAGATTTATTTGCTCAATTTGAGCCTTCAATTATGTTACAATTTAGAGAAGGTACAGGAGAAAGAATTGCAGACATTAACTTAAAAGCCTACAAGAATATTTCTGAATCTCAACTTTGGGCAGCCTTATCTTACAGAAGGTCATTTGATGCAAATGCAATACAAAATGCAGAATTTATAACTCCAGTAATTGGTTTAAATTATAAAAACTGGATGTTTTCTTATACGTACACTAGTCAAATAAACGAAGTGGTACTAACAAATACTGGTTTTCATCAAGTATCAGTTGGTTTAAACCTTTGGACTAGAGAGCCTAGAGCAGCTGCCTGTCCTAATATTAATTCTGCTTTTGGAAGATTCTAAAAACTTAATTGATCTACAAAACAATTACTAATACCAGAATTTATAATTAAGTTTTCTAGTACAGTTTTGTTTTTGTTTATATAAAACTGATGCTTGCCAATTGAAGCAGCAAGGCTTAAGATATTATTTTTATGCAAAACAGCTTTAGTTTGTTTAGCAACAGCTTCACCAGAATCTATTATTTGAATTTTATTTCCTACGATTTCTCTAATTTGAGGAATGAGATATGGGTAATGAGTACAACCTAAAACTAAACAATCTATGTTCTCTTTTAATAGCGGATGTAAATAGCTTTCTAATAATTTTTTCATTTCAATAGAAGCAATTTTGCCAGACTCTATTAATGAAACCAAACCTTTACCTTCTATTTCTTTAATCATTGTTTTCTGCCTTATACTACTAGAAGTTTTTTCAAATAAATCACTTGTTAATGTTCCTTTAGTAGCAAGAATTCCAATAACATTTGTTTTTGTCTGTAAAGATGCTGGTTTTATAGCAGGTTCTATACCTATAAATGGTACACTATATTCTTTTCTTAAAATATCAATAGCATTTGTGGTAGCTGTATTACAGGCAACAACAATAATTTTAGCCCCTTTTTCTAATAATAAATCTGTATTTTTTTTAGCAAGATGAATAATCTGCTCCTTAGATTTTTCTCCATAAGGCGCATTTATACTATCAGATAGATAAATAGTATTTTCATTAGGTAAGAGTTCTGCAATCTCTTTCCAGATTGATGTACCACCAACACCAGAGTCAAATATTCCTATAGGTGTATTATTAGATTTCATATAGTTGTAAAAATAAAAAAAACCTACTGAAGAGTAGGTTTTTTTATTTTAATAAAAGTTTCTTTTTTAGAAGCCTAATTTTGCTTTAACTGCAGCATATAAGTCTTCACCTTTTTTAACTAATAAGCCTTTACCAACAGAAGCATCTAATACATATAAAATACCTTTTGTAGCAGCAACTTCTTCAATAGCTTTTTGAGCTTTTTCGATAATTGGTTTTAAGCCTTCAGCTTGTTTTTTCTGCATTTCTTGATAAGCAGTTTGTCTTAATTGCTCATACCTTTGATTATCTGTTTGAACTTCTTTAGCTCTAATTTCGTTAATCTCTTTAGTCTGATTATTTTGCTCTGCAGTATATTTTTTCATTTTAGCATCTAATTTCTTAGCCATACCTTCTATTTCGTCTTGGTATGTTTTACCTAATTTTTCGATATCTGCTTTCAATTGTTTTGTTGCTGGCATTTCAGCTACTAATTTTTCAAAGTCTATGTGTCCCATTTTTTGTGCATTTGCAACACCACCTAACCCTAAAGTAAATACAGCAATTAATAGTAAAGATTTTAAATTTNTCATCCTGATTTTCATTTAATTATTATTCTTGTCTTTTGTTTAATTATCTTCTTTTTTCTTTTTCTCTGCTTCTTTTTTCTTTCTTAGCGCTTCTTTTTTTTCTCTTAACAACTTTCTTTTTTCTTCTCTTTGTTTTAAAAGAGCTTTACGCTTTTCTTCAATAGCTTTTTTCTTAGCTTCTTTATCTGCTTTCTTTTTAGCTAAAGCATCATCTTTTTTAGAATTAGCTTCTTCTTTCTTAGCTAAAATTTCTTTTTGTTTAACAGTTAAATCTTTATTTGGTAGCTTAGAAGCTTCTGTTTTCTTTTTACGCTCCTCTTGCTTTTTATTTGCTAATCTTGTTCTGTCTATGGTTGATAAAACGAGGTCGCTAATATCGTATTTTTTATTGGAATACAACATGATTAAATCACTAGATTTTTCAAAAACAAAATCATACTTTTTTCTAGCTGCAATACTCTGTATTGCATTATAAACTGATCTTGAATAGGTTTAACCAATTGCTTTCTTACTAAAAACATATCACCTTTTGGACCAAAATATAAAGATTCTAATCTTCTAAGTTCTTGCTGCTTTAGTGTAATTTCTTCCTCTTTCTCTTCGATTAAATCTTTTGTTAATATTGCCTTTTCGTTTGCTAAATCTGTTTTTAATACTTCTATATGTCTAGCTTGATCATCTAGTTTTTTACGCCATTTTGCAACTTTAGCATCTAATGTATTTTGTGCTTGTAAATATTCTGGAACATTTTCTAGAATGTATTCCATATCTATAAAAGCAATTAACTGATTTCTTTGAGACCAAAAGTTTGTTACAGTAAATAAAAGAACGACTAATAAAAAATACTTTTTCATTTGTATAATGTGTTTAGAAAAAACCGTGCCAAAAAAAATTGAACTTTACAAATGTACATTTTTCTTAGAACTGTCTACCAATAATAAAATGTGTTTGCCAGCCAGATTTTTCTGTGAAACCAGGTAATGGGTCAAAACCATGAGCAAAGTCTATCCCTAATAATCCAAATGCAGGCATAAATATTCTTATCCCTAGTCCAGCTGATCGTTTTAATTCAAACGGATTAAACGTGCTAAAATTGTCATAAGAGTTACCAGCTTCTAAAAATCCTAAAGTATATATAGAAGCAGAAGGAGAATCTGTAATAGAATATCTTAGCTCTAATTGAAATTTATTATAAATAGAACCTCCATCTACAGAAGATAATCTATTGTTTTCATAACCTCTTAATCCAATAACCTCTCTACCATCTAATTGAAAAACAGCAATACCATCACCACCAACAAAGAATCTTTCGAAAGGAGATAAGCCAATTTCTGAGTTATAGAAACCTAGATATCCCATTTCTGCATTAGTCATTAATACTAATTTATCTGTAAAAGAAGTATACCATTTACCTTTTGCTTTAATTTTATAATATTCTAACCATTTATATTTTTCTGCAGCATCTAATTGAGAGTAATCTCTATCACTTAATAAAGAATAAGGGAAAGTTGCTTTAACTCCTATAGAAAATTCTGAACCATAAGTTGGGAAAATTAAACTTGGTCCTGCAGAGTTTCTTGTAAGAGAAACATTATATGATAAGTTATTTAATGTACCATTATTTAAAACATCATTACCAACTCTAAAACCATAGTTGTTTAAATTAAAGCTTTGATAAGCAATGGTTTGTGATAATTGGAAAAAGTCATCTGGCCATTTTAATCTTTGACCTAAACCTATAGAAGCTCCAACAATTCCTAAACTTCTACTTCTATCCACATCAAAAGTCTGAGGATTTATTTGAAATTGATTTGAAGAATATACAGAAAAAGATAAAGATTTTGGTTTTTTACCTCCTAACCAAGGTTCTGTAAATGAGAAACTATAAGTATTAAAAGTTCTACTAGATTGTAAACGTAAAGATAAACTCTGACCATCTCCCATTGGTAATGGTTTATAGGCTTCTTTATTAAAAATATTTCTTATTGAAAAGTTGTTAAAAGATAAACCTAAAGTACCTATAAAAGATCCACCACCATAACCACCTTGTAGTTCTATTTGGCTACCACCTTTTTCTACAACAGTAAAATCTATATCTGCAGTTTTATTATTGTAATCTGGTATAACATCTGGCACTACATTTTGATCAAAGAACCCTAATTGACCTATTTCTCTAATAGATCTAATAATNTTAGTTCTACTAAATAAATCACCAGGTTTTACACGTAATTCTCTAAAAATAACGTGATCATTTGTTTTGTCATTTCCAGAAACAGTTACTTTTCTAATACGTGCTTTTTCATCTTCACGTATTCTAATTTCAACTGTAATCGAATCATTTTGTACTTTAGTTTCTACAGCATTTACTTGAGAGAATAAGAAACCACTATCTTGATACAAAGTAGATAAATCTTCTGATGTAGGAGTTCCATCACCCTTTACACGTTCTTTTAAAACGGCTCCATTATATACATCTCCTTTATCAATTCTTAAAACTTCATTTAACTCTTCGTCTGTGTATTCTTTATTTCCTACAAAGATGATTTCTGCAAATCTATATTGTCTACCTTCTTCTAAATCAATATCGATATTAATTGTATTGTCATCATTCCAAGAAATTTTATCATCTAAAATTCTTGCATCTCTAAAACCTAATCTACTGTATTTATCTAAAATACTTTCTAAATCTTCTTGATAGTCTTCTTCTATAAACTTAGATCCTTTCCAAAATCTACCAACAAATTTTCTTTTGGTATTAGACATGNCTTTTCTTAATTTCTTATCAGAAATTTTTTCATTACCATTAAAGTTTATGTTCTTGATTTTAATTTTTTTGCCTTTATCTATAAACACATTCATATTTACAGTATTAAGGTCTGTAGTATCGTTTACAATGTCGAGGTTTACTTTTGTCTTTAAAAAACCTTTATCTGTATATTTTTTTGTAAAGTAATTTTTAGTAGTTACAATAAGGTTATCTGTAACCATAACACCAGTTTTTAACTCAGCGTCTTTAATTAGTTCTTTTTGTTTTGATTTTTTTACACCAGATATTTTAATTTGATTTAATTGAGGTAACTCTTGCACATCAAACTGTAAATACACAGTATTTCCATCAATTCTTGCTAAATATACATCTACGTTACTAAACTGTTTACTTTCGTATAACTTTTTAATAGCACTAGTTAGTTTGTCTCCAGGAAGTTTTATGACTTGTCCGTTTCTTAATCCTGTAAAAACTTTTACAGTTTCTTCACTAAACTTTTTTAAGCCTGTAACAGTAATGCCACCTAAAATATATTCTTTCCCTTTTTCGAAAGTTATATTTTTAGATATAGTATCTTTTTGTNCTTGTGCATTTNCANTAAAACTAAAAAATAGTGCAAACAGCACTACTGTATATGAAGTTAATTTTAAATAAAATTTACTTTGTAAGTTGTTCACTTGTTTTTCCAAATCGTCTTTCTCTATTCTGGTAATCTATGACAGCGTCATAAAAATGTTCTTGTCTAAAATCTGGCCAAAGTACATCTGTAAAATATAATTCGGCATATGCCATTTGCCATAACAAAAAGTTACTAATGCGTTGTTCTCCACTAGTNCTTATCATTAAATCGACATTGGGCAAATTAAATGTATATAAATGGTTATTAATAGTATTTTCGTCGATTTTTTCTAAATCGAGTTCTTTATTAACAACTTTTTTAGATATGTTTTTGATTGCATTAACAATTTCTTCTCTTGCTCCATAACTAAGAGCTAATGTTAATACAATTCTGTTATTATTTTTTGTTTGTTCAATAACACTTGCTAAAGTTTGTTGCGCTTTTTTTGGTAAACTTTTAATGTTACCAATTGCATTTACTTTCACTTGATTTTCTTGAAATGTTTTTAATTCGCTATTAAGCGAGTTAACAAGAAGTGTCATTAAGGCTTTTACTTCTGTTGAAGGCCTATTCCAATTTTCAGTAGAAAAAGCATATAGGGTTATAGCTTCTGTTCCAATTTCGGCTGCTGCTTCTATTGATTGCCTAACAGCTGTTAGTGCATTTCTATGTCCAAAAACACGATTCATACCTTTACTTTTTGCCCAACGTCCATTACCATCCATAATAATGGCAACGTGTTTTGGTACTCTAGTAAGGTCTATACGTAGTTTTTTATCCATATAATTATAATCCGTTAGTATAGCATGGAGGTCTTCCAAAGGTATAAATTAAAGAAACACCAGTAAACATATACCAATNACTATTATTACTTCCAAAATTTAAACTTTGAATAGTGTCTGTTGTGTAATCAATATCGTCATCAAAAGTGTATCTGAATCTACTTTCTAATGAAATTGCCCATGAACCCACCAATTTTGATTTTATGCCTACACCAAAAGGAATTGCAAATGAGTTTTTATTATCAAAAACATATTGGTTTGGTGCGTTTTCTGATACAACATATTTTGAATTAAAAGCTGCCAATTCTAAAAGGATATAAGGTGTCCATGTTTTATCTGATTCAGATAAATTGTAATCGTAAAAATTATATTCTAACCCTATTGCCAATTCGTGAATTGTATTTGTAAAGCTTAAGCCTCTTGTAACTCTAAAATCTGTATCTGCATCTAAATCATTACCTTCTATAGGTAAATAACTATATGTTGCTCTTAATGCTATTTTTGGATTCCAATTGTATTTAAAAAAAGCAGCTCCAGCTGGTTTATTTGGATAAATATAGTTAGTTCTACCAATATCACCAACATAATTTGACCCACCAAGAGAAACGCCTATCTCATATAATTGGCCTAACATAATATTAGAAAAACCTATGAAAATTATTAATAAAATACTTCTTTTCATCCTAAAAAATAGCGAGCAAATATAGGGATTTCAATTTGCTTAATAAAGTTAATATTCAGTCTTTTTTGAATAACAACTTTTTAAGCTTTTTATTGTATTAGTTTTTTAAATATTATTCTCATTTCTAGTGTCTTCTCCCCATAATAATTTACTTCTTAATGTNTTTAAAAAAGATTGATTTTTAGGGATTATACTCTTAATTGTAAAATGAGCTTTTTTGATGGTAACTTTTGTGTTTTTTGGTATTGAGGCAATTCTTGAATCTAAAGAAATTAAAAATTCTTTTTCTCTTGAATCTACTTCTAATTGTATAGTAGTTTCATCAGAAATAACCATAGGTCTTGCGTTTAAATTATGAGGCGCAATTGGNGTTATAACTAAGTTCTTAGAATCTGGTGATATTACAGGGCCATTACAACTTAAAGAATAACCAGTAGAACCAGTTGGTGTTGCAATTATTAAACCATCTGACCAATAATTGGTTAAATATTCGTTATTTAAATTGGTTTTTACACCTATCATAGAAGTTGTATTCTTTCTAGCAATTGTAACTTCGTTTAAAGCAAAGTTAATATCAGAAAATGNATCATTTTTTGGAGAAGTAGCTACAGATAATAATGTTCTTTTTTGTACAGAATAATCTCCTTTTAAAATAAGTTCTACACTTTCTTTTATTTCATTTTTGTTTATGGTTGCTAAAAAACCTAACCTACCAGTATTAATACCTAAGATTGGGATATCTAAATCTCTTATATAGGTAACTGCTCTTAAAATTGTACCATCTCCACCTAATGTAAACATGGCTTCAAATGACGAGTTTAAATCTGAAAAGTTTGAATAGGTTGGATACTTTTTTGAGAGAATATTACCTTCTATTAATAAATCGTAGAATTTTTTTTCTATGAAACAAACAATATTATTGGTCTCTAATACATTCAATAAAACTTTTATTTCTTTCTCTGCAGAGATAGAGTAAGATTGACCAAAAATTGCTACTTTTTTCAAAATTTAAATTTTTAAGATTTTATAGCTAAACGTTACATTTCTAAATATTTCTGTAAATATTCTGACCTATTTTTTAAATCTTCTAAATATATATCGTTATCATGCATAGAAATTATTTTATACTCATATCTTCTAAATGTATGCATAATTTCATGTATGTCACTAGATACAATTTTTAATGTTATTTGTACAAAGTCGTTCTTTTTTTCAGAAATATAACAACCTAATAATTTTGCACTATTAGATTCTATAATTTGTGAAATTTCACTCATAGAATAATCGTTTTCTAATTTCTCTACAATTAAAGTTTCACTTTCCTCTATCATAAAAGGACTTGTAGAAAATACATCTAAAACATCACGTAAATCATAATATCCAATATAATCTTTGTTTTTATTTAAAACAGGTATAATATTAGTATCATTATCTGCAAAAATTTTTAACAACTCTAAAACTGTTGCTTTTTCATCAGCAAAAAAAGAATTTAACAAATGAGCGTGCTCAACTAATTCATGATCATTTTCATTTGTAGTATGAATATCATCCTCTGCAAAAGACCCTAATAATTTATCATTTTCAATTACAGGAAAATGAGTAATTGGGTAATTATCAAAAAGTTCAATTGCATCTGCAACACTACTTTTTAATTTTAGTGGTTTAATCTCATTTAGTATGTAATCTGTAATGTTCATTTGTTACGAATATAGGATAAAATGATTTAATGAGTTACCTTTGCAAACTAATTTTATACGCATGACAAAGTTAAGTGTAAATATTAACAAAATCGCAACTTTACGTAATTCTAGAGGAGGAAATGTACCTAATTTATTAAAGGTTGCTAGAGATATAGAGTCTTTTGGAGCAGAAGGAATTACNATACATCCTAGACCAGATGAACGTCATATACGTTATCAAGATGCTCGTGATTTAAAAGATGTAGTTACCACTGAGTATAATATAGAAGGTAACCCAATACAATCTTTTATGGATTTGGTTTTAGAAGTAAAACCAACACAAGTNACTTTAGTGCCAGATGCAATTGATGCAATTACATCTAATGCTGGTTGGGATACNATTAAGCATCAATCNTTTTTAAAAGAAGTTATTACTGAGTTTAAAAACAATAATATTAGAACTTCTATATTTATAGATACTGATAGTAAGTTAATAGAAGCTGCTGCAAAAACAGGTACAGATAGAATAGAATTGTATACAGAACATTTTGCAAGTGAATTTGACAAAGGAAATAAAGAAGCNATAAAACCATATACAAAAGCTGCTATTTTAGCTCATAAATTAGGCCTTGGTATAAATGCAGGTCATGATTTAAGCTTAGACAATATTAAGTTTTTTAAAGAAAATAT
>JGI26082J51739_10000680_pt1 | contig 21599 bp, 33 predicted proteins | sample SaaInl5LU_22_DNA_FD_51739 | JGI IMG/M metagenome (IMG submission 51739)
GGTGTTGTAGCCAAAATCATCGAGTAATCGAAAACGTTTAGGGTTGGGGAATCCCAACCCTCTGAGCCGAACGGCTGTCAGCAGTTGTTCGGCTTTGTTGTTTCTGGGTTAATGAGATTGCTTATTTTGGCCTGGCCTGTTGACTAGCGCTTCTGATTTGAAAAACACATGCGGCTACGATCAGTGCGGTGCCGCTAAGCGTGTTTGGGCTGATGGTTTCGCTAAATACAGTCCATCCCAACGCAGCAGCCCAGATAAACGCGGTATATTCCAGCGTTACCAAGCTCGCCGTGACTGCGTATCGATATGCAAATGAAAAGCAAATTAAGGCCCCCAGCGCTAGGCTGGCTGCGGTTGCGGCAAGAAGGCCCGCGCGCAAATCGGGTAGGGGTTCAGCCCACCATGGTGCAAGTAGCGCTAGACCTATGAATGTAACGAGTGTCTGGTAAAAACTGATTTCTAGAGGCTGCGCAACCAAGGCTTGTTGTCGCTGTAAAATCAGGTTGTAAGCATACATCACCGCAGATAGCAGAACGGCCGCGCTGCCCAAGAGTGATTGCATTTCGAATTTTAAAAGCTCTTCAAGCAATAGTATCCCGACACCCAGCAACGCGATTATCGAGGCGATATAGTCATTAGGCACGATAGGCTCATTAATTAGCCAAGCCGCCAAAAATAAGGCAATGATAGGGGCGATAAAGGAAAGCCCCACCGCCTGCGCCAAGGGGATCTGTGTTAAGCCCCAAAAAAATAGCGATGCCATCACGAGGGTGAGCGCGCCTCGCTTGACGTGAAGGCGGAGGGTTTGTGTTGAGGGCTTATTTGGTCTACCGGTAAGGTAGACTGCGCCTATAATGACGATCCCGAAGCTCATGCGCCAGAACATGGCGTTGTAAACGCCATGTTCAAGTGATAATGCTTTCATGGTCGCATCCATCCCGGAGAACAGCGCGATGCCGGCGGCGCCAGCGAGCAGGGCAGGTCGACTTTGCGCTGATGCTACCACGCGCGGCGTTGCGCGTTTTCTTGGGTGATTTGCTCGTTCAAGGTATATAAGTCATACAGCCACCCAAGTAAGAATAGCCCGCCTGTGAATAAAAACAACAGGCCAGTGAATACCTTTCCCATGTAGAAGCGGTGCACCCCGAATATTCCTAAAAAGGTCAAAAAGATCCAGGCCAGACTGTAGTTGATAGGCCCTTCGGTAAAGCGCCAGTCTGCCTGTTTATCCATGCTCGGTATTAAAAATAGGTCCACGATCCAGCCAATGAAGAAAAGCCCGAGCGTAAAAAACCAGATGGTACCGCTGACTTGCTTCCCATAATAAAATCGATGCGCGCCCATGAACCCAAAGATCCAAAGTAAGTAGCCCATCAGAATTGAGTGGGTGTTTGCTTGGTGAGGTGACGATGTCATAGTGTGCTCCGTATAGTGTGGTCATAGCTTCTTCCATTTATGAAGACAGAGCAACAAAGATTGCGTCAGATTGAATAATCTTCACGGCGGGAGGTGCGACTCATTTGATGCATGGGTAATTTTACATTTACCCGGAAGTTTTTATATTTTACTGCTAACTAGGCTTGACAGCGCTAGTCCTCGTCTCTAAAATTCGCGTTCCTTTTTCGGGGGTCTCCTAGCGAGCTCTCGGTTATTTATTTTTGGAGACTAGTCACGTGCAAAACCAACGCATTCGTATTCGCCTGAAAGCTTTCGATCACCGCTTGATTGATGCTTCAACGCAAGAGATTGTTGAAACCGCGCGTCGCACTGGGGCTCAGGTCCGTGGACCTATCCCTTTGCCGACTCGTAAAGAGAAGTTTACCGTGTTGATTTCGCCTCACGTAAACAAGGATGCTCGTGACCAGTATGAGATTCGTACCCACAAACGGTTGCTCGACATCGTAGAGCCAACAGAAAAAACGGTTGATGCTTTAATGAAGCTCGACTTGGCAGCAGGTGTGGAAGTACAGATTAGTCTTGGTTAACGACAATTCGTAGCAAGACCTGCCCGCAGTGCTCCAATCTGCGGGCGTGTAACGTTCAGCGATGGACGGCCATAGAGGGTTAGCCCCGTACACTGAGAGGTTAGAAAAATGACTATTGGTTTAGTCGGCCGTAAGACCGGTATGACGCGTGTTTTTACCGAAGACGGCGTATCAATTCCAGTAACCGTAGTGGAGGTATCTCCAAACCGCGTTACTCAGATCAAAGAGCTTGATGCCGATGGGTATCGTGCTATTCAGGTAACAGCTGGAAGCCGCAAAGCAAGTCGCGTTAATAAATCTGCCGCTGGTCACTACGCCAAGGCGGGTGTCGAGGCTGGTACTGGCTTGTGGGAGTTCCGCCTTGAGGTTGGTGAAGACGTGCCTGAAGTGGGTGCAGAGCTGACTGTGGAGCGATTTGAAGCGGGTCAAAAAGTTGACGTTGCTGGCAAGTCTAAAGGTAAAGGCTTTCAAGGTGGTGTAAAGCGCTGGAACTTCAAAATGCAAGATGCCACTCACGGCAACTCGTTGTCACACCGCGCGCCGGGTTCTATCGGTCAGTGTCAGACGCCGGGTCGCGTATTCAAAGGTAAGAAGATGGCAGGTCAAATGGGTAACGTTGCGGTTACCACTCAGGGCCTTGAGGTTGTGCGTGTTGATGTGGAGCGCAACTTGTTATTAATCAAAGGTGCGGTTCCAGGTGCGCCGGGCGGTGATGTCGTAGTGCGTCCCGCGGTAAAGGCATAAGTTAGGGGATTCGAACGTGGAATTAAATGTATTGAAGCCCGGGAACGCGTCAGCTGGCACAGTGTCTGTGTCTGATGTGGCGTTTGCTCGTGAATACAATGAAGCATTGGTTCACCAGGTTGTGACTGCTTATTTGGCGGGTGCTCGTCAAGGTACGCGCGCTCAAAAAACTCGTTCAGAAGTGAGCGGTGGTGGTAAGAAGCCATGGCGCCAAAAGGGCACTGGTCGTGCTCGTGCGGGCACGATCCGCTCGCCAATCTGGCGTACTGGCGGTGTGACTTTTGCGGCGAAGCCCCAAGATCACAGCCAAAAAGTTAACCGTAAGATGTATCGGGCTGCCATTCGCTCGATCCTGTCTGAGTTGGCTCGTCAAGAGCGTTTGTTGGTTGTTGAATCAATGGACGTTGAGGCGCCAAAAACCAAGCTGTTGGTCAAGCAATTGGGTGAGTTTGGTTTGGATAACGTATTGATTGTAGCGTCTGAAGTTAACGAAAACCTTTATCTGGCGTCTCGTAATCTGCACTCGGTTGATGTGCGTGACGTTGAAAGCGTTGATCCAGTGAGTCTGATTGCATACGACAAGGTCGTTGTTACCGTTGATGCGTTGAAAAAGTTTGAGGAGATGCTCGGATGAATCAAGAGCGATTGTTTCAAGTAATTAGGGCGCCTCACGTTTCCGAGAAGGCTGCCGTCGTTGCTGATATCAACAACCAGTATGTTTTTCGTGTGTCGTTAGACGCCACAAAAGCGGAAGTCAAAGTGGCTGTAGAAAAGTTTTTCAAAGTGAACGTAGAGTCGGTGAGCACCTTGCGTGTTAAAGGTAAGACCAAGCGCAACCGTTTTGGTTTTACGACTAAGCCAAGCTGGAAGAAGGCTTACGTTACATTGGCGCAAGGTCAAGAGATTGACTTTGCTACCGTGGAATAAAGGGGTAGGTCATGGCTGTATTAAAAAGTAAACCGACTTCTGCTGGGCGTCGCCATGTGGTGCGTGTGGTTGAGCAGGATCTTTACAAAGGTGCGCCCCACAAGCCTTTGTTGGAAAGTCAGAGTAAATCTGGTGGTCGAAACAACAATGGTCGCATTACGACGCGTCACGTAGGTGGTGGTCACAAGCAGCACTACCGGATCATCGACTTCAAGCGTAACAAAGACGGTATGCCTGCCAAGGTAGAGCGTTTGGAATACGATCCAAATCGCACCTCGCACATCGCGCTGATTTTGTTCCCTGATGGCGAGCGACGTTACATTCTCGCGCCTAAAGGTCTGAAGGCGGGTGATGTGGTGCAAAATGGTCCTGCAGCGCCGATCAAGGCGGGTAACTGCTTGCCTATTCGCAACATTCCCGTGGGTTCTGTTATTCATGCGATCGAGCTTAAGCCAGGTAAGGGCGCTCAGCTGGCGCGTTCGGCTGGTGCATCGGTGCAATTGGTCGCTCGTGAAGGCGCGTACGCGACCGTTCGGTTGCGTTCTGGTGAAATGCGAAAGGTGCTGAGTGACTGCCGTGCCACTATCGGCGAAGTGTCTAACTCGGAGCATAGCCTGCGTAAGTTGGGTAAGGCAGGTGCTAAGCGTTGGCGTGGTGTTCGCCCGACTGTTCGTGGTGTTGCGATGAACCCGGTGGATCACCCACATGGTGGCGGTGAGGGCAGAACGTCTGGTGGACGTCACCCTGTTAGCCCTTGGGGTACGCCGACGAAAGGTTATAAGACGCGTTCTAACAAGCGTACCGATAAATTGATTGTTCGCCGTCGCGGCAAGAAATAAGCGACTAGGTTGATAGGATAGAGGATAGTATTGTGCCCCGTTCATTAAAAAAAGGCCCCTTCATTGATCTGCACTTGCAGAAAAAAGTCGAAGCCGCACTAGAGAGCAACGACCGTCGTCCAATCAAAACCTGGTCGCGTCGTTCAATGGTATCGCCCGACATGGTTGGTTTGACCATCGCCGTCCACAACGGACGTCAGCATGTGCCTGTCTTGATCAACGAAGACATGGTGGGCCACAAGCTGGGTGAGTTCGCGGCTACGCGTACTTTCAAAGGGCACATTGTAGATAAAAAGGCGAAGCGTTAAGCGTCGCGTAGGAGAGGTAAGCAACCATGGAAGTGGCAGCAAAATTACGAGGAGCGCGAATCTCGGCACAAAAAGCCCGTTTGGTGGCTGACCAGGTTCGCGGCTTGCCCGTAGAAAAGGCATTAGACGTGCTTGCGTTCAGCCCTAAGAAAGCGGCGCATATTGTTAAGAAGGTGCTGGATTCCGCGATCGCAAATGCGGAAAACAACGAAGGCGCCGACGTGGATGAGTTGAAAGTATCGACCATCTTTGTGGATGAGGGTATGACTATGAAGCGCTTGCGTCCCCGCGCTAAAGGTCGTGCGGATCGTATTTTAAAGCGCACTTGTCACATCACTGTGAAAGTCGCAGACGGCGAAGGTTAGGAGAAGACCATATGGGTCAGAAAGTACATCCAACCGGTATTCGGTTAGGCATTGTTAAAGGCCATAATTCGGTATGGTACGCGGATTCGAAAAATTACGCGCGCCAGCTGATTACTGATTTAGAAGTACGCCAGTACATCGAAAAAGTGCTAGACAATGCTTCTGTAAGCCGCATTTTGATCGAGCGTCCTGCCCAAACGGCGCGCATTACGATTTCAACTGCGCGCCCTGGTATTGTTATCGGTAAGAAGGGCGAGGATGTTGATAAGCTGCGCAAAGATTTGAGCGCACGCATGGGTGTGCCCGTGAATATCAACATTGAAGAGATTCGTAAGCCTGATCTTGATGCGAAGTTGGTTGCTCAGAATGTTGCTCAGCAGCTCGAGCGTCGTGTGATGTTCCGTCGCGCTATGAAGCGTGCGGTACAAAACGCTCTGCGTCAGGGTGCTGAAGGGGTTAAGATTCAGGTCAGCGGTCGCTTGGGCGGCGCTGAGATAGCACGGGCCGAGTGGTACCGTGAAGGTCGGGTCCCATTGCATACTTTGCGAGCGGATATCGACTATGCAACATACGAAGCATCTACAACTTACGGCATTATTGGCGTCAAGGTGTGGATTTTCAAAGGCGAGGTCATCGGCGGACAAGAGTCTGCGCAAGATGGCGGCAAGAAACCAGCGGCTAATTAAGGTTCGGTGCTATGTTACAGCCTAAGCGTACAAAATTTAGAAAAATGCAGAAGGGTCGCAACCGCGGCTTAGCTCTGCGCGGTAGTAAGGTCAGTTTCGGTGAGTTTGGTCTGAAGGCGGTAGGTCGCGGTCGTATCACGGCGCGTCAAATCGAGGCTGCTCGTCGTGCGATGACGCGTCACATTAAACGTGGCGGTAAAATCTGGATTCGCGTGTTTCCAGACAAGCCTATCACTGGTAAGCCTTTAGAGGTTCGTCAGGGTAAAGGTAAGGGTAACGTTGAGTACTGGGTGGCACAGGTTCAGCCTGGCAAGGTGCTTTATGAAGTGCAGGGTGTTTCTGAGCAGTTGGCGCGCGAAGCGTTCATGCTAGCTTCCGCAAAGATTCCTGTGGCAACAAAATTTGTTAAGCGATCGGTGATGTGATGAAAACGAGTGAGTTGCGAGAAAAATCAGCGCAAGAGCTCAATGATACTTTGTTGAGTTTGCGTGAAGAGCAGTTCAAGTTGCGTATGCAAAAGGCAACCGGCCAGCTAGGACAGACACATTTATTGAAAGATAACCAGCGAGCGATTGCGCGAGTGAAGACGCTGCTCACTGAGAAAGGCGGTGAAGGCTGATGGCAACGACAGAAAAACGTATTCGTACGGCTACTGGAAAAGTAGTGAGTGACAAAATGGATAAAACGATCACGGTACTGATCGAACGTCGCGTTAAACACCCAGTGTACGGTAAGTACATTACGCGCTCGTCAAAAATCCACGCACACGATGAAGCAAACGAGTGTTCGATTGGAGATACAGTGGTTGTTCGCGAAAGTCGCCCTTTATCGAAGTCCAAAACCTGGACTTTGGATCAAGTGGTAGAAAAGGCTGCGGAACTTTAAGTCAGCAAGAAAACGACCCAGAGGTCTTTCGGAGTAGAGCATGATTCAAACTCAGTCATATTTAGAAGTTGCTGACAACAGTGGTGCACGGCGAGTGATGTGTATCAAAGTGTTGGGTGGCTCAAAGCGTCGATACGCTCGTGTCGGTGACCTGATCAAGGTGACCGTGAAAGAGGCGATTCCACGCGGCAAGGTGAAAAAAGGGCAGGTAATGACGGCGGTTGTGGTACGTACGCGCAAAGGCGTTCGCCGTCCCGATGGCTCGTTGATTAAATTTGACGACAACGCAGCGGTGTTGTTGAACAACCAGCAAGCACCGATTGGTACGCGTATTTTTGGCCCCGTAACGCGTGAATTGCGTGGCGAGAAGTTTATGAAGATTATTTCGCTTGCGCCGGAAGTTATTTAACCCCGGTAGCAGACGACGAGGAATAGACATGAAAATTAAACGAGATGACGAAGTCATTGTGCTTGCCGGTAAAGATAAAGGTAAGCGTGGCAAGGTGCGTAAGGTAGTCGGTAGCGATCGTTTGATTGTGACCGGTATCAACCGTGTTAAGAAGCACACCAAACCTAACCCACAGGCTGGGATTGCGGGTGGTATTGTGGAGCAGGAAGCCTCTATTCATGTCTCCAACGTTGCGATATACAACTCGCAAACAAATAAGGCGGATCGTGTTGGTTACAAGGCCGAAGATGGCAACAAAACGCGGATCTATAAATCAACTGGCGAAGCGATTGACGCGTAGCGCGAGCTGCGGATTGAGGTTGAAATAAATGGCCACTTTGAAACAAAAATATCGTGACGAACTTGCACCGGCTCTGAAAGAAGAGTTGGGCTTGCGTAATGTCATGGAAGTTCCGCGTATCACGAAGATCACCCTGAACATGGGTGTAGGCGAAGCGGTAGGCGATAAAAAGGTATTGGAAAACGCGGTTGCTGACATGACCAAAATTTCGGGTCAGAAGCCTATTATAACTAAGGCACGTCGTTCGATCGCTGGCTTTAAGATCCGAGACGGCTGGCCGATCGGCTGCAAAGTGACCCTGCGGTCGGATCGCATGTATGAGTTCCTAGAGCGTTTAATTGGCATCGCTATCCCTCGTATTCGTGACTTTCGCGGTATTACGCCTAAGGCGTTCGATGGTCGCGGCAACTTCGCGATGGGTGTGACCGAGCAAATCATCTTCCCAGAAATTAACTACGATGAAGTCGACAAGTTGCGTGGTATGGACATTACCATCACAACGACGGCGCGCACTGACGACGAAGGTCGTGCATTGCTTCGCGCTTTCAACTTCCCGTTCAAAGGCTAAGAGGTAGGTCTACATGGCAAAGAAATCCATGATTGCGCGCGAAACTAAGCGTACCCAAACTGTCGCCAAGTTCGCAGCAAGGCGCGCTGAGCTGAAAGCTATTATCGCAGACGTGAATGCAGCCGATGATGCACGTTGGGATGCGCAAGTTGCGCTTCAGAAGCTGCCTCGTAACGCGAGTCCGGTGCGACAGCAGCGTCGCTGCCAGATAACGGGTCGTCCGCACGGTGTTTACCGTAAGTTTGGCCTGTGTCGTAACAAATTGCGCGAAGCCGCTATGCGTGGTGATGTGCCTGGCTTAGTTAAGTCTAGCTGGTAACAAGAGAGATTCGATTATGAGTATGCAAGATCCATTGGCCGATATGCTAACGCGAATTCGCAACGCACAGATGGCCGGCAAAAAAAGTGTTGAAATGCCAGCGTCTAAACTGAAGGCAGCCGTCGCCGCAGTGCTGGTCGACGAAGGCTACATTGAGCGCGTTGAAACCCTAGAGCAGGATGGTAAAAAGTGTTTGGCATTAACGTTGAAATACTTTAACGGTAAGCCTGTTATCGCGGAGATCGATCGTAAGAGCCGCCCCGGGTTGCGACAGTATTCTGCTCGCGACGAGTTGCCGAAAGTTCGTGGTGGTTTGGGTGTGGCGATCGTGTCTACTTCTAAGGGTGTAATGAGCGATCGCGCCGCGCGTGCTGCGGGTGTCGGTGGCGAAGTGCTTTGCACCGTATTTTAATTTGATATTGAAGAGTTGGTTCTATGTCTAGAGTCGCAAAATCCCCAGTAAACGTGCCGAAAGGTGTTGAGGTCACGTTGAATGATCGTGCGCTAAGCGTAAAAGGTGGCAAGGGTTCCTTGTCGCTGGCGCTTACCGACGGTATTCAAGTGTTACAAGAAGGCGAAGCGTTGACGGTTAGCTACGACAGCGACGCGCACAAGGCCATGGCAGGCACAACGCGTATGTTGGTGAACAACATGGTTGTTGGTGTAAGCACTGGGTGGCAGAAAAAATTGCTTTTGAATGGTGTTGGTTATCGTGCCAAGGCGGAGGGCAATGTGTTGAACCTGACCCTAGGTTTGTCGCACCCCGTGAACTACGAGTTGCCGGAAGGCGTCAGTGCCGAGACACCGAGTCAGACCGAAGTGGTTGTTAGCGGTATCGATAAGCAAGCCGTTGGCCAGGCCGCAGCAGAAATAAGAGCGTTTCGTCCACCAGAGCCTTACAAGGGTAAAGGTATTCGTTACGCTGATGAACACGTACGTCGTAAAGACGCTAAGAAGAAGTAGGTAAGCGCAAATGAATGAGAAGACAGTATCACGCCTGCGCCGCGCACGTAAGTCACGTGCACGCATGAAGGCTGCAGAAGCGGTTCGCTTGACGGTTCATCGAACTCCACGTCACATTTACGCGCAGGTTTTGAACGCGGCGGGTGACAAGGTGTTGGCTGCAGCGAGCACGCTAGATAAATCACTTCGTGACGGTGCGACCGGTAACCAGGCAGCTGCTGCAGGAGTTGGTAAATTGATTGCGCAACGCGCCAAAGATGCTGGTGTAACGCGGGTGGCATTTGATCGCAGTGGCTTCCGCTACCATGGTCGCGTTAAATCGCTTGCGGACGCCGCACGCGAAAACGGTTTGGAATTCTAAGGGCAGGCACGAATATGAGTGATCAAAGAAAACAGCAGACTGAAGGTGACCTCCAAGAGAAACTGGTGCAGGTAAACCGTGTTGCGAAGGTGGTTAAGGGTGGTCGTATTTTCAGTTTCACTGCCCTGACTGTTGTTGGTGACGGAAACGGCAAAGTCGGTTTTGGTCGTGGCAAGGCTCGTGAAGTGCCAGTAGCGATTCAAAAGGCGATGGAAGCGGCACGACGCAACATGATCCAGGTTGAGCTTGATGGCGGTACCATTCAGTACCCGATTAAGGCACGACANGGAGCTTCAAAAGTGTATATGCAGCCCGCATCGGAAGGTACGGGTGTAATTGCCGGTGGCGCCATGCGCGCGGTGTTAGAAATTGCTGGTGTGGAGAACGTGTTGGCCAAGTGTTATGGCTCAACCAATCCGGTAAACGTTGTGCGTGCGACCTTTAATGGTCTGCGTGATATGGCCTCTCCCGATGATGTTGCTGCCAAGCGCGGTAAAACAGTCGAAGAGATCTTGAATTAAGTATTGGTATAGGGTGGTCGCATAGCCATGGCTAAATCGACAGTAAAAGTTACACAGCTCAAGAGTCGTCACGGTCGACTTCGCGCTCATCAGGCTTGCTTGACAGGTTTAGGTTTGCGTCGGATTGGACACACAGTTGAAGTAGAGGACACTCCTTCAACGCGTGGCATGATCAACAAAGTGGCCTATATGGTCAAAGTTGAGGGATAAGACAATGTCTGACGTGATGCGTTTAAATACACTCAGCCCAGCGGACGGTTCACGTCCAGACGGAAAGCGAGTGGGTCGAGGTATCGGTAGCGGCTTAGGTAAAACCGCGGGCCGCGGACACAAAGGTCAAAAAGCACGCTCTGGCGGTCGAGTTCGTCCGGGTTTTGAAGGCGGTCAGATGCCTTTGCAGAAGCGTTTGCCAAAATACGGCTTTAAGTCGCGTGTGGGCATGAAAACCGCAGAAGTACGGTTGGGTGACTTGGCGCGCTTAACCGGTGACGTGGTTGACATGGATGCCCTGAAGGCAGCGGATTTAGTGCGTAACGACATGAACCGAGCGCGCGTATTTTTGGCGGGTAGCATAGATCGCGCCGTGACAGTGAAAGGTCTTGGTGTGTCTAAGGGCGCGCGCGCTGCTATCGAGCAAGCTGGCGGCAAGGTCGAGGACTAAATGGCAAACGGGCAGCAAGTTCCAGGCATGAACACGGCCGGGTTAGGCGAGCTATTTGCTCGCCTACGGTTCGTTTTGGTTGCGCTGATTATCTATCGTATCGGCACGCATATTCCTGTGCCAGGCATTGATCCTGCGCAGTTGCAGGCCCTGTTTAATTCGAACCAAGGCACCATCCTGGGTTTGGCCAACATGTTTTCCGGTGGTGCGCTTGAGCGCATGAGTATTCTAGCACTCGGCATCATGCCCTACATCTCTGCGTCTATTATTATGCAGTTGATGTCTGCAGTGACGCCGTCGTTAGAAGCCTTAAAGAAGGAAGGCGAGTCGGGCCGTCGTAAGATTTCGCAGTACACTCGGTATTTGACCGTGGGCTTGGCGGTTATTCAGGCCACCGGTATGACGGTAGGTATGGCGAATCAGGGCATGGCGTACAGCGTTTCGCCCGTGTTTTACGTTATTGCGATTACCTCGCTGGTCACTGGCGCTATCTTTATGATGTGGTTGGGCGAGCAAATCACTGAGCGCGGCGTGGGTAACGGTATCTCATTGCTGATATTTGCAGGCATCGTAGCGGGTCTACCTTCCGCAATCGGTCAATCGCTGGAACAAGCCCGACAGGGCGAGTTAAATATTTTGGTGCTGTTGGGTATTTTGGCGCTTGCGATTGTGGTGATTTACCTAATCATCTTCATTGAGCGTGGTCAGCGTCGAATTACAGTTAACTATGCGAAGCAGCAACGCGGTAACCGTATGTATCAAGCGCAAAGCTCGCACTTGCCCTTAAAGGTGAACATGGCGGGCGTTATTCCTGCAATCTTCGCGAGTAGTATTTTGCTGTTCCCTGCGTCGATTGCGCAGTGGTTTGGCACGGGTAACTCTTCTGATTGGCTACAGGACATGGCTGTGGCAATTGGCCCAGGGCAGCCTTTGAACATTCTGCTGTTCACCGTGTTCATTGTGTTCTTCTGTTTCTTTTATACCGCGTTGATGTTTAACCCGGTCGAGGTCTCAGACAACCTGAAGCGCTCTGGTGCATTTATTCCTGGCATTCGTCCCGGGCAGCAAACCGCCAACTTTATTGATGGTGTGCTGACGCGATTAACAGTTTTCGGTGCGGCGTATATCGCACTCGTGTGTTTGCTGCCTCAATTCTTGGTGGTGACATGGAACGTGCCCTTTTACTTGGGTGGTACCTCTTTACTGATTGTTGTTGTGGTTGTTATGGACTTCATGGCGCAGGTGCAAAGCCACATGATGTCGCAGCAGTACGATTCGGTGATGAAGAAAGCCAACCTGAAAAATTATGGGTCTGCCGGTCGCGTTCGGTAAGACTTGTTGTAACGGAGAGAAGTGATGAAAGTTAGAGCATCAGTAAAGAAAATTTGCCGCAACTGCAAAGTGGTTCGCCGCGCGGGTGTGGTACGGGTGATTTGTTCTTCAGACCCACGCCATAAGCAGCGTCAGGGTTAAGACAAGTCTTGAGTTGATTTTTAAGAGTGAAGCCGATAAACTGCCGCGCCTTTTGACGAGTGTCATGCGATTTGCAGGTTTAGCGATTCTTCGCACAATAGTAAAGTAATTTGGAGAAAGATGGATGGCACGTATCGCCGGCGTCAACATACCCGACAACAAACACGCTGTTATTTCTTTGACCTACATTTATGGTGTGGGAAAAACCAAGGCAAAAGCGCTTTGCGCAGCGACGAATATTGCAGAAGACACCAAGATCGGTGACTTGAGTGAAGCGCAAATGGATGAGCTTCGCGGAAAAGTCGGCGAACTGATGGTAGAAGGTGACTTGCGCCGGGAAGTGTCAATGAACATCAAGCGTTTGATGGACTTGGGCTGCAACCGCGGTTTGCGTCATCGTAAAGGTTTACCCTTACGCGGACAGCGTACTAAGACCAACGCGCGCACGCGCAAAGGTCCTCGTAAGCCGATTCGTAAGTAGGTAGTATGGCGAGCGCCTTGTGCGCTCACTTAGTGTAGCTACACCGCAGTGTAGTGTTGATATTAAAAGTAGGACGATTTTATGGCTAAGCCAAGCGCGAAAGCACCGCGTCGTAAGATTACCAAAACCGTCGTAGACGGTGTGGCGCACATTCACGCGTCATTTAATAATACCATTGTGACCATCACTGACCGTCAAGGCAATGCCTTGAGCTGGGCAACCGCGGGTGGTTCTGGTTTCCGAGGCTCTCGTAAAAGCACCCCATTTGCGGCCCAGGTTGCCGCTGAACGTGCCGGTGAGGCTGCAAAAGAATACGGTCTGAAAAACTTGGATGTACAAGTTAAAGGCCCCGGTCCCGGTCGTGAGTCTGCGGTTCGTGCGTTGAACGGTTGTGGGTATAAAATTACCAACATTACCGACGTGACCCCGATCCCTCACAACGGATGTCGCCCACCCAAGAAGCGCCGCGTGTAAGGGCATAGGAAGGAATTAGTATGGCTCGATATATTGGACCAAAGTGTAAGTTAGCTCGTCGCGAAGGCACCGATCTCTTTTTGAAAAGTGGCGCGCGCGCGTTAGAAAGCAAATGTAAGTTAGAAACAGCACCTGGAATGCACGGTGCCCGTCGTGGTCGTTTGTCTGACTATGGCGTGCAGTTGCGCGAGAAGCAAAAAGTGCGTCGTATCTACGGTATTCTAGAGAAGCAGTTCCGTGGCTACTACAAAGAAGCTGCGCGCCGTAAAGGTGCAACGGGTGAGAACCTCCTGCAGCTGTTGGAAAGCCGTTTAGATAACGTCATTTACCGTATGGGTTTTGCGTCGACTCGCGCCGAAGCTCGCCAGCTGGTGTCTCACAAAGGTGTGCTCGTGAATGGTAGCGTCGTAAACGTACCGTCGTATCAGGTAGAACCTGGCGATGTAGTTGCGGTTCGTGAGAAGGCCAAGAAGCAATTACGTATTCAGTCGGCTGTCGCGCTGGCGGGACAGCGCGCGGACATCGAGTGGATCGACGTCAATACTGACAAATTAGAAGGTGTATTTAAAGCTCGCCCCGAGCGTGCTGAGCTTACTTCCGAGATCAACGAAAACTTGATTGTTGAATTGTACTCGAAGTAATACATCCGATTAATCTGACTGACAGGTGGCTACATGCAAAGTGCAGTAAATGAATTCTTGACTCCACGCGTGATCACGGTGGACGAAAAAAGTACGACTCGTGCCCTGGTGACGCTAGAACCTCTTGAGCGTGGTTTCGGCCATACGCTTGGCAATGCGCTGCGCCGTATTTTGTTGTCGTCTATGCCCGGATGCGCAATCACTGAAGTTCAAATCGACGGTGTCTTGCACGAGTACAGNACGCTTGAAGGCGTGCAAGAAGATGTGATNGAGATCCTTCTCAACTTAAAGGACGTCGCGGTCGTACTCAATGGCAAAGATGAAGCCGAACTGACCTTGTCCAAAAAGGAACCGGGGCCAGTCACTGCGGGTGATATTACTCTGGATCATGATGTCGAGATCTGCAATCCTGATCACGTTATTTGCAACGTGACTGGTGGCACGGGTATTAACTTGAAGTTGGTGGTGAGTCGTGGTCGCGGTTACTCGCCTGCCGACTCTCGCGGTAACGAAGAAGACGAAACTCGCGCAATCGGCCGTTTGCAGCTTGATGCGACTTTCTCTCCAATTCGTCGGGTGGCGTACGTCGTTGAGTCAGCTCGTGTTGAACAGCGCACCGACCTCGATAAATTAGTGCTTGATCTCGAAACCAATGGCACTATCGATCCCGAAGAGGCTATCCGCCGCGCGGCAACGATTCTTCAGCAGCAGTTGGCGGTGTTCGTTGATCTTGAGAGTGAAGGCGAAGCAGAAGCGGTGGTTGAAGAAGACGAAGTTGATCCGATTTTGTTGCGCCCCGTCGATGATTTAGAGTTAACCGTACGGTCAGCAAACTGCTTAAAGGCAGAGAACATTTACTACATCGGTGACTTAGTGCAGCGTACGGAAGTAGAGCTATTAAAGACCCCGAACTTGGGTAAAAAGTCGCTCACTGAAATTAAGGACGTGCTGGCGTCACGTGGCTTATCGTTGGGCATGAGACTCGACAATTGGCCGCCAGCAAGTCTTAAAAATGATGATCGAGTACTGAGCCTCTAGTACTCGGAAACAGTTTGAATAGCTGCCCATAGGGCACACGAAGTAAAGGAAAATAGTCATGCGTCATCGTCACAGTGGACGTCAGTTAAACCGTAATAGCTCGCATCGCAAAGCGATGTTCCGCAATATGACGGCGTCTTTAGTTAAGCACGAGTTGATTAAGACGACTCTACCTAAAGCGAAGGAACTGCGTAGTTATGCAGAGCCGATTATTACTTTGGCGAAGGAAGATAGTGTTGCAAACCGCCGTCTTGCGTTTAATCGCTTACGTGATAAAGAAGTGGTAGGTAAGTTGTTCAGCGAAATCGGCCCTCGTTACCAGGCTCGTCCCGGTGGCTATTTGCGTATCTTAAAGTGTGGTTTCCGCGCTGGCGATAACGCACCAATGGCTTATGTTGAGTTAGTTGATCGTCCAGTTGTTGAAATTGATGATATGGATGACGGCGAAGAATAAGCCGGCCGATAGAGTTACCTAAAAAGCCGCACATTGTGCGGTTTTTTTATGGCAGGTACTGAGGCGGATCTGCTGGCACACCGCAGAACCGGGTGCTGCTGCGGTTGCATATCGTCGCCGCTACGTTCGACCTAAGATGGGCTTCAAAAAGCGTCCTGTGTGGCTTTCTGGTATCTCTGAGACGGTTTCGGGTTTGCCTTTCGCAATGATTTGCCCGCCGCCACTACCACCTTCGGGCCCCAAATCGACAATCCAGTCGGCGGTCTTAATAACATCTAAGTTGTGCTCGATAATGACGACGGTATTGCCATGGCGACGCAGGCGGTGCAGTACTTCAAGTAACTGACGAATATCTTCAAAATGTAATCCGGTCGTAGGCTCGTCCAAGATATACAGCGTTTTACCCGTATCGCGTTTCGATAATTCTCGAGATAACTTGACCCGTTGCGCTTCGCCACCTGATAGGGTGGTAGCGGCTTGACCAAGTCGTATATAGGACAACCCAACATCCATTAACGTTTGCAGTTTTCGAGCGATGGTCGGTACAGGCTCGAAAAACTCAAGCGCGTCTTCCACCGTCATATCGAGCACTTCGTAGATATTTTTTCCCTTATACACTACGTCAAGCGTTTCACGGTTGTAGCGTTTGCCTTTGCACTCGTCACAAGGCACGTAGATGTCGGGCAAGAAGTGCATCTCAACTTTGGTTACCCCATCGCCTTGACACGCCTCGCAGCGACCGCCTCGCACATTGAAGCTAAAGCGCCCCGGCTTGTAGCCTCTTGCTCGGGCCTCTTGTGTGCCCGCAAATAGCTCTCGTACTGGGGTGAATATCCCCGTATACGTGGCTGGGTTGGATCTAGGGGTTCGACCTATTGGGCTTTGATCGATATCGATGCACTTATCGATTAGATCTAATCCGCTAATAGTGTCGTACGGGGCAGCACTCAAGGTGGTGGCCCCATTCAACTCCGTGGCGGCGAGAGGGTAGAGGGTGCTGTTTATGAGGGTGGATTTGCCCGAACCGCTGACACCCGTGATGCAGGTGAGTAGGCCTATCGGGATGTCGAGATCAACATTTTTCAAGTTGTTGCCGCGCGCCCCTCTTAAGCTGAGCAAGCGAGTTTGATCGGCTTGGTATCGATGCTCGGGTACTTCTATACGTTTGCGTCCCGATAAATAAGCGCCTGTTGTCGAGTCAGGGCTGCTTATAATGTCTTGGTATGTGCCTGCTGCCACAATTTTGCCGCCATGAACCCCTGCCCCGGGACCTACATCAATAATATAGTCGGCGGCTCGGATGGCGTCTTCGTCGTGTTCCACGACCAGCACAGTATTGCCCAGATCACGAAGATGGTTGAGCGTTTTGATCAAACGCTCGTTGTCGCGTTGGTGCAATCCAATAGAGGGCTCATCAAGAATATACATGACCCCCACCAGCCCCGCGCCGATTTGTGACGCGAGACGAATTCGCTGTGCCTCCCCACCAGAGAGGGTTTCTGCGCTTCGATCAAGCGATAAGTAGTTCAGGCCTACGTCGACTAAGAATCGATAGCGTGCTTTGATCTCTTTCAGTATTTTACTGGCGATTTCGCCTTTTCGGCCCGTTAAATGCAAAGCCTCAAAATAGTCGGTGGCTTCTCCGACAGGCATGGCCGTGATCTCTGGTAACCGAAGGTCGTTCACAAACACATGGCGAGCATCTTTGCATAGGCGGGTACCCTGGCACTCAGGGCAGGGTTGGCTAGCAATAAACTTAGCAAGCTCGTCACGCACCGATTGCGATTCTGTGTCGCGATAGCGGCGTTCGAGATTAGGAATAATGCCTTCGAAGACATGACGATTCTTGAAAACCGTGCCCCTGTCGTTGATGTAGCTAAAAGCGATTTCTTCTTTGCCGGAGCCATACAAGATGGTCTTCTTGATGTCGTCAGAGAGCTCTTCGAAGGGCGTATCAATTGAAAACTGATAGTGTTTAGCGAGTGAGGAGAGCATATGGAAATAGTAGACATTGCGTCTATCCCAACCCCTAATGGCCCCCTCTGCAAGGCTGGATTCTGGGTGCATAACTACGCGGTCTGCTTCGAAATACTGTTTTACACCAAGGCCGTCGCATCCGGCACAGGCACCCGCGGGGTTATTAAACGAGAACAGTCGGGGTTCAAGACTATCAATACTGTGACCACACTCAGGGCAGGCAAAGCGCGACGAGAAGACGATTTCTTGGTCGTCATCCATCGAGACAATACCGGCCAGCCCATCGGTTAACTCTAGCGCCGTTTCAAAGGACTCGGCAAGGCGTTGCGCGAGGTCGTCGCGGACTTTGAAGCGGTCGACGACAACTTCAATCGTGTGTTTTTTCTTCTTGTCCAACTCGGGTGCGTCGTCTAGGTCTGTCACAATTCCGTCGATGCGTGCTCGCACGAAACCCTGTCCCCGGAGGCTGTCCAGCAGGTGTAAGTGCTCACCTTTACGCGCCTTAACGACGGGTGCAATTAACATCCAGCGACTTTCTGCCGTTTGTGCGAGTACCGTATCGACCATTTGACTAACGGTCTGTGCAGCCAATGGTAAGTTATGGTCTGGGCACCGAGGCTCGCCAACGCGTGCAAATAGCAGGCGCAGATAATCGTATATTTCCGTAATCGTTCCTACGGTAGAACGAGGGTTGTGCGAGGTGGACTTTTGCTCGATCGAAATGGCCGGTGATAGCCCCTCGATGTGGTCTACATCAGGCTTTTCCATCATTGACAGGAACTGCCGTGCATAGGTTGATAAGGATTCTACGTAGCGGCGCTGACCCTCGGCGTACAGGGTATCGAAGGCTAGAGATGACTTCCCGGAGCCAGATAATCCCGTGATCACAACCAGTTTGTCTCTGGGAATATCCAGATCGATGTTTTTGAGGTTGTGCGTGCGAGCGCCGCGAACGAGGATGGTATCCATGGTGTTCCTTCCGAAAAGCAATCCGACAGTATAATTGTCCAAAGGCAAGCTGACAAAAGCTGTTTACGCTTATTTCGTGTTATCATCTACGCTTCGTTGTAAGCAGAACACCGTGTGATTACTCAAACCCCCTTCACCCAACATGAGCGCCGTTCAGTCTTTGGTCTTGCGTCTTTGTACAGCGTTCGGATGATCGGCTTGTTCATGGTTTTACCTGTGCTCGTGATCTACGGACAGGAGCTGCCCGACGCTTCGCCCACGTTGCTGGGTTTGGCGCTCGGTATTTACGGCCTGACCCAGGCCTTATTGCAGATACCGCTGGGTTCACTATCGGACAGGGTGGGGCGTAAACCCGTTATTTTGGTTGGATTACTTGTATTTGCGGGTGGCTCGGTGGTGGCGGCTTATGCAAGCTCTGTGTGGTGGCTAGTTATTGGCCGCGCGCTTCAGGGTGCCGGTGCTATTGCTGGCGCGGTTATGGCTTTGCTGGCTGATTCTACCCGGGCAGAGCAACGTACCAAAGCGATGGCCATTGTGGGTATCTCGATTGGCGCATCGTTTGCCGTCGCACTGATGTTGGGCCCCGCCTTGGCAGCGTGGGGTGGCTTAAAGTTGGTTTTTTTAGCGACCGCCGGCTTGGCGGTCGTCGGGGTGCTTATTACACTCTGGCACATTCCTGAGGCGCCCATGGCGACTGACCTGATTGAGGAAAGCGAGTCAAGCCTATGGTACAAGAACCCCGATTTGTGGCGTCTCAACGTCGGTGTATTTGTGGTGCACTTTACGCTGACCGCTGCGTTTATGGTGGTTCCACTCTTATTGCTTAATTCTTTGGCCTTAGCGAAAGAAGAACATTGGCAAATTTACGCGCCGGTGCTGCTAGCGTCTATTGTTGGCTTGGGCCTGCTGATGCGACTTGGCGAGCGTCTCGGCCGCCCAAAATTGGCGTTTGGGCTAGCCGTTTTGTCCTTGTGTTTGGCTTTATTGATCTTTGAGTCCGATCTAGGGCAAAGTTATGTTGGTTTGATTGGGGCCTTGTGGTGCTTTTTCGTCGGATTCAACTTTTTAGAGGCCTCCCTTCCTTCACTATTAAGCAAGCGGGTGACGCAACATCGTCGCGGCGCAGCTATGGGAAGTTTCTCTACCTCTCAATTTTCGGGGGCCTTTTTAGGTGGCTCCGGTGGCGGGTTGCTGCTACAAACCACTAATACGACAACTTTGTTATTTGTGTGCATTGGCTTAATGGTAGCCTGGTTTTTATGGCTCTGGCAAAGCACGATCTTGATGGATAATGCACCCAAGTGATGTGTAATTGCACCCACGAATAGGTGCTTTTGCCCTATGCACTTGTTATTATCCTCGCAATTGCAGTGAATAATAGAATCGGGGAACACTATGGCGACACGCGGAGTAAACAAAGTAATTTTGGTCGGGAATTTGGGTAATGACCCCGAGACGCGGTTTATGCCATCGGGCGGCGCGGTGACCAACGTTAGCCTTGCCACATCTGAGACATGGAAAGACAAGCAAACCGGTCAGCCTCAAGAGCGCACCGAATGGCATCGTGTTGTATTTTTTAACCGTTTGGCTGAAATCGCGGGTGAGTATCTTAAGAAGGGCTCTAAGGTCTACGTCGAAGGCGCTTTGCGAACTCGGAAATGGCAGGACCAATCGGGTGCCGATCGATACTCGACAGAAATTGTTGCGAGCGAGATGCAGATGCTTGATAGTCGTGGTGAGGGCATGGGCGGTGGTATGGGCGGCGGCAACTCGAATCAAGCCTATACGCCCCGACAACCTGCCGCGCCTGCTCCGGCCTCCCCCTCGCAGCCGCCCGCTGATTTTCCGGATTTTGATGACGATATTCCGTTTTAATCATCATTGGTGCTGAAGTGGGGGTAAAAAAAGTTGAAGGTGTTGATTCTGGGTGGTGACACCCCCTTGGGGATGTCGTTGTTGCGCATCCTCGATCAACAGCAGCGGCATCAATTTACGGCCGTCAGCGTCGCAGAAAGTCGTTTCAAGAGCGAACGAGTCGCAAAAAAAACAATTAAGCGACTGTCGCCTGACTGCCTGATCGATCTTCGCTTAGACGCACTGTCAGAAACACGAGAGCAGTTAAGTGACGGCGACATACAGCGCACCCGTTGGTTCGGTAAAGCCTGCTTGAGGAACAATGTGTTTTACTTGTTTCAAAGCAGTGCTTGGGTCTTCTCTGGAAGGGTCGATCAAGCACCCTGGAGCGAGACCGATGAACCCGATGAAACTGCAAATCTAGGGCGGGTAAGGCACGCGTCTGAGCAAGCGGTCAGTGATATGACACGCAATTCACTTATTCTGCGTCTGGCGCCAACATACTCTGCTCAAGGAGAGGGCGTGTTAGTGAAAATGCTGCAGCGTTTTGGTCGAGGCGAACGGATTTCTTTGTCCGATACGCAATATTTCAATCCAATATCGGCCGATGACGGCGCTAGAGTCATCGCGGCTATTCTCGATCAAATTGCCAGTGGTTCAAATAACCGCGGGGTTTTTCACTACGGTAGCAGCGAACGTGCCTCCTACTATGAGTTCGGAGAGGCGGTATTCGCAGCGGCCAGTCAGTTTGCGAATATTGACTCCGGTGGAGTTGCTCGTTCATCGGATGCCTCTCAACCCATAGGTGATTGGACCTTAAGTACGCAAAGAATTTTCGACAGTTTTGGTATTCATTCAACGTCGTGGCGGAGATTGCTGGCGCCCGCGGTTAAAGCATTTTATCAGCATCAAAAGGTAAGCAAGGATCATGAGTAATAGTGCAGTGGCTCAGAGCCTAGGGGTGGCCGTTCTGACCATATCGGATACACGAACCATCGACACGGACACGTCAGGGCAATATTTGGTAGAACGTATTCAAGGCGCGGGTCACACACTGCGAGAGCGCCAAATTGTAATCGATGACGTCTATCAAATTCGGGCTAGAGTCTCTACCTGGATAGCTGATTCTGCGGTACAGGTTATTTTGACAACCGGCGGTACAGGATTTTCGGGCCGTGATTCTACCCCGGAAGCGCTTGCCCCTTTGTTTGACAAGCACATTGAGGGTTTTGGGGAGGTGTTTAGAGCCTTGTCTTTACAAGAGATTGGAAGTTCGACAGTACAGTCTCGCGCTTTGGGCGGAATGGCAAATAGAACGGTCATCTTTTGTATGCCGGGTTCTACCGGCGCTTGTCGC
>JGI26082J51739_10000683_pt1 | contig 21524 bp, 21 predicted proteins | sample SaaInl5LU_22_DNA_FD_51739 | JGI IMG/M metagenome (IMG submission 51739)
TAGATCATTTTGACGAGTGTCGACTTGCCAGCGCCATTTTCTCCAAGCAAAGCATGCACTTCGCCGTATTTTATCTCAAAAGAAACACTGTCGTTTGCAACGACACCGGGGTAGGCCTTGGTGAGGCCCTCTATCTTTAGCAATGTCCCTGTCACGCAGTTTTCCTTTCCGGGTGGCCCCATCGGATGCGCTTTATTTGTTGCGGGTCATCAAATGCTGAAAGCCTGTTTCATGCAAGATTCGAATGGCCGCCCTCTTGGTAAGCTCTTTCAATGATTTGGCGAAAGTCGAAAAAAGTTAATTCGTTAATACGGGAGAAATAACAGGGGGTGATATGCGTGCACAACCCGTGCACAACCTGTACACCGCCTGTTTGCTAATTTTTTGGGCGAAAAATGTATAACGCGGCGTTCGGTGGGCCGTACTGAGAGGAGGTCTGCGGGCATTGCCGCCTTTATGTTAGCTCTGGCGGAGCATGGAAATTGTCGCGCCACGCCACGAGGCACAAGACGGGCGTTTCAAACGTCTCCATCGCATGGGGNTGGTTGCTTGTATGGAACGAGGTGTCCCCTTCGAGAAGCTCCTCTTCGGGGCAGCCCTNGCGCCTGAAGGNGGCAGACCCTGATACAACNATATACATCTCTTCGGCGGGGTGGTTGTGCCATGGNTAATAGAGATGCGGCGGCATGTAGACCATCCAGAGACGTATGGAGTTTGATGTGAAGGGAGCATCATCGCCTATGATACAGTAACATCCGAAGCGAGCCATGAAGTCATCACTGATATCTGTGCCTTTGTAGGTGTCGCGCCAATGAACGACTTCGCTTGCATTGCGGATTGCTTGTTGAAGGTCGTGATACCGTTCTGATCGAAGACCTGTGTCATTCAAGAAAACGTCACAACAGTGTTCATGCAGCGGCGCGACGGCCTGTGGTTTGATGTCATCCGGAAAGGGCGCAAAATTGGTCATATCGGCGTTGCCGCAATAGGCTGCTTGCACCGTATGAAGCAAATTCTGGGTGATGTGTTTATGTTCCATAGGTTCACGTTTGAGCAGTGGTCGGCGGTGGTCTTGTAGGGAAGCGACATAATGTCGGGGATTGGATGTGTTGGAGGTCGCAATCGGAGGTTTGGCTGGGCTCTGGCCTGCGCGGCTTGGGGTCAGCCCCCGCACGCCCCGGGATATTTAGAGAAAGAGGAAACGAGGGCGACGGGCAAACAGTGATGTGGGGGGCGTCTTGATGCTTTTCAGTCTGGCGCGGGGCGGCTAGGGTCTCGCCATGAGCAATACACCCCGATTCATCCATCTGCGCGTCCATACCGAATACTCTCTTTTGGAGGGGGCGGTGCGGCTGAAGAAGCTGCCGCAGCTTTGCACGGACATGGGGATGCCCGCTGTGGCGGTGACGGACACGAACAATATGTTCTGTGCGCTTGAATTCTCGGAAGCGGCCAAGGGCGCGGGCCTTCAGCCGATCATCGGCTGTCAGGTTGATCTGGGGTATCACAAGCTTGAGCCCGGTGAGCGGCCACGCCCGCCAGCGCCTGTTGTTTTGCTCGCCCAGAGCGAGGCGGGCTATGAACATCTGATGAAGCTCAACTCCTGTCTTTATATCGACAAGGGCGGCGAGCTGCCGCAAGTGACGCTGGCGGAGTTGCGCGCGCATTCTGGCGATCTGATTTGTTTGACTGGCGGGCCAGACGGTCCTGTGGGGCGGCTTTTGCGCGCGGGGCAAGACCCTGCNGCGCAGGCGNTGATGGATGCGTTGGCGGATATGTTTGGCGACAGGCTCTATGTTGAGCTTCAGCGCCATCCGTCTGAAGACGGTAGCACGCCAGAGGCCGAACGCCTGACAGAGCGCGGCTTTGTCGANATGGCGTATGCTATGAACCTTCCGCTTGTGGCGACCAATGATGTCTATTTCCCGAAGTCGAGCATGTATGAGGCGCATGATGCTCTGATCTGTATTGCTGATGGGGCCTATGTGGACCAGCAGNACGACCGCCGCCGCCTCACGGCGCAGCATTATATGAAATCACCCCGNGAGATGGCTGTCTTGTTTGCCGACTTGCCAGAGGCGCTCGACAACACCATCGAGATTGCCAAGCGCTGCGCCTTTAAGGCCTATAAGCGTGATCCGATCTTGCCGAAATTTGCCGATGACGAGGTTGTCGAACTGCGCCGTCAGGCGAATGCGGGCTTGCAGGCGCGGCTGGCTGTTATTCCGCATGCTGTGTCTGTTGAGGACTATCAGAAGCGGCTCGACTTCGAGCTCGATATTATTGAGGGCATGGGGTTTCCGGGCTATTTTCTGATCGTTGCGGACTTCATCAAGTGGGCCAAGGACAATAACATCCCTGTCGGGCCTGGCCGAGGCTCGGGCGCGGGCAGTCTTGTGGCTTATGCGCTGACGGTGACGGACCTTGACCCTTTGCGCTACTCGCTGCTGTTTGAGCGGTTCTTGAACCCCGAACGGGTCAGCATGCCCGACTTTGACATCGACTTTTGCATGGATCGCCGTGAAGAAGTGATNCGCTATGTGCAGGAGAAATATGGCCGCGATAAAGTTGGCCAGATTATTACTTTTGGCGCGCTGCTCTCAAAGGCGGCTGTGCGCGATATTGGCCGCGTGTTGCAGATGCCTTATGGGCAGGTCGACCGGCTTAGCAAGATGATCCCTGTGGAAGGGGTGAAGCCTGTCAGCATCGAGAAGGCTTTGGCCGACGAGCCGCGCCTGCGCGAAGAGGCGAAGAACGAAGAAGTTGTCGCGCGCTTGCTTGACTACGGGCAGCAGGTTGAGGGGCTTTTGCGCAATGCTTCGACCCATGCGGCGGGTGTTGTTATTGGCGACCGTCCTTTGGACGCGCTTGTGCCGCTGTATCAGGATCCGCGCTCGGACATGCCTGCGACGCAGTTTAACATGAAGTGGGTNGAGCAGGCGGGGCTNGTGAAGTTTGACTTCTTGGGCCTGAAGACCCTTACAGTGATCCAGAACGCTGTGGACCTTATCCATGCTGAGGGGCGCGATTTGCACCAAGCAGCGGATGGCACGCAGCTTTATCAGCCACCTGCGGGGGCCGAGAATGATATTGGTGCGATCCCGCTGGATGACGTCAAATCATACGAGCTCTATGCGCGGGCCAAGACTGTGGCNGTGTTTCAGGTGGAAAGTTCGGGGATGATGGATGCGCTCAAGCGCATGAAGCCCACATGTATCGAGGATATTGTTGCGCTTGTTGCGCTCTACCGCCCTGGCCCGATGGAGAACATNCCGACTTANTGCGAGGTGAAGAACGGGCTGAAAGAGCGGGAGTCTGTACATCCGTCGATTGACCATATTCTTGAAGAGACGCAGGGGATTATTGTTTACCAAGAACAGGTTATGCAGATTGCTCAGGTTATGGCGGGGTATAGCCTCGGCGGCGCGGATTTGCTGCGCCGTGCGATGGGTAAAAAGATCGCTGAAGAAATGGCCAAAGAACGCCCCAAGTTTGAAAAGGGGGCGATGGAGAATGGTGTCGACAAGAAGAAGGCCTCCGAGGTTTTTGACTTGCTCGAAAAATTTGCCAACTACGGATTTAACAAATCGCATGCGGCGGCCTATGCTGTGGTCAGCTACCAGACCGCTTGGCTGAAGGCGAACCACGCTGTCGAGTTTATGGCTGGCGTGATGAACTGCGATATCCATCTGACTGATAAGCTGGCTGTCTACTTTGAAGAGGTTCGCAAGGGGCTCGAGCTGAAGTGGGAGCCGCCCTGTGTGAACCGTTCGGGGGCGACATTTACGGTTAAAGACCAAGTGCTGCATTATGCGCTGGGGGGGCTGAAGAACGTCGGTGTGGAGGCGATGAAGCTGATCACCGAGGCGCGCGGCGACGCGCCTTTTGTGACGCTGTTTGACTTTGCACGTCGGGTGGACCTCAAGCGTGTGGGCAAGCGGCCTCTGGANATGCTGGCGAGGGCGGGGGCATTTGATGTGCTCGATCGCAACCGCCGCCGTGTGTTTGACAGCCTTGAAGGCTTGATGGCTTATTCGGCGGCTGTGATGGAGCAGAAGNACTCCAGCCAAGTGAGNCTGTTTGGCGAGGCGGGGGATGATCTGCCGGAGCCGCGGCTTTCGCCTGTGCAGGACTGGCTGCCTGCGGAGCGGCTGGGCGAGGAGTTTAAGGCTGTCGGTTTTTACCTATCGGGACATCCGCTTGACGACTACATGGCGCCGCTCAAGCGCAAGCAGGTGATCACGCTGGAAGAGGTGGAAGCGCGCGCGCAGGGCGGGCCATTCCTCGCAAAGATGGCGGGTGTGATTGCCGGGCGCCAAGAGCGCAAATCGGCGCGGGGGAACCGTTTTGCCTTTGTGCAGCTTTCGGACGTGAGCGGGGCCTATGAAGTCACCGTCTTCAGCGATACGCTCGAAAAAGCTCGCGAATATCTCGAAGTGGGTGCGAAAGTCGTTGTGACTTGCGAGGCCACGATGGAGAGCGACCAGCTCAAGCTTTTGGCGCGCAGCTTTGCGCCGATTGATGCGGTGGTGGCGGATGCGGGGCAGACGGGGCTTAAAATCTTTGTCGAAGATCAGGGCGCGATCAGCGCTGTGGCCGAAGTGCTGGCGAATGCGGCCAAGGCGGCGCAGGGCGCGGGGAAAGGGCCGTTGCATTTCTGCCTGATGGATCCGAGCCTGCCTGGCGAAGTTGAGCTGACAGCGGGACGCGATTTTCCGATTTCGCCGCAGATCAAGGGCGCGATCAAGAGCTTGTCGGGGGTTGTCGAAGTTCAGGATATCTGAGGCCAGCAGGAAACCGCGGAATATTTACCAAGATTTATCCGTGCTGGACCGATGGTTACCAAATGGTTAAGACGCGTGAAAGGGAGAGGGTAAGCTTCATGACGCGTTGGCTTTTATGTTTGTTTTTGGTTGCTGTGACTGCTGGCTGCTCTGACCCTTTGAGCAAAATGACGCGGCTGGCAGATGTGGAGCTTCAGGAAAGCTCTGATGTGGCGTCTGCTGTGGCTCTGCCCAGTGCCGCGCAAGATGAACGTCCGCTTTTTGAACGTCTGTTTAGCACACCAGAAGACCCTGTCGCCGATGCGGTCGATGAGGCGGTTAAGAGCCTTGAGGGCGAGGCGGAGCTGAATGCTGAGCTTGCCCCAGCCTTGCCGCTGGCCGAAGGGGAGGCCCTTGCTGATGAAACGACAGGCGAAATACCAGATGAAACAGATGTCGCCGCTCTAAGCGAAGACGCGCAGCCACGCTCGCTTTTTGGCTTTTTGAAGCCGAAACAAAACGAAAAATCGCACCCGGAAAATGGGGTGGAAGAATTGGCCGAAGCGGAGAAGCTTGCGCCGGAAGCCGAGGTTGTGGAGGCGTCTTTTACACCAGAGACTGAGGCGCGCGAACCGCGCAGAGGCGGGGGGCTGTTCAGCCGGAAGAAAGCCGCTGTGCTGACAGGACCAGATGCGCAAGAGATTGCGCCAGGAACACCGCTGGCCTTTGGCGAGATTGCGCGGGTTTGTGCCTTGCCCAAAGCGGAGATGGGCCAACACGTAGAGACGGCGGGAAAGTACCGCCTTTATGACAGTGCAGTGGGTAGCACGGAACAACGCCCTTTTTTTCATCACAGGATTTGACGACGGCTGCCCTCGTCAAGTGACGGGGGCGCTGGCGCTTTTTGCGAGTGCACAAAGCCACGAAATGATGCGCTATGGCGCGCCATGGAAGGGCAAGCCGTACTCAGAGACCGACAAAGCTTATGAGGCTGCCAAGAAAGACATTTGCGGCGTGGGCAAAGGCAAGCCTTGTGGCGCGAAGATGGACCAGCTGGAAAAGACCACAGCCTTTATCACGGTCTATGACCGCTTTGTGGATGCGCTCAGCTGGCGCAACGTGCTTTTACACGATGGTGCTGTCCTTGCGATGGAGTGAGGGCTCGGCTCTCAAGGCTCCATAACGATGGTTTAATGTGGTTTAGTAATGTGGTGGGCGCTCGTCGCCGCCGAAGATATGTCCGCCTTCGGAACGGTTGCGGCTGGCCTCTGCGTCCAGCAGGATTTGGACCTGCCGCGTGAGCAAGGCGATCTCTGTGTCTTGGCGCGCGATCACTGACGAAAGCTCGTCTGTTGTNCGCTCAAGGTGCGCGATTTTTTCTTCAAGAGATTCCATNGCGTTTCTTTAGCGGGTTTCTGATCTGCATCATAGCCCCGCTTTCAGGAGGCTGACAGACTTGGGCTGTTGAATTGGTTTGGAGGTATTGAGATGCGCAAGTTTATGATCGCTTTATTGGGGGCCAGTGCTTTGGTGGGCGCGGCTGAGGCCTATGACGGGGAGCAATTTGTGGTCTGCAAGCTTAACCCGCAGGGTGATAACTTTCTGGCGCTGCGGAGTTGTGGCTCTACCAGTTGCAATATGATCCGCAAACTGGGGCCAGATACCTTTGTGATCACCATGGAGCCCTATGCGACAAACGGTTGGCGCCAGGTGATTGTACAGCAAAACTCGCAGGATTGGACTTATGCAGGGGTAAGCGGCTGGGTTTATGGCAAATATATTTGCCGTGTCGATCTAAGCGAATAAGGCTCTGTTCTTGCTCCTTGGGGCGTGATCCTTTAGAGCCTGCTCACNAGAATTTAGACCGTTTCAGGCAAGGACACCCCGATGGCCAAGGAAAAGAAAGCCCCACGCCCCAAGGCGCAGACNCCCAAGGGCTTCCGCGACTATTTTGGCGAGGATGTGAGCCAGCGCGCAGAGATGCTGCGCGTGATCACAGGGGTGTATCACCACTACGGGTTTGACGCGCTGGAGAGTGCCGCTGTTGAGACGGTGGAGGCGCTGGGCAAGTTCCTTCCCGATGTGGACAGGCCCAACGAGGGCGTCTTTGCTTGGCAGGAGTTTGACGAGGACGACAAGGGCGACTGGCTGGCCTTGCGCTATGATCTGACTGCGCCTTTGGCGCGGGTCTATGCGCAGCACCGCAACGAGCTTCCGACGCCTTACCGCCGCTATGCTATGGGCCCTGTCTGGCGCAACGAGAAGCCAGGGCCAGGGCGCTACCGCCAGTTTTACCAGTGTGATGCGGATACCGTCGGGACGGCCTCTGTGGCTGCCGACGCGGAGATCTGTGCGATGCTTAGTGATACGCTGGAGAAGGTCGGAATTGCGCGCGGCGATTATATTGTGCGGGTGAACAACCGTAAGGTTCTGAACGGTGTTCTGGAGGCGATGGGCGTGTCTGATGCGGGGCAGCAAGCAGACGTGCTGCGCACCATCGACAAGTTTGACAAAGTGGGGGAGGCGGGTGTGCGCCAGCTTCTGGGCAAGGGGCGTTTGGACGCGTCTGGCGCTTATATTGATGGCGTGGGCTTGAGTGATGCACAGGCCGAGCCTGTGGTTCAATTCCTGATCGCGAAGGGCGCGAGCAACGCAGCGACGCTTGAAAACCTGCGCGGTGCTGTTGGCGACAGTGCGATTGGCGCGGAAGGCATTGGCGAGCTCGCCGAGATTGCGGGGCTTCTTGAGGCGCAGGGCTATGGCGCGGACCGTATTGTGATTGACCCCAGCGTTGTGCGCGGCCTTGGCTACTACACTGGCCCTGTTTACGAGGCCGAGCTGACCTTTGAAATCCTGGATGAAAAGGGCCGCAAGCGGCAGTTTGGNTCTGTNGCGGGCGGCGGACGGTATGACGANCTTGTNAAGCGCTTTACGGGGCAGGCTGTGCCCGCCACGGGCGTATCGATTGGTGTAGACCGCTTGCTTGCGGCGCTGCGCGAGAAGGGGCGGATCGGCGGCAAAGCGGCTGGGCCTGTTGTTGTGACGGTCATGGATAAGGCGCGGATGGCGGAGTATCAGGGCATGGTGGCCGAGCTGCGCCAAGCGGGGATCAGAGCCGAGGTTTATCTGGGCAACCCCAAGAGCTTTGGCAACCAGCTGAAGTATGCGGACAAGCGCGAGAGCCCTGTGGCGATCATCGCGGGCTCTGACGAGCAGGAGCGCGGTGTGGTGCAGATCAAAGATCTGATTTTGGGCGCGAAAATTGCCGAGAATGCCACCCATGAAGAGTGGAAAGAGCNGCCCAGCCAGTTTGAAGTGCCAAGGGCCGAGCTTGTGAGCAAGGTCCGCGAAATTCTGAACGGGCAGGACTGAGNATGCCAGACGGAATGGCCAAACGGGCAGAGGCGGCGCGGGTGCGCGCTATGTTTGAAGCGGCGGGCGCGTTGCCTGTGGAGGCCGCGGTGCTCCAGCCAGCAGAGCTGCTGCTGGACCTCTATGGTGAAGACATCCGTGCGCGGGCTTATGTGACGTCCGACGCTTTGCGCGGGGAGCAGATGCTGCGGCCCGATTTTACCGTACCTGTTGTGCAGATGCATATGCAGCACGGTGCGGAGCCAGCGCGCTATACTTATTCGGGCGAAGTGTTTCGCCGTCAGGAAGACGACGGAAACCGCGCCAATGAATACCTGCAAGTCGGGTATGAAATCTTTGAACGGGATGCGCCACATGAGGCGGATGCGGAAGTCTTTGCGCTGATTTCTTCTGTTTTGCGCGGCTTGCCTGTGCGCGCAGCGACGGGGGACATCGGAATCCTCATGGCGGCGGTTGAAGGGCTGAGCACGACCGAGCGGCGCAAGGCCGCGCTGCGGCGGCATATCTGGCGGCCACGGCGATTTCGCGCCTTGATGGAGCGTTTCTCGGGGCGGGCAGATGTTCCTGCGAGCCGAGTGGCTTTGCTGGCGGCGGAAGATGCTTTTGCGGAGGCTGGCCCCGCGATCGGGCTGCGCACGCGGCACGAAGTTGAAGCGCGGATTGCCGCTTTGCGCGAGGATGAGGCGGCTGGGCCGCTCTCGCAAGGCGATGTTGAGCTGATGGAAGCTATTCTGGCCGTGCAGGAGACGCTGCCCAATGCGGTCGAGCAGCTGAGCGATATTGCGGTGGATATGCCAGCGATTGCGGATGCTGTTGATGGTCTGGCCAAGCGCACACGCGCTCTTGCCGCGCGCGGTGTCGATGTTGCGCAGCTTTCGTTTGAGGCCAGTTATGGCCGCGCGTCTATGGAGTATTACGACGGTTTTGTTTTTGGCTTTTATGCCGAGGCGCGGGCCGATTTGCCGCCTGTGGCAAGTGGCGGGCGCTATGATGCGCTCACGCGCCAGCTCGGGCAGGGCGCCGAAATTCCTGCTGTTGGGGGTGTTGTCCGCCCCGGCCTGATGCTGGGTCTGAAGGAGGGCACGCTATGAGCCTTAAGCTGGGTGTGCCGTCCAAAGGACGGTTGATGGAAAAGACGTTTGACTGGTTTGCCGAGCGCGGCGTGCGGCTTGCGCTGGCGGGCGGCGAGCGGGAATATGCGGGCCGTGTTGATGGGATCGACGGGATCGAGCTTGTGCTCCTTTCGGCGGGCGAAATCCCGCGTGAGTTGGCGGCCGGGCGAATTCACCTCGGTGTCACAGGAACAGACCTGATCCGCGAGAAACTCGGCCAATGGGAGCAGCGTGTCGAGGAGCTGGCAGAGCTTGGCTTTGGTCATGCGGACCTGATCATCGCCGTGCCGCAGGCTTGGGTTGATGTGGACACGATGGATGACCTTGACGCTGCCGCCGCTGCGTTCCGCGCGGAGCACGGTTTTCGTCTTCGGATTGCGACGAAGTATCACCGCCTTGTGCGCGAGTATCTGCGCGACTGTGGTGTGGCGGACTACCAGCTTGTCGACAGCCAAGGGGCGACTGAAGGTACTGTGAAAAACGAGACAGCGGAAGCCGTGGCAGATATCACCTCGACGGGAGATACGCTGCGCGCGAACCATCTGAAAATCTTGAGTGATGGACTGATCTTGCGCAGCTCTGCTACGCTTTATCGCGCGCGCAATGCGGAGGTGACTGGCGAAGAGCGCGCCGCGCTGGCGGCGCTTCAGGAGCGTTTAGGCCTCTGAGGGGCGCGGCAGCTCGTTATCCAATTCTTCGGGGGCCTCGGCCTCAAGTATGTCTTCTGCCTTGTCCTTGAGCATGTTCTTCAATGTCTCTGTGGCCTTGCGGCTGTAGTTGCGCTGAACAAGTGGATTTGGCGTGCGCGCGAGGCCAGCGGCGTTTGGCAGGGCGACGAAACCGTCCCGAACCATACGGCTCTGTAGGGTTGCGGCGGCGTCTTTGGCTATGCCGAGATCGCGGGCGATGTTGCGCGCCGAACTTGCGCCTCTGAGGCGTGCGTTGAAGACTGCCAAGCCATACATAAACTCGTTTGCCACAGGGGCGGCAGCGGCCACGGGAGCGGCGGCCAAAGGCATGGCAGGAAGCAGGGGCATGAGCCCTGCTGCGGAGGCGGTTCTGAGAAAACTACGTCTATCCATATTGGATATATGGGGGTTAACCCGCCAATTGCGAGTCATTCGCAATAATTTTTTGTGAAGGTGCTGGTCAGGCGGCAGATGGTCCGCCGCCTGATTGCAAGCTTCAGCTTTCGCCGAAGCCCTCTGGGATTGGCAGCGGCGCAAGCGTTTTTGCGCGTTTTTGCAGGCTGCGGCCGATCACAACGCGGCTGATCTCGGTTGTGCCATCGACGATGCGTAGCATTTGGGCCAGACGCGAGAGACGGTCGAGGCCATAAGGCTGCAAGAGGCCCATGCCGCCGAGAACCTGTGTGCATGTGTTGGCCGCTTTGACGGCGGCATCTGGCACGAAGCGCTTGGCGTGGGCCGCCATGAGGGGGCCTTCTGGGGTCCCTAGCGCGTTGGCGGCGGCGCGGTAGAGCAGCTTTGAAGCTTCGAGATCGGTTGCGACTTCGCCGAGCATCCATTGGATACCGTCGAGATCGAGGTTCTTGCCGCCGAACATTTTACGGTTGGAGGAATAGGCCAGAGCTGTGTCGAGAGCGGACTGCATCAGGCCGCAGCAGCCAGAGGCAATAGAAACGCGGGCAATATCGATCGCCATGAGCGAGCCTTGAAGGCCTTGGCCGATGGGCAGGATAATATTGTCTTCGCTGACGACCACGTCCTTCATATACATTTCTGACATTGGCAGGAAATTGTAGGACGGCGTCTCGTAAAGCGGGCCGAAAGTCAGGCCGGGGGTGTCCGCGGGGATCGCGATCATGGCCATGTCTTTGTGGCCGGGCTCGTCAGTTGTTTTGACGACAGTGAAGTAGATATCAGCTTCGCCCGCGAGGCTGACCCACGCCTTGGCCCCGTTTATCGTCCATGTGCCATTGTCGTTGATCACGGCGCGGGAATACATATTGGTTGCGTCCGAGCCTGACTGTGGCTCGGTCAGGGCGAAGTTCGCGAGCTTGCGGCCAGAGGTGAGCTCCTTGGCCCATGCCGCTTTGAAGGCGTCTGTGCCATAGCCGCATCCAGCAAAGGTGCAGATGTTGTGCATCGACAGTGCGAAAGCGTAGGCGCCGTCGCCGCGGCCCAGTTCCTCATAGACGCGAATGCCTTCGCNCAAGGGGAGGCCTTGGCCGCCGAACTCTTCAGGAGCGTAGAGGCCTGTGAGGCCGAGCGCGCCCGCTTTGTCGGAGGCTGCGCGTGGCCAGACGGCGGCGGCGTTCCACGCGTCTACATTTGGGGCGATATCTTCGGCGCAATGGCGGCGTGCGGCGTCAAGGATTGTCTCGATGGATTGTGTCACTTGTTGAACTCCTGAAGCTGATACATAGTCGACTTTAAATGTCTGACAATTGAGCCAGATTAAAATCAAGTCCCCGAATGTATCGCGACCCAACGTCACAAACTTTGGTCGGGGGCTTCCGAGCGTCGTTGGGAGTGTTTGGGCTACAAAATGCCGATTTCGGCCAGTGCGCCTGCGAGTTCGGGAGGGAGAGCATCATCGGCTTCGCGGCCTTCGGAGAGGTCGATGGGAGCGTCTTCTGGCTTGAGGTAGCGCCAGCCTTGAAAGGGGCGCTTGAGCGCTGGAGCGGTGCGGATGATTTCTGGATCAAGTATAAACGCGCAGCGGCGGATACCATCGCCGCCGATCACTTCTTCAAAGCCGAGAACGCGCTGACGGGCTTGAATGGAGCCTTTGATGACCCAGTAGACGCTGCCGCCCGCAAGAATCTCTTCTTCGCGTTTGGGCCACATGCGGGTGATGTGATAGGGCAGGCCGTCTGGATGCGTTGCGGCGCGGGACTTTTGCCACGCAAGGAGGGAGTCGACTGACTCAGTTCCGACACTGAGCTTCACAATATGTATTACGTTCTTCATATGTTCCCCCTATATGTGGTAGGGTATATTGGTAAAACTGATTCTTCCACACACGTTATCTTGCGTAAGGGCGTGTTTGGGGTTTGACCCGCCGAGAAGCGATGCGTAGTTTAAGTGCCTTGCCACACCTGACGACATGACGAAATCACATAAGACCTGGGGACCACTAAATGAGCCGTTTTTCTGCGCCAATTGCCGAGCAAATCTGGGATATGAAGTATCGCTTCAAAGAGGCGGATGGAACGCCGCTTGACCGCACGGTAGAAGACACATGGCGCCGCATCGCGCGCTCTCTTGCCGATGTTGAGGAGGACAAAGCGCATTGGGAAGATGTGTTTTACGCAGCCCTTGAAGACTTCAAATTTCTGCCAGCTGGGCGCATCACTGCAGGCGCGGGGACAGAGCGCTCAGTGACCCTGTTTAACTGCTTTGTTATGGGCACTGTGCCCGACAGCATGGGCGGGATTTTTGATATGCTCAAAGAAGCCGCGCTGACAATGCAGCAGGGTGGCGGTATTGGCTATGACTTCTCCACGATTCGCCCTAAAGGCGCGGATGTGCTGGGTGTTGCGGCGGATGCGAGCGGGCCTTTGAGCTTTATGGATGTGTGGGATGCGATGTGCCGCACGATCATGTCTGCGGGCAGCCGCCGTGGCGCTATGATGGCGACAATGCGCTGTGATCACCCTGATATCGAGGCGTTCATCACGGCNAAATCNGACGCCGCACGCCTGCGTATGTTTAACATGTCTGTGCTGGTCACTGATCCGTTTATGGACGCGGTCAAAGCGGGNAAGAGCTGGGATCTGAAATTCAACGGCAAGGTCTATCACACCGTTGAAGCACGTGATCTTTGGAACAAGATNATGACGGCGACATATAANTATGCNGAGCCCGGTGTNATNTTTATCGATCGTATCAACCAGATGAACAACCTCAACTATTGTGAGACGATTGCCGCGACAAACCCGTGTGGCGAGCAGCCTTTGCCGCCCTATGGCGCTTGTTTGCTTGGCTCGATCAACCTTGCGAAGCTTGTGGCGGCGCCGTTTGAAGACGGGGCTGTGCTGGATGTGAGCGAGCTTGAAGCCCTTGTCGCCGCGGCTGTGCGGATGATGGACAATGTGGTCGATGCGTCGAAGTTTCCACTTGAGGCGCAGCGCCAAGAAGCACAAGCGAAGCGGCGGATTGGCCTTGGCGTGACGGGCTTGGCGGATGCTTTGCTTATGGTTGGGCTAGAGTATGGCACGGACGAAGCGGCGGCCCAGACAGAAGCTTGGCTGCATGCGGTTGCGCGCGCGTCTTATCGCGCCTCTGTGGCGCTGGCAAAAGAGAAGGGCGCTTTCCCGTTGTTTGACGCGGAGAAATACCTTGCCAGCGGTGCGATGCAGCAGATGGACGAAGATGTGCGTGCAGAGATTGCCGAGCATGGCATTCGCAACGCTCTGCTCACTTCTATCGCGCCGACAGGTACGATCAGCCTCTATGCGGGGAATGTGAGCTCAGGCATCGAGCCTGTGTTTGCCTACGCTTACAAGCGCAAGGTCTTGCAAAAGGACGGCTCGCGCACGGAAGAGGAAGTTGTTGATTATGCTGTGGCGCTGTGGCGTGAGAAGTTTGGCGACAAGGCGCTGCCCGACTATTTTGTTAACGCGCAGACACTTGCCCCAAGCGCGCATGTAAAGATGCAAGCTGCGGCGCAGAAGTGGATCGACAGCTCGATTTCAAAGACGATCAATTGCCCTGAAGATATCGACTTTGATGCCTTTAAGGACGTTTACATGCAGGCGTGGGACACGGGCTGTAAAGGGTGCACGACTTATCGCCCCAATGATGTCACGGGGTCTGTTTTGTCTGTGAGTGAGGACGAGGGCAAAGCCCCTGAAGTTGTTGCGAATACAGATGCTGAGCCGCAACAGCCGCATGGTGATGTGATCTATATGGCGGAGCCGCTGGAGCGGCCAAAAGAGCTGGAAGGCGCGACCTATAAGTTGCGCTGGCCTGACAGCGAACACGCGATTTACCTTACGGTGAACGATGTGGTGATTGGCGGCCATCGCCGGCCCTTTGAAGTTTTTATCAACTCCAAGAACATGGAGCATTTCGCTTGGACCGTGGCGCTCACGCGGATGATTTCGGCGGTGTTCCGTCGGGGTGGCGATGTCAGCTTTGTTGTGGAAGAGCTGAAGGCTGTGTTTGATCCGCGCGGNGGNGCGTGGATGGGCGGGAAGTATATCCCGTCGATCCTAGCCGCGATTGGCGGCGTGATCGAAAAGCACATGATCTCGATCGGCTTTATTGAGGGCGAAGGCATGGGCCTCAAGCAAGACCCGACCTCGGCGGTTGTCGGGCTGGATACACCGCGTGGCAAGAGCTGCCCGAGCTGTGGCCAGTTTGACATGCGCATGATTGAAGGCTGCATGACCTGTGCGAGCTGTGGTCATAGCAAGTGTGGCTGAGGCAAGTTGTTGAAACAGGCAGCATAAATTGATCATTTCACGGCTGAATGTGGCCGCGGGGTGAAGCGAAAGGATCGCTGGCAATGAAAATTGCCAGCGGTTTTTTTTATTACAATGGCTTGAACTTTGGGCGCCTTATGGTCTTGCAGCGGCGCTGCGAGCGCTGTGGGGATAACGCTGATCGACAAGCATTTGAAGAGCGCATCGGCTGATAGCAGAGAATGGCCCACGCCAGTATTATTCTGCCATTTGTCGGTCGACTTGCTGCTCTTCATTGATCATGGCTTGCAACTGCCGCCGAAACCGCAGTTGGCCACCGTCGATAGGCAGGTCAATGTGAGGTGATGTTTTGTTTGTCATGCCGCGTTGCACCTCGTTGAGGACATCACGATCTTCTTCGAATGCGTGCTGCACATCTTCGCTCATCATCTGGCTGAGCGCTTCGTCGTCGGGGCGAATATTGCGCAGTTGGAACCAGTAGTAGCGAGTTTTGCTTTCTGTTGTTGGCGTCATGAAGTTGTAACTGTCCATGATGAACGTGTTCTCATGTAGTGGACCATCAGGGCCGCCCGTGCCNGCAGGGGTAAACACTGCCTTGATCAGCGCGTGTGAGGGNTAGCGCACTTCATAGTGCTGGAGGCGATCGCAGTTGCCTTCAAACTCGACNACTTTTTTGTAAAACGGCGCTGGTTCGTGATCCATCATCCAACGATGAACAATGACACCCTCGTCTGTTTTCTGGACCCGCAAGGGCGTGTCTTTGGTTGCTGGTGCCGCAAAGCTGTTTTGGTGAACCCATGCGACATGTGTCGGATCAAGCAGGTTGTCGCACATGAGCAGGTAATTGCATTCAAGCTCCATCGCTGCGCCACGGTTGATGCCCCAGGCTGGGTTTCCGTAGTTTTCGATTTCAAAGATGTCAGCGGTATCTGCGAGCGCTGGGTTGCCCATCCAGACCCAGACCAATCCATATTTTTCATGTAGTGGATAGGCATGTACTTTGGCGTTTGATGGAATGCCGCTAGCGCCTGGCGCCCAGACACATTGGCCCGCGCAGTTGAAGGTTAGGCCGTGATAGCCGCATTCGACAGTGTCGCCTTTGATGCGGCCTTTGCTTAGGGGCAGCTTGCGGTGAGGGCAGGCGTCTTCCAGCCCTACAAGTTCGCCTGCTTCTGTTCGATAAACGCAGATATTTTCGCCCAAGACAGTAATCTGTTGAAGTTCGCGGGTGACTTCGTGATCCCACGCGGCAACATACCATGCATTCTTCAAAAACATATTCGTGTCCTTTCGGTGTAAGGCGGCGAAGGCCAGTCAGGCGCAAGCCAAATTATCTGCCAACATCCAAACGCAATTTGCGCGTGTCGTATGGTGCGCCTCAAACAATGCCACACTTGATGGTACGGATACCACTTCGAAACGAGCATCCTGTTCGCAGATAGCGCTCAGAAAAAACTGAAATCTAGTGATCTCGCGCGTATTGCCTTCACGCTGCTCAGACAAGATCGCTCAGCCGATAGGCGGCGAGCCGGCATGCTCTTGGGGCATCCGCTTGATTAGGCGGTGCCTCCACATCGAAATTTTTAGTCACAAATCGTATCGTGCGCTTACCAGACGGCCAAAGTGTGTCGATGCTGAGATCAGGTTTGGTCGCGGGCATGATCGAGCATTTTGAGTGAGCCCGATGTGAGCAAATAGCTACTCTGCCACCTACGCCCGGGATTTGGCGAGACCCCCGATGTCCAGAATGTGGCGCAGCACGCTCTCGACCCCTTTTTGATTTCGAAGCGCACAGAAGACATATGGCCGTCCGCCCCGCATCTTTTCACAGTCCCGCTTCATGACATCAAGTGATGCGCCTACATACGGAGCCAAATCTGTCTTATTGATCACCAAGACATCTGATTTTGTGAGTGCAGGCCCGCCTTTGCGCGGGATGTCTTCGCCTGCTGCCACATCAATCACATAGATCGTCATGTCTGCCAGTTCAGGGCTGTATGTTGCGGATAGGTTGTCGCCGCCGCTCTCGATCAGCACAATATCGAGGTCAGCGTGGCGCGCGCGCATCTCGGCGATGGCGGCCAGATTGATCGACGCATCTTCGCGGATCGCCGTATGGGGGCAACCTCCTGTTTCCACACCGATAATGCGGTCTTGGGGCAGGATTTGCATTCGCATCAATGCTTCTGCGTCCTCTTGGGTGTAGATGTCGTTGGTGATCACCCCAATTGAGAAGTCTTTTTGTAAGTCGCGCGCGAGGCAGGCTGTAAGCGTTGTTTTGCCAGCGCCTACNGGGCCACCAATTCCGATNCGCAATGGGCCGTTAAGCTGAGTCATGAGCGGAATATCCTTGGTTGAAGTGTTTCATGTCGCATGGCCGCGATGTCGGACAGAAAAGCTGTGCTGCCGAGATCATCTAGGTCTCCCTCTCGTGTGGTATGGGCGATTTCTTCACACAAGGGCAGCAGGGCCGAGAGCACTTTTTGCCCATCGGTTTGGCCCAATGGGATCGCTCGGACCGCGGCTGATACAAGATTGCTGGCAAAGGCATGGAGATAGAGTGCGGCGGTGATCTCTAGATCCAGTTTGCGGCGTGCTGCAGCGACACCCACGGCGATGGGGTAACAGGCGTTGACGTCGTCGCCGCCCCATATCGCGGCTGTTGTTTGNGAGAAGGCTCTCCCTTGAAGCGTGGTTTCCAAAACGCGTTCGGATGAGGCNGATANCGCGAGAGCTGTCAGATTTAATTGCTCCAAATCGTCATGCGATGTGCTGGCATAAGCTGCTCTCAGTAAGATACAGTCGTTGCGGCCACTGCCATGTGTGAGCACATCAGCCAGCCAGTCCTGGAGTGCGTCAGCCGTTGAAATCTGGCCGTTCTGAAAGGCTGTTTCCAACCCATGCGAGTAGGCAAAGGCTCCGACGGGAAAGCTGGGTGAGAGCCATTGCGCAAGGGTCAGGATGTCGATCTCAGTGATCATGTGCAGTGGCTACGTGTTCATGTGAGTGGGTGCGGCCATGCCCATATGCGCCGCCCTCGGGCGTAAAAGGCGCAGTGATCGGCTCAACCGTTGCGCCGAGATGTTCAAGCATATGACCGATGACTGGATCCGCTTGAATGAGGAGAAACTTATCGGTGATTTGACACGGCGTGTGGCGGTTGCCCACGTGCCACGCCAGCCGCACAAGGTTTTCCCCTGAAATTTTGTACAAGGCCTCGTCACGCGCCGCGATCTGGACCAATACACCTGTATCGAGTTCAAGAGCGTCTCCGTCGTCAAGCGAAGTTGTCTGCGCAAGATCAACAACAAAGGCCTCTCCTGAGACTGTAGAGAGGCGTTTGCGGCGCAGAAAGCGCTCGGTGTAATCCAGTTCGCAGGTCATTGCAGAGCCGTGCCACTGGCCTTTGCGATGTACGATCTGGGCGATGGGAAGGTCTGTCATAGTGTCCTCTCAGAACATAAAATAGCGTTGTGCCATGGGAAGGACCGTGGCGGGTTGGCAGGTCAATAGAACGCCATCGGCGCGCACCTCGTAAGTCTCGGGGTGCACTTCGACTTTGGGTAAGGCGTCGTTAAGGATCATGTCAGCTTTGCCGATGGTGCGCGTGTTGCGCACGGCGATGGTCTGCTTTGTGAGGCCGAGTGTCTGCCCGATTCCAGCAGCCTGTGCAGCGCCGGATACAAAACTGACAGAGGTATGGCGAAGGGCGCTGCCATAGGCGCCAAACATTGGCCGACTATAGACAGGCTGTGGTGTCGGGATTGAGGCATTTGGATCGCCCATCTGTGCCACAACGATACTGCCCGCCATGAGCACCATTTCAGGCTTCACGCCAAAAAATGCGGGGTCCCAGAGCACCAGATCAGCGCGCTTGCCGATGGAGATATCGCCAATGACATGGCTGACGCCTTGGGCGATCGCAGGGTTGATCGTGTATTTTGCGATATAGCGGCGCACGCGTATGTTGTCATTTTCGCCTGTTTCCTCAGGCAATGCGCCGCGCTGTTTCTTCATTTTGTCGGCTGTCTGCCATGTGCGGATCAGCACTTCGCCCACGCGGCCCATCGCCTGGCTGTCAGAGGCAATAATCGAGAAGGCTCCCATATCGTGCAGGATGTCTTCTGCTGCAATCGTCTCTCGGCGGATTCTGCTCTCGGCAAAAGCGACGTCTTCTGGGATCGACTTGTCGAGATGGTGGCACACCATGAGCATGTCGAGATGCTCTTCAAGTGTGTTAACCGTGAACGGACGTGTGGGGTTTGTCGAAGACGGCAAGACATTGGGATCGCCGCATATCTTGATGATGTCGGGTGCATGGCCTCCGCCTGCGCCTTCGGTGTGAAACGCGTGAATCGTGCGCCCTTTCAGAGCACCAATTGTATGTTCGACAAAACCACTTTCGTTCAACGTATCGGTGTGGATCATCACCTGAACATCCATGTCGTCTGCGACCGAGAGGCAGCAATCAATCGCGGCTGGTGTTGTGCCCCAATCTTCGTGGAGTTTGAGCGCACACGCGCCACCATTGACCATCTCGATCAAGGCTTCGGGTTGGCTGGCGTTGCCTTTGCCCGAGAGNCCGATGTTCATTGGAATTCCGTCAAAGGACTGCAGCATGCGACCAATGTGCCAAGGCCCTGGTGTGCAGGTTGTTGCAAGGGTTCCATGGGCTGGCCCNGTGCCGCCGCCAAAGCAGGTGGTCACGCCTGAGTGTAATGAATCTTCCATCTGCTGGGGGCAAATAAAGTGGATGTGGCTGTCCATCCCCCCCGCCGTAAGAATACGTCCCTCGCCTGCAATGACCTCGGTGCCCGGGCCGACGATGATATCAACGCCTGACTGGGTGTCAGGATTGCCAGCCTTGCCGATGGCATGGATCAGCCCATCTTTGAGGGCGACATCCGCTTTGTAGATACCGGAGTGATCAACGATCAGCGCATTGGTGATCACAGTGTCGACGGCTCCGCCCGCGCGGGTGACTTGGGATTGGCCCATACCATCACGTATGGTCTTTCCGCCGCCGAATTTGACTTCTTCGCCGTAGATCGTCAGGTCACGCTCCACCTCGATGATCAGATCGGTATCTGCAAGGCGTAGGCGATCGCCCGTGGTGGGGCCATACATAGCAGCATATTGAGTGCGGGGGATTTGGACGGGCATTTACAGGTCTCCCATAACGTGGCCGTTAAAGCCAAAGACACGCCGCGCCCCACCAATGGGGATCAACTGCACTTCGCGGCGTTGCCCAGGCTCAAACCGAACGGCAGTGCCGGAGGCAATGTCGAGCCGGTATCCATGGGCTGTCGCGCGATCAAATGTGAGCGCGGGATTGGTCTCGGCGAAATGATAGTGACTGCCAACTTGCACGGGGCGATCGCCCGTATTTGCCACCATTAGTGTGATGGCTGGCGCACCTTCGTTCAGTGTCAGCATCCCCGCTGCTGGAAGCACTTCGCCGGGGATCATTTGCGGCTCCACGCGAAGAAGACTGCAAGGCCTATTGCGAGCAAGCTCAAGACGAACGGCATCCAGTTTGGATCTGTGACGTGCTGGTGCAAATGTTGCGCCTCATGGGCCGATAGGACGTTGGCCACAAAAAGCAAAGGTAGACTTCTCAGGATAAGGGTCATTTTGGAATCTCCTTGGGATTTTTAGCGAATGGGGTTGTGGACGGTGACCAGTTTGGTTCCGTCAGGAAATGTGGCCTCGACTTGAACTTCGTGAATCATCTCTGCGATGCCTTCCATGCATTGGTCGCGGGTGATGACGTGACCACCAGCCTCCATCATGTCGGCGACGGAGCGGCCATCTCTTGCGCCCTCGACAACTGTGTCAGTGATCAGGGCAATGGCTTCGGGGTGGTTCAACTTGACACCGCGGGCCAGCCGTTTGCGGGCGACTTCGGCAGCCATGGCAATGAGCAGTTTGTCTTTCTCGCGAGGAGTGAGTTGCATGGATTATAGTCTCCAGGACAAAGGTAACGTGTTTTGGGTGAGATAGTTCAGAATAGGGATCAGCGTGCGGCGCAGCTCAAAGCTGTCGCTGGCAAGCTGTCGAATGACGAGCAGATCCTTGCCCAACAGGCTTGCCCCTGCTGTTTCAGATAGGAGGCTGCGTATCGTCTTTAGGTGGCGTTGGACGTCGGGGGCTACCATTACGAGACTTGCCATCGCGCCTGCGCCATTGGCAACTGCAGGTCGTGCTAGTTGCTTTGCCGCATCGCCCTTTAAATCCACACCGTCAATATAGAGAGGGCGTCCTGCGCGGGTAATACGAATACGGTCTTGAAACATGACATCATTCAGAACCTCCAGCATTGCTGCGCGCCCAAAAACAATGGGCTCCACCATCAATAGGCGCGCTGTGGGCGCGAGATCGATGCTCAGCCGGCGCTTGAGGGCGCAGCGATCAAAAAGGATTAGCTCCTGCGGCAGCCAGTGGAGGCTGCTGCCGTCTTGAACAGTGATATCTGTTGTGAAGCTTCCGATTTCGCCGTGCTGGGCGCGGTAGGCGCGTTCGGCTGCTTGTGTTGTCAGGCGCAGATGTGCGCCACCCTCGACATTTATCGTGAGGGTCAATTCGTCTCCCCCCGTGATGCCACCAGCTGTATTTACCAGAACGGCCTCAGCGTCGTGGCTATATGTTTGTGGAAACACCAGCTTAAGAGACCCTGATTGGCGCAGATCGCGCAGTCGGGTTTTGCCCAGTGCATCTGTGGAGACGGACAGCTTTGCTGAGCCAATTGCACGTGGCTGGGACATGCCTTTTGAGGGCAGATTTATGTGTCGTAGTTGGTTGATAACGGGTCCTGCCACTTCGCATTGATGCTTGTATTCGAGCACAGTGGCGTACGGGAGGGCAGAGAGTAGGCGCAAAACA
>JGI26082J51739_10000691_pt1 | contig 21450 bp, 17 predicted proteins | sample SaaInl5LU_22_DNA_FD_51739 | JGI IMG/M metagenome (IMG submission 51739)
AAAACCATGCCATTTTGCCCAAAGCTAAGTTTTGGGTTTTCCACAGCGACAAAAACCAGTTATGCTGTATCACTGTTGCGGGTGTGGCGAAATTGGCAGACGCACCAGATTTAGGTTCTGGCGCCGCGAGGCGTGGGGGTTCAAGTCCCTTCACCCGCACAAAGAAAAAAGGGATCCGAGAAATCGGATCCCTTTTTTTATGCCTGAAGCTAGTGCTTGACCACACTCACAGTGTTTGCNGCATGGTCAATACTGATTTCATAAGGACCGCGCCTTACAACCTCAGTTGATTCTGAATCAATGACTGCCAAGCCCAGCTGCTTGGCAATGTCGCTGAAGAACTTGCGCTGCGAANCATCGGTCAACTCGGTGCCCTGATACCACGCTGTCGAAGCTCCAAGATTGCGCTTCACAATCGCCGCCTGGCCCTGGGCCTGACCCGAGCTGAATTCCGCAACCACCTCGGCGCCGTTGAGTGCTGACAATTCAGCCCAAAGCTTTGCCTCGAAGCCGTTTGACAGCTTCACGGTTGACTCCCTTAGCGGGTAGAACTCCTCGACATAAAGCCCGATGACGTCTTTCACAAGACTGCCGCCATAACCACCAAGTTTGACTCGCAGCGTCCGGTCGGCGATGTTTGAGAAGTAGCCGACAACTAGGTTGCCGCCATTCTGGGCATAGCTGGTGAACACCTGCTCTTCTGCATCTGAAAGCATGTGAACCATGGGCATTAGCACCAGCTTGTAGTCGGCAAGAGTGGCGGCATCAACATTTGCCGGCACAAAGTCTGCTTGGATGCCCTCTTTGTAGAGCGCTCGATACCAAGCAGCCACGGTATCTGGATAGCTCAAATCCTCGGTTGGCAGGTTGGCCTGCATCATCGCCCAGAACTGTTCGTAGTCAAAAACAATTGCCACTTCAGCCTTGTCGGTGGCGTGCTTTGACAACTCCGGGTGATCACTCAAGAGCTTGCCGAGTTCTGCAACCTCGCGGTAAACCCTAGTGTTTTCGCCTCCGTGCGGAACCATCGCAGAGTGGAAACGCTCTGAACCTGCTTGGCTCTGACGCCACTGGAAATACATTGCTCCCTGAGAACCCCTGGCCACGAAGCTCATTGCGTTTCGCTTCTCTTGTCCCGGAGTCTTTGCGTAGTTTCTCGGCTGCCAGTTAACCGCGAGCTACTGTGCTCCATCAAAAGCCACTGCTTGCCATCTGCGAAGCCCCTGGTTAGGTCTGCCATTTGAGCCAGATCAATGTGGTTCTCGATGTCATGCTGAGCCAGGTAATGGTCAGTTGAAACAAAGTCAACCTCTTTTGCCCAGGCAAAGTAATCCATGGCGTGAGTGCCCTTCATCGACATGAAGTTGGTAGTCACCGGATTTACGCTGTCGTACTTTTTGATTATGTCGCGCTCAGTCTTGAATAGCTCAAGGGTGATCTCCGAGCTGAACCTGCGGAAGTCGATCTGCGCCCCTGGGTTTGGGTGTGTTCCATCGGGAGTGCGCTTTGGTGCTGGAATGTCATCCCAGTTGCGNTAGCGCTGCGACCAGAAGTCAGTGCCCCATGAGGCATTTAGTTCATCCAGGGATGCGTACTTTTTTTGAAGCCACTGAACAAATGCAGCCTTCGATGCATCGCAGTAGCAATAAGGCGCGTGACATCCGTATTCGTTGTTGACATGCCACATCACAACGGCCGGGTGCTTGGCATAGCGCTTGGCAATTTGTTCGGTTAGAGCAGCTGCCTTCTGCTGGTATACCTTGCTGGCAGCGCAGTACGCCTGGCGACCACCAAATTCCAATCTGATGCCATCAAAGTTCACTGGCAGGATTTCTGGATGGGCAGCGGACAGCCAAGCTGGAGGTGAGGCTGTGGCAGTTGCGAGGTCTACAGAAATGCCGCCTTCGTGCAGCAGGTCCATGATTTCATCCAGCCACCCGAACTGATAGTTTCCATCGCTGATCTCGATGTTTGCCCAGGAGAAAATTCCGAGCGACACTAGGTTGACATTGGCCTTTTGCATCAACTCAATGTCGTTTTTCCAAACCTCTTTGGGCCACTGTTCTGGGTTGTAGTCGCCGCCAAAATATAGCCGGTCTGTGTTGAGCATTAGAGTGCCTCGATTTCAATTAGTAGGGCGTTTTCTGGGAACAAAATTGGTGGCCTAAGGCCGATCTGACTCAGCGCGGCGCCAGTCATTGTCACTCCATCGAGCCAAGCAGGTGAGGTTCTTTCTTGGAAGACAGGCTTTCCGACCGGGAACACAGCCTTGACGCGGTAACTGGTGGTTGGGTTTAGGCCCTCGAGCCTTAGCGCATTTGGTCTAGATGGGCCCTGGCCCGCGGTTGTTACGTAGGCAAATAGCGCAGCTGTCCNATCCTGGGAAACCACCCCGTGCACCAGGCTCGAATCGTTAGCGGTTTCAACTCTGACCATCTGTCCTGAGTGAATCAAGTCTCGTTTTGCCTTGTAGTAGCTGACCCAGCTGGTCAGCAGCTCGCGCTCCTCAGGGCTGGTTTGGGTGATATCCCACTCCAGTCCCGCGTGACCAAATAATGCAGTTATTGCCCTAAAGCCAAGATTGTGAACTCTGCCGGTCGTGTGAGACTCGGTGGGACCAATGTGGCTTCCCAGCATCTCGGGCGGAATTGCAATCTGTGTATAACGCTGAATCTGTTGGCGCTCAAGTGCATCGTTGCAGTCAGAAACCCAGAACCGATCAACAACCTGAGCCATGCCCAAATCGATTCGACCGCCTCCAGAGGCGCAGCTTTCAATCTCCAAACCGGGATGGTTCTGCTTGAGCTGGCTAAAGAGTCGGTAGATAGCCTCTGTCTGCTTGTGCACGGCGGCTTGGCCGCCATGTCCCGGCTCAACCAGTGGCCGGTTGTGGTCCCACTTGATGTACGAAATGTCGTAGGCAGACAGAACTGCATCGACTTGACTGAGNACATGCTGGTAGCAATCTGGGTTCGTGAGATCCAGCACAAGCTGGCCTCTACCGGTCGGTGGCACTCGTCCCCCAGCACTCAAAATCCAATCGGGATGCTCTCGGTATAGGTCGGAGTCCGGGTTGACCATCTCGCCCTCGAACCAGAGCCCAAACTCCATGCCGTGCTTCTTGACCACATCCACCAGTGGATCCAAGCCCTCTGGCCAAACCTCATCGGAAACCACCCAGTCACCTAAACCCTTGGTGTCATCTCGCCTGGATCCGAACCAGCCATCGTCGAGCACAAATCTTTCAACGCCAATTTCCTCGGCGACCTTTGCTAGCTCGGTGAGCCTTGCTAGGTCGTGGTCGAAGTAAACCGCCTCCCAAACGTTCAACGTCAGTGGCCTAGGTCGAATGTTGGTTGGGTGATTAGGCCTAGAGCGCAACCAGCGATAGGAGCGGTCCGTCACTCCATCTATTCCCTTATCGGAATAGATAGCTGCAACTTCAGCACTGGAGTGCGATTGCCCTTCATCCAGAATTATCTCGCCGGGCATCAACAGCTCGCCTGCGGAAATTGCCTTTCGCCCTGACTGCAGTTGCTCAATGGTGTGCTTGGAATTGCCAGAGAACATCAGACCCATTGACCAGGCCTCGCCGGATCGATATTGAGCCCCGGCACTGAGCGCCATTTGAACAATCGTGTAGTCGTGGCTAGATCGCCCTTCGCGCACCTCGCGTGAAATCACGCCGGGCNGAATTTGCCTTCTGACCGGCTGTCGTTCTTTGACCCAGCGGCCGGAAAAGTCTAAGGACTCCATTGCTCGATCCGGCAACGGCAGATAGCTGGCAAGCTCGTTTAGGAAGTATTTTCCGCTCGCCAAATTTGTGACGGTAGTCGCGGTGACCAGAACTCCGGCCCCGACAAACCTGAAGCTTGTTTCGATTCCCAAGCCAGCAACCCGGTCCACGCCATGTACAACCAGTGTGGTGTCGGTNGCNTCAAAGCNNTCGAGANCAAAAAGTGGGGAAAAGTCTTGGCCGTTGCGATGGCCAGAAAGGGCCGGGGCACCAGTTGTAGANCGTGCCGCCTCGCGCCAAATCCCGTGCTGCTCCGGCAGGTCTCCCTCGGCGTGGGCAGTCGGTTCGGTGGTGGCGCTAAGAATGCTCTGAAAATCTGCGTCAGCACCCAGGTCTGAGCCCCAGTGAAGCACCTGCACTAAGTCGCTGGCAAGACTCACTAACAACGAAACGCGATCTTGACGCAGGTGAACAAACTTGGAAGTAATCAATCTGGATCTCGTATCTATTGGGTGCCTATATGTTCAGCTGATAACTGGGCGGAGTCAAGACTCCGCCCAGTATCTACTCAGTTGCTATTTCAGTTGTCTCTGGACCGGGCAAAGCCCGCTCCGCTTGTCAGCTAGCCCCTTCCTAAATACTGCTTTGGGGTATTTGACCACCTCAAAGGATTACTTATGAAAGAACTTAGGCAATAATTGCAAACTTTTCGAACTAAAAACGACAAAAGTAATCATTCCGTTAGTAAAAATACGAACATTTTGCAATATTCCCACTAGCCTCTAGNTAGGTTTTAGGGAGGGATACCGTGCTAGCAGCTCAACGAAAAGCCCTGATTTTGGAGGAAGTCTCCCTTTCTGGTGCGAGAAAGATTTCTGACTTAGCGGCCAGTTTGGGTGTCTCGGAAGTCACGATCAGACGCGATGTCGAAACCCTGGCCGAGCAGGGCCTGGTTGACAAGGTCCATGGCGGGGTAACAGCAAACACTCTGTCTTCAACCGTTGAGCCCCCCTTTGCTTTCAACTCNCTGAAAGAGCAGAATGCAAAAGACGCCGTAGCGAAGCTGGCTGCGGAGATGGTTCACCCCGGGCAAGCCATTGCGCTAATGGGTGGAAGCTCGGTCTACGCATTGGCGAAAAGGCTCAGGGATGTTCCCTCAATAACCGTGGTTACAAACTCAGTACCAGTTTCCGACTTATTTGCGCAGCAGCCTAGAGCGGATCAAACGGTTGTGCTAACGGGCGGAGTCAGGACGCCCACCGACTCACTGGTTGGGAACATCGCGACCGAAGTTTTCTCCAGATTTAACCTTGACTTAGTGTTCATGGGTACCCACGGCATGGATATTGAATTTGGATTCAGCTCACCAAACCTTGTTGAGGCAGATACCAACAGAGAAGTGATTCGCCGGGCGGCAAAATTTGTAATTCTCGCAGATTCGACAAAATGGGGAAGTCGTGGATTCACTTCTTTCGCCGAGCTTTCCGAGGCCGACACCGTCATCACAACCGAAGGTCTTGACCCAGCCGCACTTGCAACGCTGCGNGAAAACGTNNCTGAAGTGCTACTGGCTAGACCTTAGAGACCTTCAGGGACAGCAGGTAACTNCCGATTGGTTTACCAAAACGCTTCGCNACGTTGGCGAGGTGGCCCTGCTGAACAAATCCATGCTTCTCATGCAGCGCAATCGAAGCGTGTGCGCCGCGATCCGCAATTACTGCGATCACCTCTTTGATTCCAACTTTTTCACACTCGGCGATCAGCGCGGCAAAGAGAATTGAACCCAGTCCCTTGCCGGTGGCAGGGGCAGAAAGGTAGATAGAGTTTTCAACAACTTTTAGGTAGCTGGTCCGTTGGCGCCACGGAGAAACGTAGGCAAAACCCAAAATCTCAGCCCCTCGACTCATGACAAGAAATGGAAGCGGAAATTTCTCGGACATCTCAAAACGTTCCTGCCAGTAGCTCAAGTCCAGCGGCACATCATCAAAGGTGATTACCGTGTTTTGAATGAAGTAGTTGTAAATGTCCTTGATGGCTGGAAGATCTTCCTGCTGCACAGGTCGCACCCTAGGCTCTAGGACCTCAACTGCGGGACGCTGCCGCAGCCTTCGGACCATCGCCCACCTGGTTTCGCTGTCGACCATCAACAGCTCCAATCGATCGGTTCGAGCCCCAAGTCTCTCAAATGATTGTTACAAGCAGAAAACGGCTTGGAACCAAAGAAGCCGCGGTAGCTCGAAAGCGGTGAAGGATGCGGGCTGTGAAGGACTTTGGATTCAGTCAGCTCCGGGATCAGGGTTCGCGCTCGCTGGCCCCAAAGGATTGCTACCAGATTTCCTCCGTGAACCTGCTGCAAGGCGGCGATGGCAGCGCCTGTAAAGTCCTCCCAGCCAATATCTACATGCGCTCCGGTTTCGCCGCTTCTTGTAGACAGGTTCGGTTCAGAAGCATCACGCCTCTGTCTGCCCACACTGAAATGTCGGCATTGATCACCTGATCTTCACCCAGGTCGTCGCGAAGCTCCTTAAAAATGTTACGAAGTGTTGGAGGCAGGGGCCTGGTGTCCTTGGGTACGCAAAAGGCCAATCCGGTGGCGTGTTGCGTCGTTGGATACGGGTCCTGCCCAACAATCAGAACCCGGTAGTGCTCTGGCGGATAATTGAATGCCCTGAGCATCAAGTTTCGCTCAGGAACCGAGGCAGAGTCCTTCTCCAGCACACCGGAGATGGCAGCCAGCTGCTTGCGCTGGTCGACAAGTAATTCCTGCCACCTCGGATGCATTTGCTCGAACATTGAACAAATATAAATCGTGCGAAGATACTTATGCAGACCAAAGGAGTTTCATGCCAGAGCCCAAAGAGCTTTTAGAAAGCAGTCGGGTCATTGCCAGTGAGCTAGTTGAGCTTCGCAGGCAGTTGCATAAGATTCCAGAATTTGCTCTTGACCTTCCTCGCACTCAGGCACTGCTCCTAGAAAAGCTAGCTGGGCTCGGTGAGATCACCCTTGGAAAAAGCCTTACCTCCATCGCACTGCTGATTCGCGGGGGCAACCCAGGACCAACTGTTTTGCTGCGTGCCGACATGGACGCCCTGCACGTCACCGAAGAAACCGACCTGGATTTCGCATCCACTAACGGCTACATGCACGCCTGTGGTCATGACCTTCATATGTCATCAGCGGTTGGTGCCGCAAAGCTGTTGCACGAGATCAAAGACACCCTAAATGGTGATGTCCTGATTTGGTTCCAGCCCGGTGAGGAGGGCCACGGTGGAGCCGATGTCATGATCGATGAAGGAATGCTGGAAGTTTCTGGTTCCATGCCAGTTGCCAGCTATGGCCTGCACGTCTTCACCTCGTTGCCGGCAGGCGTTATTGCCTGCAAGCCAGGTGCGATGATGGCAAGTGCCGGAGACATGAATGTTGTATTTGAAGGCGCTGGTGGTCATGCCTCCATGCCTTGGTTATCAAAAGACCCGGTTGCTCCGATGGTCGATGCGATCTCCAGCCTGCAAACGATGCTCAATAAAAACTTTGACCAGTTTGATCCGGTAATACTCAATGTCAGCTGGATCCGGGCTGGTGACCCAGCCACCAACAACGTGATCGCCGACAAGGCCAGCTTTGGAGCGACGTGCGAACATTTTCCGAGACGAACACCAGCAAGCTTCATGCCCAGGCACCGAAACTCATTCAAGCAATCGCCGAAGGTTACGGGCTAAAGGCAACAGTGGAATTTTCAACCCCAACAAAGGTCCTGATGAACGATCCCGCCGCGTTTGAAGTTGTTCAGGCAGTTGCCAAAGAGTTAGTGGGCGACGCAGGCTACCTGCCAATGGAACATCCGATTGCTGGCGGAGAAGATTTTGCCTCAATCTGCCATGAGGTTCCAGGTGCATTTGTGTTCCTTGGCGCCTGTCCGCCAACCCTTGATCACATCACCGCCCCAACCAATCATTCGGCCAAGGCGCACTTTGATGATTCTGTCGTGCCCCTGGGTTCAGCACTGCTGGCGTCGTTGGCACTGGCACATTTAGGTTAAAGTTACTTTTGATTACAGCACGGGTTGCTCTGGGTAATCCACTGCCTCATAGTTATGCCTAGACCTAACCAACCTTTGGAGATAAAACAAATGACTGATTCAGCAACCTGGGGTTTCGAAACCCAACAGATCCACGCTGGGGCCGTAAGCGACCCAGCCACGAATGCACGTGCGGTTCCTATCTACAAGACCACCGCCTACACATTCAACTCTGCCGAGCACGCTAGAAACCTTTTCGGACTGGCTGAATTTGGAAACATCTACACCCGAATCATGAACCCAACTCAGGATGTTGCCGAAAAGCGCATCGCGGCTCTTGAGGGCGGAACCGCTGCCCTGCTTCTGTCATCCGGACAGTCTGCAACCACCTTTGCAGTGTTGAACATTGCTCAGGCTGGAGACCACATTGTTGCTTCTTCAACCCTTTATGGCGGCACCTACAACCTTTTCAAGTACACCCTTGCCAAGTTGGGCATCGAGGTCACCTTCGTTGAGGACCAGGATGATGAAGCCGAATGGAGCAACGCAGTTCGCGAGAACACCAAGCTGTTCTTTGCAGAGTCAATTGGAAACCCTAAGGTTTCGATTCTTGACATCAACAAGGTTGCCAATGTTGCGCACAAAAACGGCGTGCCTCTGATTGTCGACAACACTGTTGCAACTCCTTACTTGATTAGACCTTTTGAGCACGGTGCCGACATCGTGGTTCACTCGGCTACCAAATTCCTTGGTGGGCACGGAACAGTTGTTGCCGGAGCGATCGTTGACGGCGGCAAGTTTGAGTGGTCAAAGTCAGACAAATTCCCAGGACTGACTACCCCAGACCCTAGCTACCACGGCGTCGTTTACACCGATGCATTGGGCGATGGAATTGCTTACATCATCAAGGCTCGAGTTCAGCTACTGCGCGACATCGGAGCAGCTGTGTCACCGGACACTGCCTTCTCGCTGATTCAGGGAATTGAAACTCTTAGCCTGAGAATCGAACGCCATGTTGAAAACGCAGCCAAGGTTGCTACCTGGTTGGAGGCTCAGCCGCAGGTCAAGAGCGTGAACTACGCCGGTCTGGCCAGCTCCCCTTACCACCAAGCTCACAAGACCTACGCTCCTAAGGGCGCTGGCGCCATTGTTTCTTTTGAGATTGAAGGTGGCGTTGACGCTGGAGTGAAGTTTGTTGACGGACTGGAACTTCACAGCCACGTGGCCAACATTGGTGACGTTCGCTCCCTGGTAATTCACCCGGCATCAACCACGCACTCGCAGCTAAGTGAAGCAGACCAGCTAAGCTCTGGCGTGACACCTGGCCTAGTCAGATTGTCGGTTGGGCTAGAGAGCTACGAAGACATCATCGCCGATTTGCAGAAGGGCTTTGCGGCAGCAAAATAAATGGACTTTCAGATATCTGAAGACTCTGCTCCCTCGGAATTTATTTCCGAGGAGCAGCGTCGTCAGCTAGTTGGAAGACCTCCTGCCTCAGGCGCTTGGAGAGTTGGAGACAACATCGGAGACCGAAAGTTCTCCGATGTTTTCTCACTTAATCTGGAATCGGGCAAGAGCTCGGAAACATCGTGCTTGCCTACGAGTCCTGGGGTGAGCTAAACCAAGCCAAGGACAACGCGGTGCTGGTGCTGCACGCCCTGACTGGCGACAGCCACACCTCCGGCAACTCCGGGACTGGCCATCCAACCTCTGGCTGGTGGAACGGCTTGGTCGGACCAGGGCTTCCAATTGACACCGACAAATTCTTCGTAATCACTCCAAATGTTTTGGGAGGCTGCCAGGGCTCTACCGGTCCGTCCTCGCTGGATCCTCAGGGGCGTGAATATGGACCTTCATTTCCTCAGCTGACAATCAAGGACCAAGCCAATGCATTTGTGGAATTGGCAAAGCAATTTGGAATCGAAACCTGGTTCAGCGTCATTGGCGGTTCAATGGCCGGAATGCACGCGCTGGAAATGGCAATTGCAAACCCTGCGAGCATTGAGCGCTTGGCAATCCTGGCCGCTCCCCCATACACAACCGCGGACCAGGTTGCGCTGAACACGGTGCAGCTAGAGGCAATCCGATCGGATTCGAACTTTGCTGGAGGCTGGTACTACGACGCCAAGCCGGGCTTTGGGCCACACAAGGGCCTCGCCCTTGCAAGGCGCATGGCGCTTTTGAACTACCGCTCACCGGCAGACTGAACGAACGTTTTGGCCGAAGCTGGCAATCACAGGTCAGTCCACTGACTGAGCGCGGTAAATATGCCGTTGAGAGCTACCTTGATTTTCACGGCAACAAGTTCGTAAGAAGATTCGATGCCAACAGCTACATCACCTTGGTTAGCGCCATGAACTCTCACGATGTCGGTCGCGGCCATGCTTCAGTTGAACAGGCTCTGTCCAAGATCACTTGCTCGACTCTGGTCCTTGGAGTTGATAGCGACAGACTCTTTCCAGTCAGTGGGCAGCAGCTAATCGCGGACAACATTTCTGGCCCACTATTTGGCGGACAGCTGCAGCTGGTTGAGAGCGAGTTCGGCCACGATGGATTCCTAATTGAAATCGATGCGGTTGGTCAGGCTCTGGGTTCATTTTTGTCCTAGTGTTTAGTGCGTGAACCTTCTAAAGTCCAAAATTGCGGTCAGCTTCTTCTTCTTTTCGGGAGGCTCCTCTCTAGCCCTCTGGGCAGTACACATTCCCCTTATTGAGCAAACGGTTGGCATTAGCTATGCGGTCCTCGGGGCACTACTTATGTTCTCCGGACTCGGAGGCTTCATTGCGATGCAGGTCTACGGCTGGATCGTGGATCACGTCGGCGCCAAGAGCGCAACCCGCTTGGGTGGACTGATTGTTGGACTTTCCCTGCTTGGCCCGGCCTTTGCCCAGGATGCCTGGACACTGGGCTTTGCGATTTTTGGCCTGGGCTTTGGAATTGCCGGAGTTGACGTGGCGATGAATGCTGCCGCCCTGCAGGTTGAGAAGGCCAACGACAGGCCAATCTTCACCTTCTTCCATTTGTTCTGGTCAGTCGGTGGTCTTTTTGGCGCGGCCTTTGGATTTATCACGATTTCCAACGGGTTTGATCAATCCCAAACCCTCAGCGTCACGGGTGTGATTCTCAGCATCACCGGACTGATTGTTGCAGGATGGTTGATGCCCAATGAGGCGGTTGCATCACGGGGCGACAAAACCAAAAACAAGCAATCTAGCTCCGCCAACAGAAGGGTCCTGCCCTTCGTTATTTTGGCCGGGCTGATGGCTGCCTCGGGTGCAATCATTGAAGGCGTTGCGCATGACTGGTCTGCGCTTTATTTGAAGGACATTCAAGGGGTTTCGGTCGCTGCTGCTGCCTGGGGTCTTGCTGCCTTCAACGTTGGCATGATTCTCGGCAGAATCTTCATCGATCGCATTGTCGAGGCCAGAGGCAGGGGCTTCATTATTCGATGGGGCTCACTCACAGGCGGAGTAGCGATTGCCGCCCAGGCGATTGCCCCAAATTTTGAGACCTCGCTTGCGCTCTGGTTCTTGCTGGGACTTGGAATCTCTGGAGTTGTGCCGCAGCTGTTTGCGGCCGGCGGAGAGATTGGTGAGGCAAGCCACTCTGGCCGCAACATGGCAAGAGTTGTTGGAATCACCTACATCGGCGCTCTAGCTGGACCGTCTGGAATTGGACTGCTGACTGCAATCTTCCCGCTGAACATAGCTGTTGGCTGGGGCACGGTGCTAGCGATTTTCATCCTGCTGGCCTGGCCGAAACTTGAAAGGCTTGAACAATGAGCAAGCTATTTAGCCCCATAAAGATTCGAGACCTGGAGGTCAAAAACCGACTATGGGTCTCCCCGATGTGCATGTACTCCTGTGAGAACCAAGACGGTGTTGTGGGAGATTGGCACCTGGTTCACCTGGGATCAAGGGCAATAGGTGGAGCGGGCATGGTCATTGCCGAGGCAAGCGGAGTAAACCCGGAGGGCCGGATCAGCCCCTGGTGCCCAGGGCTGTGGGACGACAGCCAGATTGCACCTTGGAAAAAAATCACGGACTTCATTCGTGCTGCAGGCTCAACAAGCGGCATTCAACTAGCCCATGCCGGGCGCAAGGGGTCGGCGCACCGGCCAATCTCTGGCACCGGGTCAGTACCTGTTGACCAGGGCGGCTGGGAAACCTACTCAGCCACTTCCGAGGCCTTCGAGGGTCTGGCAGCGCCACGGGAGCTGAGAGCCGATGAGCTCGGTCAGCTCGTTGCTGATTTCGCGGCGGCGGCCAAACGGGCCAAGACGGCCGGTTTCGATCTTGTTGAAATTCATGCTGCACACGGTTATCTACTGCACCAATTTCTCTCGCCGATCACCAATAAGCGCACCGATCAGTATGGTGGCACCCTTGCAAACCGCGCTCGGTTGCTGCTGGAAATAGTGGCGGCAGTGCGGCAAGCAGTTGGCGACCAAATGCCGGTGCTAGTGCGCTTTAGCGCAACCGATTATGTTGCTGATGGCTGGGACCAGACACAGACAAACGAGGTTGCGGGCTGGTGCAAGGAGCAGGGAGCAGACCTATTTGACCTGTCCTCGGGAGGGCTAATCACAGGGGTCAAAATTCCAACCGGACCCGGCTACCAGGTTGATTTTGCAAAGAGCACCAAAACTGCCACACATGCCGAGGTGGCGGCGGTTGGGCAGATAACCAATTCGGAACAGGCAGAGCAGATTCTGCAAGATGGCCTAGTTGATGTGGTGCTAGTGGGTCGAGAGTTTTTGCGAGACCCATATCTTGGGCTTAGGGCAGCCAATCAGCTTGATGCGGAAGTGGACTGGCCTTGGCAATATGAGCGCGGCCGCTGGCCTAACGCGTAGTTGCATCCTCAATTTCACCAACTAGCTCCTCGATTATGTCTTCCAGGAACAGGCAGCCGACAACTTTGCCGGAAGAGCTAAAGCTTCTGACAATGTGAGCTCCGGATTTTCTCATCTGAGCAAGTGCATCCTCGAGCTCGGTGGTTTCCGGGATAGAAATCATGGCCCGAAGCTTCTTTGAAGAAAGCGGCATGGCCATGACCTGAGGGTCGTTGGTCAGACCATCCTTGATGTGCCAGTAGCCCAAGATGTCGCTTTGATCGGGTGAACCTGGGGAGGTTACCGGATACCTGCTAAAACCGTGCTCGGCAACTGCCGCCTGCAAATGACCTGGCGTTGAAGAAAGATTCATGGCGACCAGCTTGTCCAGCGGGACGGCCACATCAGCAACGGTCTTTTCGGTGAACTCGAAGGTTTTGACGATCGCGCCAGAGCCATCGGCAAGAGTTCCCTCTTTTTGACTGGCGGAAACAATTTCCTCAACCTGCTCCAGAGTGAAGGCAGTGTTAGCTTCATCCCGAGGCTTGAAACCAAAAATAATCAGAATCAGGTTCGAAACCTGATTTAGGACCCAAACCAGTGGTTTCACCAACTGCGCAACCGCATAGAGCGCGGGTGTCAGAACCAGCGAAGCCTGAGTTGGGATTGAGATCGCGATGTTTTTCGGAAGCATCTCTCCAAGCACTACATGCAGGTAGGTAACAAGGATCAGTGCGATGGTAAACGCCGTGACCGCGGTTGTTGCTTCACCAAGGCCCAGCGCACCAAGCGGAATCTCGAGCAGGTGGTGAATCGCAGGTTCGGCCAACACCAGGATCAACAAAGAGGAAACCGTAATTCCCAGTTGCGCCGTGGCGAGCATTAGCGAAACCTTCTCCATCGCCCGCAACGTGATTTTTGCGGCTGGATTGCCAGCCTTGGCTTTGGGTTCAATCTGAGCCCGCTTCGCCGAAATTACGGCAAACTCAGCCCCAACGAAGAACGCGTTTGAAGCAAGTAGCACTACGAACCAGACCAAGCCCATCAGATCACTGTTCATCTTCAGTCACCTCCGGCTCAAACTTGATTCTGTCGACTCGTCGACCATCCATTTTGATGACCACCAGTGATCCGCCATCAATTCGGACTCGATCGTTGGTCTTGGGAATTCTTCCAAGTTCGCTCATGACAAACCCTGAGACGGTGTCGTAATCCTCATCTTCCGCAATCGCTAGACCAAACTCCTCCAGCTCNGCTGGTCGAGTCAAGCCGCTAAAGGCCAACGAACCGTCTGCGTATTGCAAGAGGTCAGAGCGGTGTCGGTCGTGCTCGTCGGAGAGCTCCCCAACAAGTTCTTCCACCGCATCTTCTAGGGTCACAATTCCGGCAGTTCCCCCATATTCATCAATTACGATTCCAAACTGCAGCCCCCTGCCCCGCAACTGCAGAATCAACCGGTCCAGGGCCATTGTTTCTGGAACCCGAACGGGATCAACCATCAGAGCGCTTATCGGGACCTGACTTCGCCTATCGATCGGAACACCTATTGCCCGCTTCAAGTGAACAACGCCGACGATGTCGTCGGCATCTTCTCCAGTAACCGGAAATCTGGAGTGTCCTGTGGAAGCGGCCAACTCAATCAAATCCAATGCTGATGCATCGCGCTCCAGCGAATACATCTTGGGCCGCGGAGTCATGATGTCATTTGCAAGCAGGGTCGACATCGCCAGGGTCTTTTCTAGAAGCTTGGCGGTGTCGTGCTCAAGTGATCCCAGGGTCGCGCTTCGTCTCACCAGCGAGGCAAGCTCGTCGGCGGTCCTAGCGCTAGAAAGTTCTTCCTTTGGCTCGATCCCAAATCTTCTGACTAACCAGTTNCCATTGTTGTTCATGAAGCGCACCAGGTAAGAAAAGAGCCAGGTGAAGCCGAGCTGGAAGCCAACTACCAGCTTCAGCACTCGCTTCGGAGCAGCAAGCGCCATGTTTTTTGGAACGAGCTCGCCAATTAGGAACGAGAAGATCGTGGCAATGGTCATNGCGACGACCACTGAGAGAGTCTTTTGAGCACCCTCTGACAGGTTGAAGCTTGCCAGCCATGGCGAAATCAATCGAGAAATCGCAGGCTCGGCAACAAATCCAGTCAGAAGCGTGGTCAGGGTTATGCCGAGTTGAGCAGAGGACAGATGAGTAGAAGTTTTTGAGATTGCTCGAATTGAGCGGTCCAGTCCCTTTTCGCCCGATCCCCGGTCAGCCTCTAACTGAGCGCGATCGCTGCTGATTATTGCGAATTCGCTGGCCACAAATAGGCCGGTGCCGACGGTGAGAAAAACGGCAAGCAGAAGCAGCAGGTAGTCGCTCAAGCCAGCTCCTGCAGAAAACTATGTTTATCAAGCTCCATTTCGTATCAACTATAGCCAGCCAAGTCGTTAGACTTATAGCGTTTTCAGCAGGTTTTCGTTCTAAGGGGCAGCCTTGTCAGGCAGCGACAACAATAATTCTGATAGTGACTTTGGCGCCAACCAGTGGTTAGTCGAAGAAATGTACTCGCAGTGGCTAGCAAATCCGGACTCGGTTGACCAGTCTTGGCAGCCAATTTTGGAGCGCCACCACCTGACTCAGCAGGCCGATGGCACCACTGCAGCGGTCAGTGATACCGAGGCTCACCCGACCACCGGCTCTATCACCGTCATTGACACTGACTCGACTGTTGTCACCAAATTTGACCCAGATGCTCCGGCTCCAGCAACCGAAGCCATCACCATTCCGGTTGCTAAAACTGCCGATGACGCTCCAAAAACCGCTCCAGTGCCCGCGGACTTGCCATCAACAGACACGGCGGCAGTAACGCTTGAGGAAATCAACGAGCAGCCCCAGGTAAACATCCTGAAGGGCATGAGCAAGACCCTTGCCTCAAACATGGATGCATCAATTTCCGTGCCTACCGCGACCAGCGTCAGGCAAATCCCGGCCAAGGTTCTGATTGACAACCGAATTGTCATCAACTCGCACCTCAAGCGAACTCGTGGTGGCAAGGTTTCATTTACCCACCTAATTGGTTACGCAATCGTGCAGGCGCTGAAGGAATTCCCTTCGCAAAATGTTTTCTACGATGAAATTGATGGCAAGCCTGCCTCGGTGACCCCAGCAAACATCAACTTTGGCCTAGCAATTGACATCCCGAAGCCGGATGGATCGCGAGCCCTGCTGGTTCCAAACATCAAGCGCGCTCAAAAGCTGAACTTTGCAGAGTTCGTTGCTGCCTACGAAGACCTCGTCAAGAAGGCCCGAAACAACAAGCTCACGGCTGAAGACTTCAAGGACACTTCAATCTCGCTGACTAACCCCGGTGGAATCGGAACCGTCCATTCGGTGCCGAGGCTGACCAAGGGCCAGGGCTGCATTGTTGGCGTTGGCGCGCTTGACTACCCCGCGCAGTTCCAGGGAATGTCCGAAGACCAGCTGGCGATGCAGGGAATAGGCAAGATCATCACCGTCACCTCAACCTATGACCACAGAGTGATTCAGGGTGCTGGTAGCGGCGAGTTCCTGAAGATCATCAACGAACTGCTTCTGGGAGAGCGTGATTTCTACGAGCAGATTTTTGCCGACATGCGCATTCCTTACAGCCCGGTTGTCTGGGCCAGCGATTTCCACTGGGATCTAGCAGACCAGTCCGGAAAGAACACCAGGATCCAGGAATACATCAATGCCTTCCGAGTCCGTGGTCACTTAATCGCAGACACTGACCCGCTTGAGTACGTGCAGCGCTGGCACCCGGACCTAGACATCCGCTCTTATGGACTAAGCCTTTGGGACCTAGACCGGACCTTCAAAACTGGCGGCTTCGGCGGTCGCGTCAAAGCCAAGTTCAGGAACATGCTCGGAATCCTAAGGGACTCCTACTGCCGAACAATCGGTGTTGAGTACATGCACATCCAGAACCCTTCAGAGCGAATCTGGTTCCAGGAAAAACTTGAGCGTCCATACCAGAAGCCAACCAAGGAAGAGCAGTTCCGAATTCTGAACAAGCTCAACGAGGCCGAAGCTTTTGAAACCTTCCTGCAGACAAAGTTTGTTGGCCAAAAGCGGTTCTCCCTTGAGGGAAGCGAATCGCTAATTCCGGCACTGGATCAAATCCTTCAGGCTGCGGCTGATGCAGGCCTGGACGAAGCCGCAATTGGAATGGCTCACCGCGGCAGACTGAACGTGCTGACAAACATTGCAGGAAAAACCTATGGTCAGGTATTCCGCGAATTCGAAGGTTCAAGCGACATCAAGAGCGTTCAGGGTTCCGGAGATGTTAAGTACCACCTAGGAACTGAGGGTGTTTTCACCTCCGGTCACGGCACTCAAATCAAGGTTTCGCTTGCTGCAAACCCTTCCCACCTTGAAGCCGTCAACCCAGTGCTTGAGGGAATTGTCAGGGCCAAGCAAGACCGCTTGGGAAATCCCGAGACCTACCCAATTCTTCCGATTCTGATTCACGGCGATGCAGCTTTCGCTGGCCAAGGCGTAGTCCCTGAGACTTTGCAGATGAGCGGTCTTGAGGGTTACAAGGTTGGAGGAACCATCCACATTGTGGTGAATAACCAGGTTGGCTTCACCACCATGCCAAAGGATTCCAGAACTAGCCTCTACTCCACCGATGTGGCTAAAACCATTCAGGCCCCAATTTTCCACGTCAACGGAGATGACCCGGAAGCTGTGGTTAGGGTCGCGCAACTAGCTTTCGAGTATCGCCAAGAGTTCAACAAGGACGTTGTTATCGACATCGTTTGCTACCGCAGGCGTGGACACAACGAGGGCGATGACCCATCGATGACCCAACCGATGATGTACAACCTGATTGAAGCTAAGCGCTCGGTTAGAACCCTCTACATCGACAACCTGATCGGTCGAGAAGACATCACCAAGGAAGAGTTTGACGAGGCTAACGCCAACTTCCAGCAGAGCCTCGAGCAGGCCTTCATTGATGTGCACGAGGCAATGAGCGAAACCGTTCTGATGCAATCGCGTCCGGAGGGAATCGGAACCACTGCCAGCGAAAAGCAGGAGCTTCTGAGGCAGACCGCAATTCCGCAGGAGTTGGTTGAGGCAATCGGGAACGCTCACGGCAACGAGCCGGAAGGATTCAACGTTCACCCGAAATTGGCGCAACTGCTTCAGAAGCGAGTTGAGATGAGCCGGTCTGGCGGCATCGACTGGGGCTTTGGTGAACTGTTGGCATTCGGATCGCTCCTAGTTGAAGGAGTGAACGTTCGACTGGTTGGCCAAGATTCACTTCGGGGAACCTTCGTGCAGCGCCACAGCGTCTTCTACGACCGACAGACCGGTCAGGAGTGGACTCCAATTAAGTATGTATCGGAGCAGCAGGCGAAGTTCCAGGCCTACAACTCACTGTTGAGTGAGTACGCGGCGCTTGGCTTCGAATATGGTTACTCAATTGAAGAACCAGAGTCGCTGACTCTTTGGGAAGCTCAATTCGGTGACTTTGTAAACGGTGCCCAGACAGTTTTGGATGAGTTCATCTCGAGCGCGGAGCAAAAGTGGGGCCAGCAATCATCACTTGTGATGCTGCTCCCCCATGGCTATGAGGGCCAAGGGCCAGACCATTCGTCTGCCAGAATCGAACGCTTCTTGCAGCTGTGCGCTCAGAACAACATGACTATCGCACAGCCATCTACTCCAGCAAGCCACTTCCACCTGCTAAGACGTCAGGCATACACCCAGCCAAGACGACCTCTTGTGATCTTTGCTCCGAAGTCAATGCTTCGCCTAAAGGCCGCCTCTAGTTCGGTTGAGGACTTCACCACCGGTAGCTTTAGGCCGCTGATCAATGACCAGCAGAACCTAGATGCTGCAAAGGTCAAGAAGGTGCTGTTCTGCTCTGGAAAGGTCTACTGGGACCTGCTTGCCGAAAGTCAGCAGCGGGACACTGGCGACACCGCCATTATTCGCCTAGAGCAGCTCTACCCGACTCCTGTTGAGGAAATGAAGGCAGCGATCGCCCAATTCCCAGACGCTGAGTTGCGCTGGGTTCAAGATGAACCGGCCAACCAGGGAGCTTGGACCTACATGGGATTGTTCATGCCTAAGTACGGAGTGAACTTCAAGGTGGTGTCAAGACCAGCCTCAGCTTCACCTGCCACTGGTTCAGCAAAGCGCCATGCCGCTGAGCAGGCGGACTTGATCTCCAGGGCCTTTGCCGACTAATGACTAGCATCAGGGCAGTAATCCTGGGTGATGAGCTGCTCACGGCCGCCGGTGACCCAAAAGGGATTGGCTGGCTGGGAAGAGTTCAGGCTAGGTTGCCGGCAGCATCTGACATATCGATGTTTCCACTTCCAATGATCGGTGAAACCAGCTCTGATCTTCTGGATCGGTTCAAGTCTGAAGCCCTGCCCCGATTCTCAGATCAAAGTGAAAATAAATTGATCCTGTGCTTAGGTTCTAGCGACATCGCAGCCGGGTTGACAATTTCTAGGTCGAGACTGAACCTTGCCACTGTCCTAGATGACGCAATTCGCGAGGGAATTAGCGTTTTCGTGATTGGGCCGACCCCTACCGGAGTGCCGGAATTTGATGCTGAGGTGAACCATCTCTCAGATGGGTTCGCCGATGTTGTGAAGCGCAGGCAGCTTACCTATGTCGATTGCTTTAGTCCGCTGGTTGAGCACGAGGGCTGGCTGAAAGAGCTTACTGAGAGCTCGCGGCGGCTACCGGGCCAAGTTGGCTACGGCCTAATTGCATGGTTAGTTATGAACCGTGGTTGGTTTGAATTCCTGGGGCTTGAGGAAAACTAGTCGTGCTCTTGAATGCCGCGCAGTCGCTGCATCACTCGCNCAGCTAGTTCCTCGGCAGGAGCTTCATCGCAAGAGCGCTGAATAACCTGATTGAAAATAACTTCAATGTCGTAGTGCTGCTCACATGAGTCACAGTTGGCCAGGTGTGCGGTAATAACGGTTAACTCTTCTTCGTGAAGCTCCGAGTGTAGGTACTCGTGTACTCCCTGCTTTACTTCNTCGCAGTCTACTTTCTTCAAGAATCAACCTCCGTCCCTGTGTCGTAGCCTTCTTGCCTTGCGTAATCATGCAACAAAGTTTTCAGCAATTTCTTCCCGCGGTGCAATCTTGACATCACGGTGCCAACCGGGGTTTCCATAATGTCGGCAATTTCCTGGTAGGGAAGCCCCTCTACAACCGCATAGTAGACAACCATTCGGAACTCTTCAGGAATCTGATCCAGAGCGTTCTTGATGGCCGAAGAGGGCATGTTTTCAAGCGCTTCGATCTCAGCACTTCGGGAGGAGCGCGAGGTTACAGACTCACCTTGCCCAACCTGCCAATCCTCCAGATCATCCAGAGCAGTCTTGGCCTTGTCCTTTGCCTTTTTGTTGTAAAGGTTGATGTGGGTGTTGGTCATGATTCTGAAAAGCCAGGCTTTGAGGTTGGTTCCCTGCTCAAATTTTGCCCACGCCACGAAAGCCTTGGCGAAAGTTTCTTGAACCAGGTCCTCAGCGTCGCTGGGGTTTCTAGTCCATCTAAGGGCAGCTCCATATAGCTGGGGCATCAGCGGAAGCGCTTGGGCTTCAAAACTCGCTATTTTTTCAGACTTTTTATCTGGCATTAGGGTCAAGTCTAGCTGCCCTGGGGCTCCCAAAGCGCAAGCTCTAAGGCAATAAAGCGCTATGGCTAAGGGCTTCCGAGGCAATTTCCTTGTATCTTTGAGGNAATGGCTGACTCGACTAACTGGCATGCGCCCACATCCACTGGATTTTTGGCAACCGTGGTCCTTCCCGGAAGCAAGTCGCTCACCAACCGAGAGCTCGTGCTGTCAGCTCTTGCCACAAGTTCCACAAGGTTGATATCTCCCCTGATGTCCAGGGACAGCCGGCTGATGATTCAAGCACTGGAGGCTTTGGGAACAGAGTTTCTATGGGATGGCGCCGACTTGGTTGTTACACCGGGCACCCTTGCCGGACCGGCCACGATCGACTGCGGCCTGGCCGGAACCGTAATGAGGTTCTTGCCTCCGTTGAGCCTGTTGGCAACCGGAGAGATCTCTTTCGATGGCGACTCGGGTGCCAGAACCAGGCCAATGCACACAACCATTGAGTCACTTAGGGCCCTGGGGGCCAACATCGCTGCAGAGCAGCCCTCCCTACCATTTACGGTCACAGGGCTCGGGCAGGTTGAAGGTGGCGAGCTGGAAATAGACGCATCGGATTCTTCGCAATTTGTCTCAGGTTTGTTGTTGAGCGCTCCGAGGTTCAAAAATGGCCTGAGCCTGACTCACGTGGGCGACCACCTGCCCTCGATGCCGCACATCGAAATGACACTGGCAACACTTCGCTCCAGGGGCGTGTCCGCCAGGGCAGAAAGCGATACTCACTGGGTGGTTGAGCCGGGGCCAATCGCAGGTGGCGAAGTGGTAATTGAGCCTGATCTTTCAAATGCTGGACCATTCCTGGCAGCTGCCATGGTTGCTTCCGGCCAGGTGAAGATTCCACACTGGCCCGAAACCACCACTCAGGTCGGCTTCCACTACCTCGACATCCTTTCCAAAATGGGAGCCCAGGTGGAACTAACAAACGGAACTCTGACGGTTGTTGGATCCGGCAGCATCCGCGGAATTGATATTGATCTGTCTGCAGCCGGCGAGCTAACACCCACAATTGCTGGGCTCTGCGCGCTTGCAGAAACTCGAAGCACACTTACCGGCATTAGGCACCTAAGGGGCCATGAGACTGACCGACTCGCAGCTCTGGCAACGGAGATAAACAACCTTGGCGGCAAGGTGACCGAACTGGAAGACGGACTGGTAATCGATCCAGCCCCACTACACGCCGGCCTTTGGCACAGCTAC
>JGI26082J51739_10000695_pt1 | contig 21359 bp, 24 predicted proteins | sample SaaInl5LU_22_DNA_FD_51739 | JGI IMG/M metagenome (IMG submission 51739)
TACCAAAACCTTTAAAAAATACTTTGGTAAAAACCCAAACGAAATTTTTGATAAATTTAATTCTGTTTCTGTAAATGCAGCCAGCATTGGACAAGTGCATAAAGCTGAAAAAGATGGCAAAAGATTGGCTGTAAAAATTCAATATCCAGGAGTTTCAGATAGTATTGCATCAGATTTATCTTTGGTAAAACCTATTGCTATTAAAATGTTTAATATTAGAGGAAAAGATTCTGATAAATATTTTAAAGAAGTAGAAAATAAGCTCTCAGAAGAAACAAATTACATACTAGAAGTAGAACAAAGTCAGGCAATTGTAGAAGCTTGCAAACACATTCCTAATTTAAAATTTCCAAACTATTATCCAGAAATATCTTCAGATAGAATTATTACTATGGATTGGATGGATGGTGTTCATTTATCTGAATTTACTTCAGAAAACCAAAAAACTAGAAACAAATTAGGGCAAGCGCTCTGGGATTTTTACATGTTTCAAATTCATAAACTTAAAAAAGTACATGCAGATCCACATCCTGGAAACTTTTTAATATCACCCAAAAACGAGCTAATCGTAATCGATTTTGGATGTATGAAAACCATACCAGACGAATTTTATGTACCTTATTTTGAATTGGCTAATGAAGAAAGTTTACAAGACCCTGTATTTTTTGAGAAGAAACTATTTGAGTTAGAAATATTAAGAAAAGACGATTCTCCAGAAGAATTGGCTTTTTTTAGAAATATCTTTCACGAATTGTTAAGTCTTTTTACACAACCTTTTAATAAAGAAGTTTTCGATTTTTCTGATGAAGATTTCTTTGGAAGAATTTCTGAATTAGGAACCAAATATGCAAAAAGTACAGAACTTAAAAACATGAATGGAAATAGAGGTTCTAAACATTTTATTTACATCAACAGAACGTTTTTTGGTTTGTATAATTTAATGCACGATTTAAAAGCAAAAGATGTGAAAATCAACAATTTTAAATCTTTATAATGGCGTATTTCAATAGAAAAGACATCGATAATTTAGATAAAATCTATAGAATAAACTTAATAAATAGTTGTTCTGGTTTTAAATCTGCCAACTTATTAGGTTCTATTTCCAAAGAAGGTATTACCAATGTGGCTGTATTTAGTTCTGTTGTGCATTTAGGTTCAAATCCACCTACATTGGGTTTTATTTTAAGACCTACAACAGTACCAAGAAACACGCATAAAAACATAAAAGAAACTGGGCATTTTACCATCAATCATATCTATGAAGATATTATAGATGATGCACATCATACTTCTGCTAAATATCCAGAAAATGTTTCTGAGTTTGATATGACCAACTTAGAAGAAGAATATAGAGGAGATTTTAAAGCGCCTTTTGTAAAAAATGCCCCTGTACAAATGAGCATGAAATTTATAGAAGAAATTTATGTACCCTCTAATGATGTGATGTTGGTAGTTTCTCAAATAGAAGAATTGTACGTTCAAGATAACTTATTGCATGATGATGGTTTGATAAACCTAGCAACAGGTAAAGTAGCTACTATTAATGGTTTAGACACCTACGCAATCCCTAAATTTAAAAAGCAGTTAACTTATCAAAGACCTAAAAAGAGTAAATAAAGTGTATGAAGATACTTGTAACGGGCGCAACTGGCTATATTGGCAAAAGGTTAATTCCATTATTGTTAAATGATGGTCATACCATTATTTGTCCTGTTAGAGATAAAAAACGTGCACAAAACTACTATAAGAATCAAGAAAACATAGAGCTTATAGAGGCCGATTTTTTACATAATCATTCTTTAGAAGCCATTCCTAAAAATATAGAAGTAGCTTATTATTTAATACATTCTATGTCTAATTCTGCAAAAGAATTTCATGTTTTAGAAGAAAAATGTGCTTTCAATTTTAAACGTTTTGCAGAAAGTTCTAGTTTAAAACAAGTCATTTATTTAAGCGGAATTACAAACGATACAAAACTATCTAAACATTTACTTTCTAGAAAAAATGTAGAAAACACATTGGCTTCAAAAAAATACGCTTTAACCACTTTTAAAGCAGGTATCATAGTGGGTTCTGGTAGTTCCTCTTTCGAAATTATTAGAGATTTGGTAGAAAAACTACCTGCAATGATCGCCCCAAAATGGCTAAACACCAAAACACAACCTTTAGCTATTAGAGATGTACTTTCTTTTTTACACAAGGCTTTGGCTAAAGAAGAATTGTACAATACTTCTCATGATATTTTTGGTCCAGAAATTTTAACCTATAAAGAAATGCTTTTGCAATTTGCAGCAGTAAGAAAACTTAAAAGATCAATTTTAACAGTACCGGTAATGACGCCAAAACTATCTTCTTACTGGTTATATTTTGTTACCTCTACTTCTTATAAGCTGGCATCTTCTTTAGTAAACTCTATGGGTGTAGAAGTAATTGGTGAAAAAAGTGACATTAACAAAATAATGGATATTAACCCAATGAGTTATAAAGAAGCTGTAAAATTAGCTTTTAAAAAAATAGAACAAAACAGTATTATTTCTAGCTGGAAAGACTCATATATAAGCAGCGGAAAGCTAAAGAATTTTGTCCATAAATTTATAAATGTACCAGAGTTTGGNTGTTTTAAAGATTTTAAAAAAAGAAAGGTTAAAGACAAACAAAAATCTCTNGGTAAAATTTGGGCAATTGGTGGCGAAACTGGNTGGTATTATGGTACTTTTTTATGGAAAATACGTGGTTTTTTAGATCAATTTTTTGGTGGCACAGGTTTAAGACGCGGTAGAAGACACCCAACAGAATTAAATGCAGGTGATGCTTTAGATTTTTGGCGCGTTATTTATGCAGATAAAGAGAAAGGTAAATTATTATTATATGCAGAAATGGTTTTACCTGGTGAAGCTTGGTTAGAATTTAAAATAGAAGANAATTTTATTTATCAAACAGCCACCTTTAGACCTCATGGACTTGGAGGCAGGTTATATTGGTATGCTGTAATGCCTTTTCACTGGTTTGTGTTTAATGGTATGATTAATAACATTAATAAATAATTGTGAAAAAGCAACATCTCCCAGAAAAAATTTGTGTGGTTTGCAACAGACCATTTACTTGGAGAAAAAAATGGGAAAAGAATTGGGAACAAGTAAAATATTGTAGTAAAAAATGCAGANGCAACAAAAAAATACAGGCTTAATATGGTTTCGTAATAACTTACGNGTNAACGATAATATTTCTTTAAAAAAATCTATAGAAAACAACTCAAACACTATTGCTGTTTATTTTTTTGATCCAAAATTATTTAAAGTTGATAAATTTGGTTTTCAAAAGACAGCAAAATTTAGAGCCAAGTTTTTAATAGAAACCATTATAGATTTAAAAAATAATCTAAAAGATTTAAATATTACACTTCTTACCTACTTTGACTGTCCTGAAAATAAATTAGAAAAACTTTGTAAAGAACATAGTGTAAGTGCTATTTATACTCAAAAAGAATGGACTCAAGAAGAAGTAAGAACCAATGAGAAAATAAAAAAAACAATACCATCAGATATTGCTATTATAGAAGATTACGATCAATTTTTATACCACCCAAATACAGTTTCTAAAGATTTTTCTAACATCCCAAATGTTTTTACTGCCTTTAGAAAAAAGCTAGAAAAAACAGTTGCTGTTTTAGAAGAAGTGCGTATTTCTGCACTTTCTAGTGATAATTTACTGGCTATAGAAACAGAAATTCCCACTTTAAAAACTTTGGGTTTTATAGATTTTAACATCCCAACAAAAACAGCATTTCCTTTTTTGGGTGGAGAAAACGAAGCTTTAAAAAGATTAGACAATTATTTTTTTGAAACTAAAAAAGTAGCTTTTTATAAAAAAACTAGAAACGGTTTAGTAGGCACAGATTACAGTACAAAGTTTTCTGCTTGGTTGGCAAATGGAAGTATTTCTGCAAAAACTATCTATTGGAAAATTAAAAAATTTGAGGCAGAGTTTGGTGCAAACCAATCTACTTATTGGGTTATTTTCGAATTGATTTGGAGAGACTATTTTAAATATATTTCTTTAAAATACAACAATAAAATTTTTAAAATTGGTGGAATTTTAGACAAAAACTACCAATGGTATACTTATCAAAAAGACATTAATAAGTGGATAAATGGCGAAACAAAAGACGATTTTGTAAATGCCAACATGATCGAATTAAAACAAACTGGCTGGATGAGCAATAGAGGAAGACAAAATGTAGCTTCTTATTTTGCCAAAGAACTGTTATTAGATTGGAGAATTGGCGCTGCTTATTTTGAGTCGGTTTTAATTGATTATGATGTACATAGCAATTACGGAAATTGGATGTATGTAGCAGGTGTTGGTAACGATCCTAGAGACCGAAAATTCAATACAAAATTACAAGCAGAACGTTATGATAGTAAATATAAATTTAGAAAACTGTGGTTAGAAAAAACTTTGTTTTAAGATGAAAAANTTACGCTTACTTCTTGGAGATCAGTTAAACAGCAAGCATTCTTGGTTTCAAAATACCGATNACCAAACNATGTATTGCATGTTCGAAATGCGTCAAGAAACAGACTACACCAAACATCATATACAAAAAGTAGCTGGTTTTTTTGCTGCAATGAGAAATTTTGCTCAGGAATTAGAAAAGGCAGAACACCACATTGTTTATTTTAATATCAATCATAAAAATAATAAGCAGAGTTTAGTCGAAAATTTAAACTTTCTAATCAAAGAAAATAACATTGAAAAGTTTGAGTATTTAGCCCCAGATGAATATAGATTAGACCAACAATTAAAAGAGTTTTGTAAAAAAACACAAATTGAATCAGAAGTTTTTACAACCGAACATTTTTATACAGAAAGAAAAGAATTAGCTAACTTTTTTAAGGGCAAAAAGCAATTTCTAATGGAGAATTTCTATAGAAATATGCGCAAAAAGCATCAAATTTTAATGGTNGATAATCAACCAGAAGGTGGAAAATGGAATTACGATGCTAGCAATAGAAAAAAATGGAAAGGAGATACATTAATTCCACCAGANATAAGTTTCGATAATGATGTGTCAGAAATTGTATCAGAAATAAAACAAACAGATATACAGACCATTGGTAACATCCATCCAAAATANTTTGAATACCCAATTTCAAGAAAACAATCTTTAAAACAATTAGCGTATTTCTGTGAGCACTTATTAATACATTTTGGTGATTATCAAGATGCCATGCACACAGATAAAATATATCTTTTTCATAGCAGAATATCTTTTGCCATGAACACAAAAATGATTTCACCAAAAGAAATCATCAACAAAGTATTAGAAACCTACAGACAAAGAACAGACGAAATAGATATTTCTCAAGTAGAGGGTTTTATTAGGCAAATTTTAGGTTGGCGAGAGTATATGAGAGGCATGTATTGGATGCTGATGCCTGATTACAAAAAAGAGAATTTTTTAGAAAACAAAAACAAATTACCCAAATTCTTTTGGACAGGTAACACCCAAATGAATTGTTTAAAAAATGCCATTAACAACTCTCTAGATAATGGATATGCACACCACATACAACGTTTAATGGTTACTGGTAATTTTGCATTGTTAACACAAATAAATCCAGATGAAATTGATGCTTGGTATTTGGGTATTTATGTAGATGCTATAGAATGGGTGCAATTACCAAATACAAGAGGTATGAGTCAGTTTGCTGATGGTGGAAAAATTGCTACAAAGCCCTATGTTTCTAGTGGAAGCTATATTGGTAAAATGAGCAATTATTGTGATAGTTGTTCTTATAAAAAAACGAAAAAGTTTGAAGATGATGCATGCCCATTTAACACCTTGTATTGGAATTTTTTAGACGAAAAACAAGGACAATTATCTTCTAACTTTCGCATGAAAATGATGTATAGTTTATTAAACAAAATGCCTACAGAAGAACGTGTAAAAATTAAAGAAAAAGCAAACCATATTATAGCAAATTTAGATGCATACTAACAAAGAAGAAATATATGTTGTTTGGTTTAAACGCGATTTGCGTTTAGAAGATAATGAGGCTATAGAAAATGCATTAGCAGCCAACAAACGTATATTGTTTTTATATGTATTCGAAAACTCGTTAATAGAAGACCCACATTATGATGCACGTCATTGGGATTTTATTAAACAATCTATTGTTAATTTAAATGAAGATTTAAAACCATATAACACCAAAGTATTAAGTGTACAAACAGAAGTGGTATCTGCTTTTAATCAACTTATTAGCAATTATAATGTTAGTACTGTTTTTTCGCATCAAGAGACAGGATTGCTAATTACCTATAATAGAGATAAAGAATTTGCAAGATATTGCAGAAACAACTCTATCAACTGGGTAGAAAACAATAACAATGGGGTTTTAAGAGGATTGTTAAACAGAGAAGATTGGTTTGATTTATGGGAAGATTATATGTGCAAACCTCTAATCAAAAACAACTTAAAAGCATCTTCTTGTATTCAAATTGATGAAGTAAATCAACTAGAAAAATATTTTAATGTTGTTGATTTATCAACCAAAAAACACCCATATTTTCAAAGAGGTGGCACAAAAATGGCTTGGAGGTATGCAGATTCTTTTTTTTACGACAGGCATCAAAAATACATGAAACACATTTCTAAACCAGCATTGGCTAGAGAGAGCTGTAGCAGACTCTCACCCTACATTGCTTGGGGTAATGTTTCTATTCGACAAATCTTTAGAAAAGCACACCAAGAAAAAACAGCATTAAACAAAAAAGATTTGGGCGCTTTTGTCTCTAGGTTACGTTGGCAAGCGCATTTTATTCAAAAGTTTGAAATGGAACATACCATGGAAAATGCGAGTATTAACAAAGGCTATCAAAAACTAAAAAAAAGTATTTCTATAGAATATCAAACTGCATGGAGAGAAGGAAAAACGGGTTATCCTTTGGTAGATGCCTGCATGAGATGTTTAACAGAAACAGGATATTTAAATTTTAGAATGCGTGCGATGTTAGTCTCTTTTTTTACCCATATTTTATGGCAACCTTGGCAAGATGCATCTCAACACCTATCTCAACNTTTTTTAGATTTCGAACCTGGCATTCATTTTCCTCAANTGCAAATGAATGCAGGTGAAACTGGTATTAATGTTTTACGAATTTACAATCCTGTAAAAAACAGCTTACAACACGATGAAGATGCTATTTTTATAAAAAAATGGGTGCCAGAACTGGCAGAATTACCAATCGCTTTTATTCATGAACCCTATCTAATGACTCCTTTAGATCAACAGTTTAATAACTTAATTTTAGGTAAAGATTATCCAAAACCTATTGTTGATGTTAAAATTGCAAGAAAAAAAGCCAGTGACGTACTTTGGAAAATGAAAAACGATTTTGAAGTTTTAAAAGAAAGCAACAGAATTTTAAAAAAACACACACTTTCAAATAGAAATAAATTACTAAATAATTAACACCCCATATTCTCTTTTAATTTATAATTTATTGTTAATTTTTGTTTAATCTATAAAGCTAATGATTAAACACAATTTAATTTTATGTATCTTTGAGTGATGATATTTAATACCACACACAAAAACAAAGATGCTACAGCAACCATAAATGATATGGTTGGAGACGGTTACTCTTTTGTTAAATCTATAAAAATGGGTGGTACAGGTTCTAAAAGAATGATGATTGCTAGTGTAAGCCCTGGTTTTATAAAAGTAATAAACACCATTGCAGATATTAATTATGGCAACATAGAATTAAGAGAAAAAGGAATTTTAGTACACATTACAAAAGGTCTAAAAAACTTTAGTTGGGCCATTCCCTACTATCAACTGCACACTTATAAAACTGATGGTTTTAGTGTACATGCACAAGGTAACTTTGTAAGATTTCAAAACAATAAATTACTAAAAGAAAATAAAAAATTTATAGACAAATTAATCAACATAAAAATAGAATACGATAAACAATATGAATTCCATTAGCAGTAAAATACTTAGTGGTATATCAATTGATAGAATTATAGAAATGGCTTGGGAAGATAGAACAACTTTCGAGGCGATAGAATTTCAGTTTGGTCTCAAAGAGCAAGAAGTAATCAACTTAATGCGTAGAGAAATGAAACCAAAAAGCTTTAAAATGTGGCGAAAAAGAGTTCAAGGTAGAAAAACCAAGCATCAAAAATTAAGAACCTTTGCAAAAGGAAGGTTTAAATGTTCAAGACAAAAATCAATATCAAACAACTCTATAGCTAAAAGATAAAAACCGTGCTTTGATTTAAATGGGAGTTTTTAAAGACAGCACAATAAAAAGACAAAAAATGACAACAGACGTAGTATTAAAGGAAAAAGAGGTTTCAGAAAATTTAAATGGGTTCTCTATTGAAGAAGTGGGCGATGACCATCTTTTTACAGGATTAGAAACACCTATGAAACCAGATGCTTTTAAACTTTCTGACACACAAAAGAAAGAAAAAATTGCTTCACTATTTTCAGAAATAATGGATGTTATGGGCTTAGATTTAACAGACGATTCTTTAAAAGGAACTCCCCAAAGAGTTGCAAAAATGTATATAGAAGAAATTTTTTCTGGCTTAAACCCAGCTAACAAACCAAAAGTTGCCTTATTTGATAACAAATATCAATACAACCAGATGTTGGTAGAAAAAAATATTACATTTTATTCTAACTGCGAACATCATTTTGTACCAATTATAGGAAAAGCCCATGTTGCNTATATNTCTTCTGGTAAAGTTATTGGTTTATCTAAATTAAATAGAATTGTACAATATTATGCTAAAAGACCTCAAGTGCAAGAAAGGTTAACCAACCAAATTGCAGAAGAACTAAAAGCAGTATTAAACACAGAAGATGTAGCCGTAATTATAGATGCAAAACACTTATGTGTTTCTTCTAGAGGTATTAAAGATGATACTTCATCTACCGTTACTTCTTTTTTTGGAGGACAATTTAATACTCCAGAAAAAATAGCAGAATTACAAAACACTTTAAATTACTAAGTTATGGATTTAATAAACAAAGCATTAGAATTTGAAACAAGAAAAATGAGGTTTCCTACAACCAGCGATAGAATTATGGCGGCTAGAGAAGCAAAATCTTTAATATTAAGCCTAAATGAGGTTTATAAGAAAAATAAAGATGATAAAATTATGGATATCATGAAAAGACTAACCGTAATTAAACAAAGAATAGAAAAACGCTTAAAAGGAAAACCGCTAACTGCGTAAATAATCAACATTTTTATTGCTTATCTAAGTTTTATAATTATATTACCAAAATTATTTAAAAATAGATTAAAGTATTAGAATGAATTTATTAGAAAGAGCAGTTGAGTTTGAGAATAGAAAATTCTCTTTTAAGACCACAAGTGATAGAATTTTAGCCTCTAGAGAAGTAAAAGCACTTATTTTAGAGTTAAATGAAGTATATAAACAAAATAAAGATCCAGAAATTATGGATCAAATGAAGCGTTTAACAGCTGTAAAGCAAAAAATTGAAAAACGCTTAAAAGGAAGACGATAAAAATAATATGGGCAATATAGTAGTAGTTGGAGGTAGTAAAGGAATAGGGCAAGCAATTGTAAATTCTTTAATAGAAAAAAACAAAATTTTTAACATTAGTAGAACTGCTCCTTTGCAATCTCACGCTAACTTAACGCACTATAATTGCGATATCCTTTCAGATGATTTACCAGATTTAGACGCCATAGATACTTTAATTTATTGCCCTGGCAGCATCAACTTAAAACCAATTTCTAGACTAAAATTAGACGATTTTAGAGACGATTTTGAAATTAATGTTGTTGGCGCAGTAAAAGCAATACAACATTACTTACCAAAAATAAAAAACGGTAAAAATCCATCTATCCTTTTATTTAGTACAGTAGCAACCAAATTAGGAATGCCTTTTCACGCAAGTGTTGCAGCAGCAAAATCGGGTGTAGAAGGTATTACCAAATCTTTAGGTGCAGAATTAGCACCAACAATTCGTGTAAATGCAATTGCACCCACAGTTACAAATACAGATTTGGCCGCTAAACTTTTAAGAAACGAACGTATGATAGAAAATATCACAGATCGTCATCCGCTTAAAAAGTTTTTAAAACCACAAGAAGTTGCAGATTTAGCAACATTTCTTATATCAGAAAAAGCAAACTCAATTTCAGGCCAAATTTTTGAATTAGACTGCGGAATTGTGAACTTCAAAATATAAAAAAATGACAAACATCTACGACATTAAAATCAATAGCTTACAAAATANAGCTATTGACCTATCTGAGTATANCAATAAATTTATTCTTTTTGTAAATGTGGCCTCTAAATGTGGCTTTACATCACAATACAAAAGCTTAGAAGAATTGTATAAAACCCATAAAGACAACCTTATAATTATTGGTTCTCCTTGCAATCAATTTGGTAGTCAAGAACCTGGCACTGCAGAAGATATAGAAGCTTTTTGTAAAGTAAATTTTGGCGTTACTTTTTTAATGACAGAAAAAATAGATGTAAAAGGTAACAATCAGCATGCACTTTATANNTGGTTAACNGATAAAAATTTAAATGGCACAAAAANTTCTACTGTTAAATGGAATTTTCAAAAATACTTAGTATCTCCAGAAGGTAAATTGGTAGATTATTATTTTTCTATTACCAAACCAACCAGTGCTAAAATTACAAAACACTTAAAATAATTACAATGTTTGGNNTATTTAAAAAGAANACAGAAGAAGAAAAACTTCAAGAAAAATATAAGAAGCTAATGGAAGAAGCCTACAAGCTACAATCTATTAACAGAAGTGATAGCGATACAAAATATAAAGAAGCAGACGATATTTTAAAGAAAATAGAAGCTATACANGGCAAATCCTAAAATGAAACAACTCAAATTAACCTTGCTTTTTTTAGTAATAACCTTTGGTGGTTTGGCTATTGGTAGTTGGTTAATGGCAAATGGTCCTCTTTCAGTTTGGTACATCAATTTAAAAAAAGCACCTTGGACACCTCCAGGATTTGTTTTCGGTTTGGCTTGGTCTATCATTATGATTTGTTTCTCAATTTACTTAGGCAAACTTTTTTTAAAAGCAAACACACAAAAAAATAAGCTTATTTTTTTATTGCAATTTATTTTAAATGTTAGTTGGAATTTTATTGTTTTTAATCAGCACTTAATTTTATTAGGATTGATAAACATAACTTTATTAACCTCTCTCCTATTTTATTACTATTTTAAAGCATCTCATAAAGTAGAAAAATATAAATATTTATTACTTCCTTACATGATTTGGTTGTGTATTGCAACCTCTTTAAATCTATACATTTTAGTCTATAATTAATACAAATATGTACAAACTTCATAAAAAACAAAACGTTCCTATTTCTTTACAAGAAGCTTGGAATTTTTTAAAAAGCCCGAAAAATCTAGAGAAAATGACACCTAAAGAAATGGGGTTTAAAATTATTGATGGNGCAAATAAACCAACCTATGCTGGCCAATTAATTAGTTATGAAGTAACACCGCTACTTGGTATTAAAACCANATGGGTTTCTAAAATCACACAGGTAGAACCTTTAAAATATTTTACAGACGAGCAATTATATGGGCCCTATGCTTTATGGCATCACACCCATTTTATTAAAGAAATTGACGGNGGTGTAGAAATGGAAGATTTAATATATTACAAAGTCCCCTTAGGTTTTATAGGTAGATTATTTCATCCTATTTTAGTAAAACCTCAATTAGAAAAAATATTTAAATTTAGAAGTGAAAAATTAATAGAACTCTTTGGAGAATACAAGTAAGATGAGTAAAAAGGTAAATATATTTTGGTTTAGAAGAGATTTAAGGTTAGATGATAATGTAGGTTTTTACAATGCTTTAAAAGGCGATTACCCTGTACTTCCTATTTTTATTTTTGATGAAGAAATACTCTCTAAATTACCAAAAAATGATGCTAGAGTCACTTTTATTTTTGACACATTGCAAAAAATGAGAAATACTTTGCTAGAAGAAAACCAAAGTAGTTTAGCAATGTATTATGGAAAACCAAAAGAAATTTATAAAAACCTTTTAAAAAAGTATGAAATTCAAACGGTTTTTACCAATAGAGATTATGAACCTTATGCTATTAAAAGAGATTATGAAATTAAAGAACTTTTAGAAGAAAATAACGTTGCTTTTACAACTTTTAAAGACCAGGTTATTTTCGAGAAAAACGAAGTTGTAAAAAAAGATGGCAAGCCATATGTAGTGTATACACCTTACATGAAAGTTTGGAAAGAGAAATTTAAAACCTATAATTTAGATATTTATTATACAAATTCCTATTTAAAAAATTTAATTAAACATACTCAATTACCCAACTTAACATTGTCTGACATAGGTTTCAAAAAAGCTAACCAAGAAATAGAACCTTATACAGTAACACCAACCTTAATACAACAGTATGAAGATACACGTAACTTTCCTGCAAAAGATACAACTTCTAAACTAGGACCTCACTTACGCTTTGGTACAGCAAGTATTAGAAAAATGATTACCAAAGCAATTGCAGAAAAAAACGAAATATTTTGGCAAGAATTAATTTGGCGAGAATTTTTTATGCAAATCTTATGGCATTTTCCAGAAACTTCAAAAAAATCTTTCAAGTCTAAATACGACCGAATTGAATGGAGAAACAATGAAGAAGAATTTAAAAAATGGTGTAATGGGCAAACAGGCTATCCTTTGGTAGATGCGGGCATGCGTCAACTAAACCAAACAGGTTTTATGCATAACAGAATTAGAATGTTAGTAGGTAGTTTTTTATGCAAACACTTATTAATAGATTGGAGATGGGGTGAAGCTTATTTTGCAGAAAAATTACACGATTACGAAATGGCAAGTAATGTAGGTAATTGGCAATGGGTTGCTGGTTCTGGTGTAGATGCAGCTCCTTATTTCCGAATTTTTAACCCAACTACACAAATAAAAAAATTTGATAAAGATTTAGAATACATAAAAAAATGGGTTCCAGAATTTCAAGAACTCACCTACACAAAAGAAATGGTAGACCATAAAGAAGCTAGAGAACGTTGTTTAAAAACGTACAAAGAAGCCTTGAATTAATATTTTAAACAATCGTTTTTTAAGTAAAATAAGCTTTGATATGCCATTTAAAAGCTGCAGAAAACAACAAATAGATAAAACTATCGTTTTTATAGTGTAGGATAGAAAAATTGTGAATTTAATTTTTTTTCTATGCTATGTAAATTATTATTTTTTTCTTGATAAAAGCTTCAATAAAAATTGAAGCTTTTTTTATGAAAATAACTTAAAAATAGTTTGCCAGTTTTTATATTTTATATTTTATTTGCGCTCGTAAATTTTAAAAGCCGATGTAGCTCAGCTGGCTAGAGCAGCTGATTTGTAATCAGCAGGTCGTGGGTTCGAGTCCCTCCATCGGCTCTTCTATTTAAAAGTCTTAAACAATATTTTTTGAGACTTTTTTTGTATTTTAGCAAAGTATTCGGGATGTAGCTTAGTCCGGTTAAAGTGCTGGTCTGGGGGACCAGAGATCGGAGGTTCGAATCCTCTCATCCCGACTTTTTCTTTCAATAAAAACACCTACTTTATTGATAACCTTATCATCTTTTAAATGATCGTCTCTTAATAACAATTAGCTTCATAAATTAAAAAGTTGATTGATTAGAAAGTGGTTCTTAGAGCACTAAAGTGACATTTATGATTTCTAAAAATACAAACTCTGTTTTATAGACAAGAAATCAAACATTGTGTTAGAAATTAAACAAAAAACAACAATTAAAAGGATGCGCTAAATGCAAAAACCCCTATCTTAATTAACCTAATTAAGTACAGCAATACGAACAATAAAGAAAAAACGAGATGGATTTATAAACAACATACATAAGGTTACAGAAATTACTAAAGATTATAAAACTTAGTGAAAAATTTAATATTAACAACCCCATAACTAAAGAAGTGTATAAAGTTTTATAAGAAGACCTTACTTTTTTAATACTTTTAACAATTGAATTACACATAAAGTTGACTCTGAAAAAGAACCTGAATAAACCTTATTTTTATATTTTTGTAATATCTTTACTTTAACAAGTTAATTTTTATCAAAATTATAATTTTATATGCTAATTATTGGAATTGCAGGTGGTACAGGAAGTGGAAAAACAACTGTTGTAAATCAGATTATTAAACAATTACCAACAGATGAAGTTTGTGTAATTTCACAAGACTCATACTACAAGGCAACAGACAATTTATCTTTTGAAGAAAGAACTAAAATAAATTTTGATCATCCAAGAGCTATCGATTTCGAGTTAATTATAAAACACTTAAAAGCATTAAAATCTGGTAAAACAATCAAGCAACCGGTGTATTCTTTTGTANAACACAATAGAACCAAAGACACTGTTAAAACGCATCCACGAAAAGTGGTTATTGTAGAAGGTATTTTAATTTTTAATAACAGCGATTTAAGAGATTTGTTTGATATTAAAATATTTGTACATGCAGAAACAGATGAACGTTTGATAAGAAGATTAAAAAGAGATATTACAGAAAGAGGCAGAGATATAGACGAAGTTTTAAATCGTTACCAAACTACTTTAAAACCTATGCATCAGCAATTTATAGAGCCTACCAAAAATTTTGCAGATTTAATTATACCCAATGATAGGTTTAATAATGTGGCTATAGATATTGTAAGAACCGTAATAAACGAGCGTTTGTAAACATGACTTTTAAAGATCTAAAAAATAAAAAATCCTATAAAATTCTTACAAATGTTTTTGTAATAATTTTTATTCCGTTTTTAATATGGATGTTGTTTTTTGATGAAAACTCTTATTTAGTTCATAGAAAATTTGATGCAGAAATAGATGATTTAGAAAAAACAATTTCTTTTTATAAAAAGAAAATTGCAACAGATAAAGCAACCATAAAAAAACTAAAAGATTCTTTACAGTTAGAGCGTTTTGCAAGAGAAAAATATCTCATGAAAAAAGAAAACGAAGAGATATACATCATAGAATTTGATACCATTAAAAAGTAATGACAAAATTTCTGTTTAACGAATTTGAAGGAATATCACCAGAAGCTTGGAAACAAAAAATTCAAGTAGATTTAAAAGGTGCTGATTATAATAAAACTTTACTTTGGCAGACCAATGAAGGTTTTAACATAAGACCTTTTTATACAAAACAAGATGGTACAAATACTAAGATAAATTTACCAAAAAAAGGATTTAAAATTTGTCAAACTATTTTTATAGACGATGTAAAAATTGCAAATTCTTTGGCAGTAGACGCATTAAAAAGAGGTGCAAATGCCATTCAGTTTAAGGCTTCAAAACCTTTTGATCCAAAGAATCTACTCAAAAATTTTCCTGGAGATACACCTATTTATTTTCAACTTAGCTTTTTAGATGCCAATTTTAAAACTAAACTTGCTAAATTTTGCCATGCTACAAATACATATATTCAAACAGATATTATAGGTAATTTAGCAGCTACTGGTAATTGGTTTTTTAACTTAAAAGAAGACTACAATCAACTAGAAAAAGTAATTTCAGCTTCCAATAATTGTATTTCCGTTTCAGGAGAATTATATCAAAATGCAGGTGCAAACATTTCTCAACAATTAGCATATACATTAGCACATGCCAATGAATATTTAAATCAGTTTGGTGCAAATGTAGCAGATAAAATAAGTTTCAATTTTGCTGTAAGCAGTAATTACTTTTTTGAAATTGCAAAAATTAGGNCATTCCGAATTTTATGGGAATCACTTTTAAANGAATATGGCNTAGAAAACAAAGAAGCACATATTTTTACCCAACCAAGTTTACGAAACAAAACTTTATATGACTACAATGTAAATATGCTACGTACCACTTCTGAATGTATGAGTGCAATTTTGGGTGGCTCTAATACTGTTGCGAACGTTGCTTATGATGAAATTTATCATAAATCAAATGAGTTTGGCGCCAGGATTTCTAGAAATCAATTATTGATTTTACAACAAGAAAGTAATTTACAAGAAGCACAAAATTTTGCAGATGGCACCTATTATATTGAGTCTATTACAAATCAATTAGCAGAAAAAACCCTAGATATTTTTAAACAAATAGAAAAAGCGGGCGGCTTTTTAAAGCAATTAAAAGCGGGAATTATTCAGAAAAAAATTACTGAAAATGCTCTAAAAGAAGAAGAAAAATTCAACAATAAAGAAACCATTTTATTAGGCTCTAATCTACAAATAAATAAAGCTGATAAAATGAAACAAGATTTAGAATTGTATCCTTTTGTAAAGCAAAGAAATATAAAAACACTAATTGCCCCCATCATCAGAAAACGTCTTTCTGAAAATTTAGAAAAAGAAAGATTAGACCATGAGTAGAAAAGATATCTCTAATATAAAGTTGGCAACAAGCCAAAAACGAAAAGCGACAAGAAAAAAACACGAAGATTTTGTAGCCGGAATTGCCCCAAATTTAAGAGGGCCATACAGCACCATGTATGTTAGAAGACCTTGGACAATTAGGCAATATGCAGGTTTTTCTACTGCAGAAGAAAGCAATGCTTTTTATAGAAGAAATTTAAAAGCTGGTCAAAAAGGTTTATCTGTTGCTTTCGATTTAGCTACTCATAGAGGGTACGATTCTGACCACATACGGGTACAAGGAGATGTTGGTAAAGCAGGTGTTGCTATAGATTCTGTAGAGGACATGAAAATTTTATTTGACCAAATTCCTTTGGATAAAATGTCTGTCTCTATGACCATGAATGGAGCTGTATTACCCATTTTGGCTTTTTATATTGTAGCTGCTGAAGAACAAGGTGTGCCCCCAAATTTATTATCTGGAACCATACAAAACGATATTTTAAAGGAGTTTATGGTGCGTAATACCTATATCTATCCTCCTGCTCCTTCCATGAAAATTATTGCCGATATTTTTGAATATACAAGCAAAAATATGCCAAAATTCAATTCGATTTCTATTTCTGGCTACCACATGCAAGAAGCAGGTGCCACAGCAGAAATTGAATTGGCTTATACCTTAGCAGACGGATTGGAATACATCAAAAAAGGGTTAGAAGCAGGTATGGATATCGATTCTTTTGCTCCAAGATTATCTTTCTTTTGGGCCATTGGCATGGATCATTTTACGGAAATTGCTAAATTAAGAGCGGCAAGAATGTTGTGGGCTAAAATTGTAAAACAATTCAATCCTAAAAACCCAAAATCTTTAGCTTTAAGAACCCACTGCCAAACAAGTGGCTGGTCTTTAACAGCACAAGATCCGTTTAACAACGTTGCCAGAACAACTATAGAAGCAATGGCTGCTGCTTTTGGTGGTACCCAAAGTTTGCATACAAATGCCTTAGATGAAGCCATTGCATTGCCTACCGATTTTTCTGCAAGAATTGCCAGAAACACACAAATTTATTTACAAGAAGAAACCCATATTACCAAAACAGTAGATCCATGGGCTGGTAGCTATTATGTAGAGCAACTTACAGAAGATATTGCCAACAAAGCCTGGCAATTGATGGACGAAGTAAAAGAGTTGGGGGGCATGACCAAAGCAATCGAAAAGGGAATTCCGAAAATGAGAATTGAGGAAGCAGCTGCAAAAAAACAGGCAAAAATAGATAGTGGACAAGATGTAATTGTAGGTGTCAATAAATATCAACTAGAAAAAGAAGACCCCTTACATATTTTAGAGGTTGATAATGAGTCTGTAAGAAAATCTCAAATAAAAAGATTAGAAAACTTAAAAGCGACAAGAAATGCTAAAAATGTTGCAAAATCTTTAGAGGCTTTAACAAATGCTGCAAAATCTGGTAACGAAAATTTATTAGAATTGGCTGTAAATGCAGCTAGAAACAGCGCAACTTTAGGAGAAATTTCTGATGCTTTAGAAACCGAATTTGGCAGGCATAAAGCAGTTCATAAAACAATATCTGGTGTGTATAGTAAAGAAATAAAAGAAGACAAGCTCTTTCAAAAAGCAAAAGATTTAGCAGATAAATTTGCAGAATTAGAAGGTAGACGCCCAAGAATAATGATTGCAAAATTAGGGCAAGATGGACATGACAGAGGTGCAAAAGTAGTTGCCACTGGTTATGCAGATTTAGGTTTTGATGTAGATATTGGACCACTTTTTCAAACGCCACAAGAAGCTACAAAACAAGCTGTAGAAAATGATGTGCATATTTTAGGAATCTCATCTTTAGCTGCTGGCCATAAAACCTTAGTACCGCAAGTTATTGCAGAACTAAAAAAATACGAACGTGAAGACATTATGGTAATTGTTGGTGGTGTAATACCTGCGCAAGATTACCAATATTTATTCGATGCTGGTGCAGTTGGTATTTTTGGCCCAGGAACAAAAATTGCAGAAGCTGCTATAGAGCTGCTTACTATTTTAATTGATAGTGTTGTGGAATAATTTAGATGGTTTCTTAACTTTAAAATAAATTATGAAAACAATACACTCTATAAATCCTGCCACTGAAGAAAAAATTGATTCTTATGATAGAATTTCTGAAGAAATAGCTAAAGAAAAAATTGAAGTTGCCCAAAAAGCATACCTAAAATGGAAAAGCACAAGCTTTGAAGTACGTTCTAAATTGATGCGAAAATTAGCAGATATTTTTGATGATAAAAAAGAAGAATATGCCCAATTAGCCACTAAAGAAATGGGTAAAATCATAAAACAATCTAGAAGCGAAATAGAAAAATGTGNAAAGATATGTAGATATTATGCAGATAATATTCAAGATTTATTAGCAGATGAAACTATACAAACAGAAGCTAAAAAAAGTTATGTTACATTTCAACCCTTAGGTGTTACCTTAGCAGTAATGCCTTGGAATTTCCCTTTTTATCAAGTAATTAGATTTGCTATACCCGCAATTATGACTGGTAACACAGTAGTTTTAAAACACGCATCTAATGTACAAGGTTGTGCTTTTGCTTTAGAAAATGCTTTTGAAAAAGCAGGTTGTCCAAAGGGCGTTTTCAGCAATCTAAATTTAGAATCAAAAGATATAAAAAATGTTATTGAAAATAAAAACATTATTGCAGTTTCTTTAACTGGCAGTGAACCTGCAGGACGTTCTATTGCTAAAATAGCAGGAGAGAATTTAAAGAAAACGGTTTTAGAATTAGGAGGTAGTGACGCTTATCTATTTTTAGAAGACATCGATATAGAAAATGCTACAGATATTGCAACTTTTGGTAGACTCCAAAATAATGGACAAACCTGTATCGCTGCAAAAAGGTTTATTGTGTTGGCAGAAATTTATGATGATTTCTTGACACTTTTTACTAAAAAAATGGGTGAAAAGAAAATGGGAGACCCCACTAATGAAGATGTATTTTACGGGCCAATGGCGCGTTTAGATTTAAGAGACGAAATCCATCAACAAGTTAAAAAAACGATTGAACAAGGAGCTAAATTGGTTTTAGGAGGAAAAATCCCAGAAAGAAAAGGAGCTTATTATCCAGCAACTATTTTAACAAATGTAAAACCAGGTATGACAGCTTTTGACGAAGAACTTTTTGGACCAGTAGCTGCTGTTATAAAAGCCAAAGACGAAAAACATGCCATAGAGCTAGCCAATAATTCTAATTTTGGTTTGGGTGCTGGAGTTTTTACCAAAGATTTAAAAAAGGGAGAAAAAATTGCTCTACAATTAGAAGCTGGAAATAGTTTTGTAAACAAATTAGTAGTTTCTGATCCAAGATTACCTTTTGGAGGAATCAAAAATAGTGGTTATGGGAGAGAGCTTTCATATTACGGAATTAGAGAGTTTGTAAATACAAAAACAATTTGGATNGAATAATTTTACATAAAAAAGTATCTAATTGCTCTCTATCTTTTANNAAAACCTTTATTTCTTCTANCATTAAATAATCTCTTTTATTTGGTTTTTGTAAGTTTCAAAAATATCTTGAACAATATCTATATTAGAAAACTCCCTCTCTGAAATCTTAAATTTTGGACTTATGAACATCAAAAAATTTTTATTTTTTTTTGTTTTAGACATATATTATTTTTTAAATTTTATGAGTTTTTAACACTTAAATATACATCAATCTAGATGCTTTTTTGTGCTTTTATGCTTAAATTTGTAACTCGTTAAAAAAGCATTTCAAAAAGGATGAAAAACTTATTCAATTTCCTATATTCTACACGTTTAATGGCCGTTTTATTTATCGTTTTCGCAACAGCAATGGGAGTTGCTACTTTTATAGAAAACGATTACGGCACACAAACTTCTAAAGCATTAATTTATAATGCATGGTGGTTTGAAGCAATTATGGCGCTTTTTNTNATCAATTTTTTTGGTAACATTTTTAGATANAGATTGTATAAAAAAGAAAAATGGGCAGTATTACTTTTTCATAGTGCCTTTTTATTAATATTAGTTGGTGCAGGTATTACACGTTATGTGGGTTACGAAGGTATTATGCTGATTGAAGAAGGTGAAACTACCAACAAATTTTTATCGGAAACTACCTATGTAAATGTGGTTGTAGATAATAACGAAATTCAAAAAACCAGCAATCAGCCCATTTTATTATCTGCTTGGGGTAGCAATACTTGGTCTTATCAAGATGATTTTAAAGGAACAAATTATAAAGTAGATTTAGTTGATTACATCCCTTGGGCAGAAAAAAAGTTTATTGAAGATGAAAATGGTGTAGAGCATTTATTTTTTGTAGAATCTTCTGAAGGTTCACGTCATGAACATTGGATTAAAAAAGGAACAATTCAGAATATTCATGGAGTTTTGGTTGGTTTTGAGGCAGAAAATGACAATGCGTCTTTAAACTTGCGTCTTTAAACTTTTCTAATAAAAATGGTGCCTTAACTATGATTTCTAAAACTGATGGAGATTGGTTTAGAATGGCAGACCAAAAACGAGGAACAGTAACTAAAGATTCTCTGCAAGAGTTTCAATACTTAACCTTACACAATATTGGTAAATTACAATTTGTAATTCCGAAACCAGCCGAAAAAGGAATTATGAAAACCATTCGTGGTCCTAAAAGTGATACTGTAAAAGATATTATTGTTTTAGATGTTACTGCTAATGAACAAACAAAAAGAGTTGAGTTAACTGGAGGAAAATTTAATACAGAAGGCTCTAAAAACTTTGCTTTGGGAGGTTTAAATTTTAGACTTTTATATGGTGCTAAAATATTAGAAACACCTTTTTCGATTAAATTGAATGATTTTCAGCTAGAGAAATATCCAGGTTCTGAAAGTGCAGCTGCTTATGCAAGTGAAATAACAG
>JGI26082J51739_10000697_pt1 | contig 21348 bp, 21 predicted proteins | sample SaaInl5LU_22_DNA_FD_51739 | JGI IMG/M metagenome (IMG submission 51739)
CATTTCTAACAGAAATAAGCTCTTCTTTAATTGAAGCTAAATTGCGGTGAGCAGCATTTGAATTAGGTACATATGCATTTTCATCAAATCCAGGAAGAGCTTTAGTATCTCCTCTAGAAAAACACAAAGACCTATATTGGAAAATCCTTTCTGTGTCTGCCAAATGAATTAAAACTTCTGCAATAGTCCACTTTAATGGAGCATAAGCATCTTGCAGCTTAGATTCGGTCAGTTTTAAAAACAAGTCATCAATATCAGAAAAACCTTTAGATAGACTTTCTAGAAGCGTATTGTCTCCATTATTGTCTATATAGGATTGATAAAAAGGGTTAAAGTCTTCTGAATTTAAATCAGCAATTGTAATCTTGTTTAATAAGCACATTACAATTCATTGAATATAGTATGCATTAAACGCTTTTTATCGTTTATGCTCTCTTCCAAGGAAATCATAGTTTCTGTTCTACTAATACCATCAATATCATCTATTTTGAAAATGATGTTTTTGGCATGGTTGGTATCTTTTGCTCTTATTTTACAAAAGATATTGAATTTTCCTGTAGTAATATGAGCAACAGTAACATTAGGAATGAGATTTAATCGCTCTAAAACAAATTTAGTTTGGTGTGTTTTTTCCAAGAAGATTCCTACATATGCAATGAAAGCATATCCTAACTTCTCATAATCCACTGTAAGTGAAGACCCTAAGATAATTCCACCTTCTTCCATTTTTTTCACACGTACATGCACTGTTCCTGCAGAAATAAGCAGTTTTTTAGCAATATCTGTAAATGGTGTTCTAGTGTTGTCTATTAACATATCTAGAATCTGGTGGTCTATTTCGTCTAACTTTATCTTGCTCATTGGTAGTTCTTAAATTATGATACAAAAATAATACAGAAATAGATATAATTCAATGAAATATAGATTTTTTTAATAAAAATGCAATACTCTTAACTATTTAGACACATATACCAGCCACAATATCCTTAATATTTTGAAAAACAGTAGCTTGCAAATCAGAATTAATAATAGCTAAATCTATGATTTTATGAAAAGAGAACTTATTTTCTTGATCAAGTGCATAAAATTCTGGTACAAAAATAATTTTATTAGATTCTAACACCTCTTTGTATTGAATACCTACCATAGTGTCATGAGGGATATTTTTATTCACTAAATGAGGGTGTTTAACACCAAGGTCAAGAAATTCTTTCTGATTTTCTGGAATACCAAAATAGGAAGCTATTGTATAATTTAAATATGATTCACTAGAAATAGCATTTACCGCAGAAAACAAGGCGTGAAAAACCATTGCTCTGCTAACTTCTCTTTGATAATCCTCTGAATAATGGCCAGCTTCAAATAGTATTGTTGGCACACCAAGTTCTTGGAAATAATCACCAACGCATTGATTGTTAAAAGCGTCGTCGAACCTTCCTATTTGATTCGGGATCATTTGTTTCAATGTGTCATTCATGACCGCTATGAGCTTCATCGCTACTTCTCTAGACGGTGTTAGAGAACAATTCTTGTCTGCAGAAGGCGCCAGAAAAGACATGGTTGCAGGCCTTGCTGGTGATCCAACACTGAAAATAGTTCTTTGATCATGGAGATTAAAACAAAAATCAGGAGATATATAATCAAATACAGTCTTTAAAAAAACACTTTCTGGTTGAGAAAAATCTTGAAAGTCTCTATTTAAGTCTACTTGATTCTCATTAAACCTTGTATATGCAAATGCGCCATCTGGGTTAAGAATTGGTATCACAATAAGGGTACATTGCTGAAGTATATNACTAGAGGCTTCTGAAGAAGTGTTCAAAAAATTTATAAAATCTACCAAACCTTTAGTAGTGGTAGATTCNTTGCCGTGCATCTGAGACCACATTAAAATCTTTTTATTTCCAGATCCAAAGCGATAAACAGGAATAGGCGTCCCATTGACAGATTCTCCATTGAGATCTTTGACAAAAAAACTATCCCAGTAATCTGTGATTGGTTTTAAATCTGTCAATGGCAAATAGCGGCCTTTAATGGAATGAGTTTTATGATTGAGGTGTGAAAGATATTCTATCAAAATATAGTTATTAATTACAAATGTAACAAATACAGCTTTTACAATTGTAAATACTTTTTGTTTACATTTGTATTGTTATTTGGGCCTAATAAAAGCTGTTTTGGTTACATTTGTTATCAATCAAAATTGAATCATTATTAAAATTACATAAATTACTCAATTTCAATATTTTAATTGTGTTTAATTAAAGTTTAAGTTGCAAAATTATCACCATAATAATCCGAATACAGCATCACAATAATCGATATTCACATATTTAAGTTACAATGATAAACAGTCAAGATTTTATAAAAAGATTACAAATAATCATTGATCATTACCAACTTTCAGCCGCTTCTTTAGCAGATAAAATAGCGGTGCAAAGGTCTAGTATTTCACATTTATTATCTGGAAGGAATAAACCTTCACTCGAGTTTGTTTTAAAACTTGTCAGACAATTTCCTGAGGTGAATTTATACTGGCTTCTCAATGGAACGGGAAACTTCCCTTCTGCCCTATCTGAATCTGACGCGTCTAAAAGCCAGTTTGGAATTAGTTCAGAAGGAAATAATGAAAGTGACCGCTTGAGCAATGAAAAAACCACAGAAATGCCTAAGCCCTTAAAAGAGCCAATGCTCCATTCTATTCACAACAATACTCAAGATGAAATAGACGCTGTTATAATTTGCTATAAGAATGGAAATTTTAAATCTTATAAAAACTTAGATTAAGGACATTTGTGCTTATTTTTATATCATGAAATATATCTATATCCTATTATTTGCGTTTGTAGTATTAGCTTGCAACCCACCTCAAAGAAATTGCAAAGATTTTAAAACGGGGCGTTTTGAATTTACTGCAACTATTAATGATGAAACAATAACTACCTCATTTTTTAGAAACGACACCTTAGAAGTTGAAAACTTCAATGGTAAAATTGACAGTAGTAGCATTAAATGGGTCAACGATTGTGAGTATATTCTTAAAAACCTTCATCCAGTCAATGCCGCTGAAGAAACACCTCTGTTAATAAAAATTCTGACCACATCTGACAATGGTTACACTTTTGAGTATGCTACAGTTGGAAGTGCTCAAAAAGCTCGTGGAACCGCCGTAAAAATTGACTAAGTATGTTTGAAATTCTATTAAGTCCAGACGCCTGGGTCGCACTATTAACCCTTACTTTTTTAGAGATTGTTTTGGGTATAGACAATATTATTTTCATTTCAATTGCTGCTGGAAAACTCGCAGATGGAGATAGAAAAAAAGCAACAAACATAGGTTTGGTTCTCGCTATGGTGCTTAGAATTCTATTACTATTGGGTATTTCTCTTTTAACGGCTCTAAATGAACCCCTATTTCACTTAGACACTAAATGGGTACAAGGGAGCATTAGCGGGCAAGCAATCATATTGTTTCTTGGAGGATTGTTTCTACTGTACAAGAGCACCAAAGAAATTCATGAAAAAATCGAAGACAAGTCACATGATGCCAATCAGGTAGCATCTAATCAGACCAAATCTCTAAGAGCCGCTATTATTCAAATCACAGTCATTAACATTGTTTTTTCTTTTGACTCTATACTCACCGCTATTGGAATGACCAATGGGATTTCAAGCAATCCCAATGACGCCCTAGTGATTATGGTCATAGCTGTAATAATCTCTGTGCTGATTATGATGATGTTTGCAAAGCCAGTAGGAGATTTTGTCAATAAAAACCCTACTATACAAATATTAGGCCTATCGTTTCTCATCTTGATAGGTTTTATGCTAACCACTGAAGCGGCTCACCTGTCTCATTTAGTTGTGTTTGATCAAAGCATAGGAAGCATCCCTAAAGGATACCTTTATTTCTCCATAGCTTTTTCACTCATGGTAGAGTTCTTAAATATGAATATTCGAAAGAAACATTAAAACAACGTTGGCTGGCTTCCTGCTTTTCCATCACTAGACGCAGAGGGCTTTGTGTTTTCAGATACTTCCTCAGAATTTTCAGATACTTCTTCAGAATTTTTGGACATCCCATCAGGGTTTTCAGATACTTCCTCAGGATTTTCTACCTCCATGTCTGTTGCTTCAAGATCTCCTTCAGGCTCATATGGTAGTGGATCCAGCGCTGCTGAATTTTTAATTTTTTCGGTACTTAGCTGGTTACCTAAGGCTTTAATTCCTTTAGGGGCAATGAATTCCTCCATATTTATCTGCGCAGCAGGCTTGGCTTCTTTTCCCCTAGGCTTATTGAACTCTATTTCAAAAACAGGCCTCCAATCAGTAGACACAATCTCTAAATAGGAATTCTCATGTTCGGTAATAAACAAGTCTTCTCTATTAGATTGCTCAATTAAGAAACGCTTTCCAAAGTATTTGTCCTTTTCTCCATCATAATAAATTGCAGAAATTGGTTTAGATGGAATCCATTTTTCCAAAACAATCATATCTTCTTCAAAGTGAAGGGAAAGTTCTGGTGACATAGTTTTTACCACCCCTTTTTGTGTGATCACTAAAAGTAAGTCGTCTCCTTTAAATGCGCCCAATAAAGTGCCTCTACCATCTACATTAAGACGTTGAACAACCTCATCGAACCATATATTCCTGGGCTTAAGGGTAGAGACACCTTTTTCTTTAAGTTCTATACGTTTCACCGCGTATTTAGACACAAGATTTCCCTTTGAGCTTCTTCCTTTGATTAAAACATCAGAGAAATCAATATCCCATTTTAATTTCTTTATACTGCCTACCTGTCTCAGTAAAACCGTAATAACCTCTGCCTCTCCATTAGGATTGGCACTAAAATAAAGCACCTCAGAGCCAGAATTACCATTAGTTAGGTCATAAGCTCTATCTCTAGTAACCCCCAGTGATATTAAATCTCTTAATGTAACTAGGGCCGTTTTTACCGTCTTTGTAGACTAAATTATAGGTGGTACGTTTGTCTTTTTTCTTAAACACGGCTACGTGAAGGATGTTTTTAGCTACAAAAGTCTTGCTGTCTACTTTTGTAATCATGACATTCCCGTCTGCTGTAAAAACAATCACGTCGTCAATATCACTGCAATCAGTCACATACTCTTCCTTTTTCAAGGAAGTCCCTACAAAGCCCTCTGCCCTATTGACATATAGCTTTGTATTCCTCATCACAACTTTGGTCGCTTCAATGTCGTCGAATACTCTAATTTCAGAAAGGCGCTCCCTACCTTTTCCAAAGGTTTCTTTTAGGTTTTTAAANTAGTCAATCGCAAAGTCTATCAAATGAGCCAAATGATGTTTTATTTGGGCCATTTTATCTTCTAAACTACTAATGTACTGCTGCGCTTTATCAATATCAAACTTAGAAATTCTTTTGATTCGAATTTCTGTTAAACGGGCAATATCTTCGGTTGTAATAGCTCTTTTTAGATGGGCTATATGAGGCTTTAATCCTTTGTCAATNGCATTAATTACACCTTCCCAGCTTTCTTCTTCTTCAATATCTCGATAAATTCTATTCTCAATAAATATGCGTTCCAAAGAAGAGAAATGCCACTGGGCTTCCAACTCTTCTAATTGGATTTCTAATTCAGATTTTAATAAGGCCACCGTTCTTTCCGTAGAACGCCTTAACATATCACTCACTCCAATGAAAAGTGGTTTATTGTCTTCAATGATACAGCCCAAAGGAGATATAGAAGACTCACAGGCCGAAAAAGCGTATAGAGCATCTATGGTTTTGTCTGGTGAAATACCCGCAGGAAGATGGATTAAAATCTCCACCTGAGCGGCGGTATTATCTTCAATTTTCTTGACCTTTAATTTCCCTTTCTCATTGGCTTTTAAAATAGAGTCAATTAATGAAGAGGTGTTTGTTCCAAAAGGAATTTCGGTAATCACCAAGGTGTTTTTGTCAATTTGCCCAATTTTAGCCCTCACTCTAATCTTCCCTCCTCTTAAACCGTCATTGTATTGACTCACGTCAATCACTCCAGCAGTTGGAAAGTCTGGGANTAAAGTAAATTTTTGGCCCTTAAGGTGCTTAATAGAGGCGTCTATTAATTCATTAAAGTTATGGGGTAAAATCTTTGTAGACAATCCTACGGCAATTCCCTCTCCTCCCTGAGCAAGTAATAAAGGAAATTTTACCGGTAAATTTATAGGCTCTTTTCTCCTTCCGTCATAAGAGCTCTGCCACTCAGTAATTTTAGGGCTAAACACCACGGCCAAAGCAAACTTAGAAAGCCTTGCTTCAATATACCTAGAGGCTGCTGCACTATCTCCTGTCAATATATTCCCCCAGTTACCTTGGGTGTCAATTAACAAGTCTTTCTGACCTATTTGCACCATAGCGTCAGCAATACTAGCATCTCCATGTGGGTGGTATTGCATACTATGTCCTACAACATTCGCTACTTTGTTGTACCTACCGTCATCTAATTCCTTTAAAGCATGCATAATCCTCCTTTGAACAGGTTTGAAACCGTCTTCAATAGCAGGCACTGCACGTTCTAATATCACATAGGATGCATAATCTAAAAACCAATCTTTATACATACCAGAAACCTTAGTAAGGGTTTCTTCTGTATTNAGTTCNTCCTGTGAATCAGGAAAGTTTTCTTGCTCAAATTCTTCCATAAATTATTCGCTTATGGGTGCTGTTTCGGAGATAACATCAAGCTCTACCTTGAGGTTGTCTATGATAAATTCTTGTCGTTTTGGGGTATTTTTTCCCATGTAAAATTCGAGGAGCTGGTCAATAGACATCTTCTTGTCTAACATCACAGGCTCAAGCCTAATATCTTGACCGATAAAATGCTTAAACTCATCAGGTGAAATTTCTCCCAACCCTTTAAATCTTGTTATTTCTGGCTTAGCCCCAACTTTTAACATTGCAGCCTCTTTTTCTTCTGGCGTATAGCAATAATAAGTCTCTTTTTTATTTCTAACTCTAAACAGTGGCGTTTGAAGAATATACAAATGATTGTCTTTAATCAGTTCAGGGAAAAATTGCAAAAAGAAGGTAATTAACAACAATCTAATATGCATGCCGTCTACATCTGCATCTGTTGCAATAACAATATTGTTATAGCGCAAATCTTCCATGGAGTCTTCAATGTTTAGGGCCGCTTGCAGTAAGTTAAACTCTTCATTTTCATACACAATCTTCTTACTCATTCCATAGGAATTGAGTGGTTTCCCCCTTAGACTAAATACCGCTTGGGTATTCACATCTCTGGACTTTGTGATAGATCCAGAAGCAGAATCTCCCTCAGTAATAAAAAGGGTACTCTCCAAGCATCGATCGTTTTTTGTGTCGGGTAAATGTACCCTACAGTCTCGTAGCTTTTTATTGTGAAGGTTACTCTTCTTAGCACGGTCTCTAGCGAGTTTTCTAATACCAGAAAGCTCTTTTCGCTCTCTTTCTGCTTGAACAATCTTTCTTTGCAATGCCTCTGCAGTCTGAGGATTTTTGTGTAAAAAATTATCTAAGTATTGGCCAATAAAATCATTGATGTAGGTTCTTACGGTAGGCATTTCTCCACCCATATCAGTAGAGCCGAGTTTGGTCTTAGTTTGACTCTCAAATACGGGTTCCATGACCTTTATAGAAATGGCAGAAATAATGGATTTTCTAATATCTGCTGCCTCGTAGTTCTTTCCGTAAAAATCTTTAATCGTTCGGGCAATAGCCTCTCTAAAAGCAGCTTGATGGGTCCCCCCCTGAGTAGTGTGTTGTCCATTCACAAAGGAGTGATACTCTTCACTGTATTGTGTTTTACTATGGGTAATAGCCACTTCAATATCTGGACCTTTAAGGTGAATGATTGGGTAAAGCATGTCTTCTGCAGCATTGTTATCTTCCAAAAGGTCCTTAAGCCCATTTTCAGAGAAATATTTTTCTCCATTAAAAACAATCGTTAAACCAGGATTGAGGTAAACATAGTTTTTGAGCATGCGAATTACATACTCAGCCCTGTATTTATAATTTTTAAATATGGCTGCATCTGGAATAAAACGAACTTTAGTACCCTTTCGTTTAGAAGTTTCCAAAGGTCCCTCCTCTGAAACTAAATTTCCAGCCTCAAAAGTGGCGGTCTTTAATAAGTTATCTCTACTGGAAGAAACCTCAAACATGGAGGAGAGTGCGTTCACTGCTTTTGTTCCTACTCCATTAAGTCCAACAGATTTTTTAAAAGCCCTGCTGTCATATTTACCTCCAGTATTCATCTTAGAAACCACATCTACCACTTTTCCAAGTGGAATACCCCTTCCGTAATCCCTTACAGCAACCTCAGTTTCTTTAATGGAAATCTCAATGGTTTTACCGGCTCCCATGACAAATTCATCTATACAGTTATCTATAACCTCTTTTAAAAGGATGTAAATACCGTCGTCTGCAGAAGAGCCATCTCCCAACTTACCAATATACATACCAGGACGCATACGAATATGCTCCTTCCAGTCTAAAGAACGAATATTGTCTTCTGTATATTGAGTTTGTTGCTCCATAATTTATAGCAATAGGATAGGGAGCTAATATAGTGAGGTCTTTAAAAAAATAAAACCCAATCAGACTAAAGTAATTAACAATAGTAATTGGGTTTTTGTTGATAGGTACTTTTGTGTACTACACATTAAATCTAAAGTGCATGACATCTCCATCTTGCACAATATATTCTTTGCCTTCTACACGCATTTTTCCTGCTTCTTTTACTTTGGCTTCACTGCCATAGGATTCATAATCTGCATAAGAAATAACTTCTGCCCTAATAAAACCTTTTTCAAAATCTGTGTGAATAACGCCTGCTGCTTGTGGTGCGGAAGCACCCACAGGAATGGTCCAAGCCCTTACTTCCTTAACACCTGCAGTNAAATAAGTTTCTAGGTTTAATAATTTATAGGCNCCTCTAATGAGTTTTGCAGATCCAGGCTCATCGAGGCCCATATCTTCTAAAAACATTTGACGCTCTTCGTAGCTTTCTAATTCTGTAATATCTGCTTCTGTTCCAACCGCTAAAAAGATCACTTCGGCATTTTCATCTGCCACAGCTTCTTTAACTTTGNTTACATATTCATTGCCACTAACTGCAGCGTCCTCAGACACATTACATACATACATCACTGGTTTGTCTGTAATAAATTGTAGTGGTTTTACAAAAGCTTCCCTATCTTCTTTAGAACATTCAATCGCTCTAATNGACTTACCTGCCTCTAAACCTTGTTTAAGGGCTAATAAAACAGCCTCCTCTTTCTGGGCTTCTTTATTGCCTGTCTTGGCAGCACGTTTTACTTTGTCCAGTTTTTTGTCTACAGTTTCCAAATCTTTGAGCTGCAATTCCATATCTATGGTTTCTTTGTCTCTGATTGGATTTACATGGCCGTCTACATGCACAATATTGTCGTCGTCAAAACAACGAAGTACATGTAAAAGTGCGTCTGTCTCTCTAATATTTCCAAGGAATTGATTTCCCAAACCTTCTCCTTTACTAGCTCCTTTAACCAGCCCAGCAATATCTACTATTTCAACAGTCGCTGGAACAACACGCTCTGGATCCACCAAAGATTCTAATTTCTCTAGTCTTGGATCTGGCACATTGACTACCCCTATATTGGGNTCAATAGTACAAAAAGGGAAATTAGCACTCTGCGCTTTAGCGTTTGAGAGACAATTAAAAAGGGTAGATTTTCCTACATTAGGAAGGCCAACAATACCTGCTTTCATATGCTTGGGTTTAAATTGGTGGCAAATATAAGATTAAGCTTTTAAAAAAGCCTATAAAAAAAGGGAAGTAAAATACAGATGTCTTATTCAGGATGCATAAATCGCTGTTTCTCTAATAAAACAGCCTCTGTTTCTACATGAGACTCATCTGGCACACAACAATCCACAGGGCAAACTGCGGCACATTGAGGCTCTTCATGGAAACCAACACATTCGGTACACTTATCCGGCGATATATAATAAATTTCATCTGAAATAGGATCCTGAACAGCATCGGCGTCAGCCGCAAGGCCATTAGGCAAAACAATGGAACCTTTTAACGAGGTACCGTCACTGTATCTCCATTCTTCTGCGCCTTCATATATGGCGGTATTTGGACATTCTGGCTCACATGCGCCACAATTAATACATTCGTCTGTAATNATAATTGCCATAGTAAAAATTTAAGTTAATCGGGTGTATTGATTACTTTTGCACAAAGGTAAAACCTAAAAACCGCTCAAACAAATATTATGCCCACATATCAAAATAGATTTAATGCTGTTGTTGCTTTTGGAAAAACACTCCAAGCTATGGTACAGGCTAAAGAGGAAAATAAGCGCAATATCCCTCACCTAGAAGATTGGGAAAAACTCATTACTCTTGCGGGTCATAAAAATGGTTGGTTCACGGAGGAAAATATTTGGTATGCCACCGCACAGTGGGCCAAAGAATTGACTACTGAAAAGCTTGAAAAATGGGTGGCATCCTACCCCACTCCCAAAAAACAACCCATTGTGCTTCTAATCATGGCTGGGAATATTCCTTTGGTGGGTTTTCATGACTTTTTAACGGCCTACCTGGCCGATGCCAAGATCTTAATAAAATTAGCCTCAAACGATCAAGTATTACTTCCTTGGATTTTAAACTTCTTGCAAGCGCACACCCAAGAAGACCCAGATCATGTAAAAGTATTGGAGAAAATAAATGCGCCATACGACGCTTTAATTGCTACAGGTAGTGACAATACCGCCAGATATTTTGAGCATTATTTTGGACACAAACCTAATATAATAAGAAAAAACAGAAATTCCGTTGCTGTAATTACTGGAAAAGAAAGTCCTGAAATGCTTGAAAAACTAGGAGAGGACGTCTTTAGGTATTTTGGTCTAGGTTGTAGGTCTGTCTCTAAGATATATGTGCCTGAAGGATATGATTTTGACTTACTATTCAAAGCACTTTATGGATATAGGGACCTTATTGAATATGAAAAATACAGCAATAATTACGATTATAACAAGGCGGTGTATCTCATGAGTTTATTTAAAATACTAGACAATGGTTTTTTAATTATCAAAGAAGACAGCGGCCTCACCTCACCTATAGGATCACTTCATTTTGAATACTACCAGACTTTAGAAACATTGGAAAAAGAGCTGGAAGCAAAAGCTGATTTACTTCAATGTATTGTAGGGCCCTCTGGATTTTTGAACAGTATTGGTTTTGGAGAAACCCAAAAACCAAGCCTGACGGATTACGCAGATGGAGTAGACACAATGGATTTTATTTTATCCTTATAAAATTCTCTTAAAGCACTTACTTTTTAGATTAATTATAAGACCTTTGTACGCTGAATTTCTACTAAAGAAACTTTCATGAAAAAACATAATTTTAGTGCTGGACCCTGTATACTCCCAAAAGAAGTTTTGGATAAAGCAGCTCAATCAGTAGTGAATTTTAACGACTCAGGGCTCTCTTTATTAGAGATCTCTCATCGCTCAAAGGATTTTGTTGCGGTAATGGATCAAGCACAAGAGTTGGCCTTATCACTTTTAAATTTAGAAGGCAAGGGATACAAAGCCCTATTTCTTCACGGTGGCGCTAGTTTGGAATTTTTAATGGTTGCCTATAACTTATTAGAAACAAAAGCCGCCTATATCAATACAGGAACCTGGAGTGACAAAGCCATTAAAGAGGCTAAAGCTTTTGGTGAAGTAATTGAAGTAGGGTCTTCAAAATCAGAGGGATACAAATATATTCCCAAAAACATTGAAGTACCTACAGACGTAGACTATTTACACCTCACCTCTAATAATACCATCTACGGGACACAATTTCAACAGTTTCCAAAAGTGAATGTCCCTATGGTTTGTGATATGAGTTCTGATATCTTTTCGAGGACTATGGATTTCTCTGCCTTTGACTTAATATACGCGGGGGCACANAAAAACATGGGCCCTGCGGGTACCACTCTTGTAGTAGTTAAAGAATCGATTCTTGGAAAAGTTTCTAGACATATTCCAGAAATGTTAAACTACCAGACCCATATAGATAAGGGAAGTATGTTTAACACACCAGCGGTTTTTCCTGTGTATGTATCTATGTTAACTATGACATGGCTCAAAGAGCTAGGAGGCATTGCAGCAATTGAAAAAATTAATAGAAAAAAAGCCAGATTACTCTATTCTGAAATAGATCTAAATCCTTTATTTACAGCTTATGCAAATAAAGAAGACCGGTCTTATATGAATGCGACATTCACCNTAGCTGACCCTGCCTTAGAGACACGCTTCAATGAAATGTGCGCTGCTGGAGGGATAAATGGCTTAAACGGTCATAGATCCGTTGGGGGGTATAGAGCGTCTATGTACAACGCACTTTCACTTGAAAGCGTGGGTGTACTGGTAGATATAATGAGTGATCTAGAAAGAAAAGCATAAAAAATGAAGATTTTAGCGAATGATGGTATTCATNTAAGTGGCATTAAATACTTAGAAGAAGCTGGACACCAAGTAGATACTACTACAGTATCTCAGTCACAATTAGCCNATTACATTAATGAACAGCAAATTGAGGTAGTTTTAGTACGATCTGCAACCGAGATAAAAGAAGANATNATTGACCAATGTCAAAGTATTAAAGTCATTGGAAGAGGAGGTGTTGGCATGGACAACATTGCTGTAGATTACGCTTTATCTAAAGGAATTAAAGTTATAAACACCCCAGATGCTTCTGCTAGAGCTGTAGCGGAATTAAGCTTCGCTCATTTGTTATCTGGTGCAAGATTTCTCTATGATGCCAACAGAAATATGCCCTTAGAAGGGGACACCCATTTTAAAGATTTGAAAAAATCTTATGCTACTGGTATTGAGTTAAAGGGAAAAACTTTGGGTATTTTTGGGTTTGGCAATATTGGCCAAGAAACCGCTAAGATGGGACTTTCTATGGGTATGAAGGTACTCTTTTTTGATCCTGAAATAAAAAATGCCTCTATTGAATTAGAGTTTTTCAATGGGGAAAAAATTTCTTTTTCACTAGAAGGAAGCAGCAGAGAAAATGTCTTAAAAGAATCTGATTTTATCTCCCTACACGTTCCCTCTCAAAGTGAATATTGTATAGATAGAAATGCATTTGGATTATTAAAAAAAGGGGTCGGCATAATCAATACAGCGAGGGGAAATGCCTTAGATGAAGTAGCTCTTATTGAGTTTTTAGACAACGGAACCGTAGCTTTTGCTGGATTAGACGTATTTGAGTCTGAACCAAATCCTGAAATAAAAATACTCATGCATCCAAATATATCATTGACACCTCATATTGGCGCCGCTACTCTTGAAGCTCAGGAGAAAATAGGGCTTTCTTTAGCCAAACAAATTATTTCTTTTGACAATGCATAAGCCTTCTTATTTTTCAAAATTAAAAGAGAAGTGGTCGGTTTCTTCTAACGGAGCACTTGTCGTTATTTTTATAGTCTTTTCAATTACTGGAAGTAGTGCCCTAAAACTGGCCAGACCTGTTTTGGATTTTGTTGGATTGGAGCGCAGTGCTTTTGAAGACCACTGGTACACCTTAATTTTTTACTGGACTTTGAGAATATTAATTATTTTTCCAATCTATCAAGTATTGCTTGTAGCTATTGGTGGGTTGTTTGGTCAGTTCAAGTTCTTTTGGAATTTTGAGAAGAAAATGCTCAAGAGAATGGGCTTGGGATTTCTTTTTAAATAGACATTTAACACTTCTTTAAGATTTATCTCTATCCCTAAATCCATATATTTGAAACTATGTTTACCACTCGTGGATTGTATGGGATATTTTTTGTGCTACTTTTTTTCTTAAAAAGCAGTACGCTTCATGCTTATACCCACGATAGTAACCATGCAGATAAAACAAGTCATTGTCAGACCTGTGAAATACAACAACTACAGTCTCCTTTACTTTTAGTCGCTGAAATAGATTGTATTGTTAACAATGATTTTGCTATTGTTACTTCAAAACAATGCAAGCAAACACCAGCGCAAGTTTTAAAATATTCAGCTTACACCAATATCTGGTCCAGACCCCCACCGTCTGACTATAATTCATAGATATTGAAGTGCTTAATAGCACTAGTTGTAATTTGAATATGTATTCATGAAATATATTTTATTATTATTTATGTCATTTGTATTGGGCTATGCCCATGCACAAGACTGCCATTTGGTCATTAAAGGTAAGGTGATTGACCAGCACGATGGAAAACCCTTAAAGGGCGCTATTATAGCTATTTATGGTCTCGAAAAAGAAGTGTTTTCAAATGAAAATGGAGACTTTGTCTTACAAGGATTATGCCGTGGTTTTTATGAAATTGAAGTGTCTCATATTGACTGTGGGACTCAATTTATTCCTATAAATTTAACGGAAAACATTACCAAGACCTTCTATCTAGAGCATCATGTAGAAGCATTGAATGAGGTAGCGCTTATTAAGAAAGCTAATAATTTATTGGAACAACAAACTATAGATGCGACTGTTTTCGAAAATAAAATCAGCCAAAGTTTTGCTGAGGCACTGACTGAAATACAAGGCATTAGCACCCTTAAGACAGGTAACTCTATTGCTAAACCATTGCTCCAAGGAATGTACGGGAGTAGAGTGCTTACCAATAACCAAGGGGTTAGAATGCAGGATATGGAATGGGGCGCAGAACACGCACCAAATATAGCTACTTCTAGTGTAGAAGGAGTGTCACTTGCCGTTGGTGCAAAGGCACTTAAATATGGTGGAGATGCTGTGGGTGGTGTGATTGTCCTAGATCCTAGAAAACCCGTTTTTAAGAACAGTCAAAAACACACTGCCATATTTTCTGCATATTCCAATGGCTTGGGTATTTTGAGTAGTCAAAAATTCGAGAGAGATTTTGAAAATGGTTTGTTTTATGGAATTCAAGCGAGCTTTAAAAAAGCGGGGAATAATCAAAATACAGATGGTTACTTACTAAATACTGGATTAGAACAAACCAGTATCTCAATTCCTTTTGGTTGGCATTTGGCCCACAAAGGAATAGATGCATATATCTCTTATTTTAAAGCTAATAATGGTATCCTTAGAAACTCTCATATTGGTAATCTTCAAGATTTAATCAATCAGATNAATGGAGACACCACTATTCCGATTGGAGATTTTACTTATAATATAGAAAACCCAAGACAGGAAGTTTCTCATATATTGGCCAAAATTTCTGCCTATTATCATTTTGAAAATCTAGCTAAATGGACCCTTCAATACGATTTTCAGCAGAATAATAGAAAAGAGTTCGACCTCAGGCTTGGCGATAGAAATAAACTACCTGGAACAGATTTGCAACTACAAACCCATGCTGTTCAATCTAATTTTAAATTAGATACCTCTTACGACAAGGCACTCGAATTTGGGGTAGAAACAGCCTATCAGATACATTTTCCTAACCCTGCAACTGGTGTTAAAAGACTCATACCAGATTACAACAGCTTAAATTTTGGCGCTTATTTATATGGATTAAAAACCCTCTCATCTGCATGGGAGATTGAAGGGAGCATAAGAGCAGACAGGGTACAAATAAATGCAGATAAATTTTATAAAACCTCAAGATGGGAGTCTTTGGGCTATAATATTGACTTTTCAGATTTTGTTGTTGCAGACTTTGACACCCAAATACTTACAGCGGCAAAATTGAATTTCAACACCCAATCTGCTGCACTAAGTGTTCACTTTAACCATGAAAAGCACCGTATTAGCACGCACCTTCAATACATAGAAAGAGCGCCTAATCCAGCGGAGTTGTTTAGTGAAGGTCTACACCATTCTGCAGCTAGAATTGAATTAGGCTCTTTGAGAATGAGGAAAGAGAAAGCGCATAAATTAGGGATTCAATACAGCTATCGTTCTGATCAGAGAACTTTTTTATTAGCCCCTTATTTTAATCGTATAAACGATTTTATGGCACTTATTCCCTCAGGACTAGAATTCACGATAAGGGGTGCGTTTCCAGTTTGGGAATACCAGCAAACCAATGCAAACTTTACTGGCGTAGACTTTAAATGGACGGAGCGTTTTTCAAACGAACTAAAATTCACCAATGGGGCTTCTTTAGTAAAGGCAATTGACCTAAAAAACAATGCCCCTTTTCCAAACATCCCCCCTGTGAGCACCCAACATGAATTAGAATATTTGTTTAAAAATATCAAGGGACTTAGTGTTCAATTCGCTGGGGAATACAATTTTAGGCAAAACGAAGTGCCTGAAGACTTCATGATTTTTAATCCGTACACACAAAAAGAACAGCTACTAGAAATTAATAAAGCTCCTAACAGCTATTTTTTACTTTCATCTGTAGTAGCGTACCAATTTCCCAAAAGCGGTACCACCCAATATAAAATAAGACTTAGCGGTGAGAACCTCACCAATTTAAATTATCAAAATTACCTCAATAGACTTCGATATTTTTCGAATGAATTGGGCATAAACTTTCAATTACAATTTCAAATCAATTTTTAATTAAACTAAATCACATCTTATGAAAAAGATTTTATCTACCCTATTAACCCTTTCGCTATTGATATCATTTTTATCTTGTAGTGACAACGATAGCCCTGAACTTATCCAAGAGGAAGAAGTTATTACCTCGGTAATTGTAACGCTTCAAGCTGGAAGTGACACAGTTACTTTAAGTTCAGTGGATCTAGATGGAGACGGGCCAAACGAACCTGTAATAACGGTACAAGGCTCATTAAAATCTGACACCACTTATTCTGGTGCTGTTAAGTTTTTAAATGAATCTATATCTCCAGTGGAAGATATTACAGAAGAAGTTGCAGAAGAAGCAGAAGAACACCAAGTATTTTACTCATTTACTTCGCCTATCAGTTCAGTGGCAACTTCAGATACAGATTCAAGTGGGAACCCCTTGGGACTCGTTTTCACTTTAACGACAGGAAACGCTGGAAATGCATCATTTGGACTTACACTGAGACATGAACCTAAAAAACCAAATACTGGAATTTTAGATGCTGGTGGAGAAACAGATGTAGCAGTTACTTTTAGTGTTTCTGTAGAATAAAAACTACTTTTTAAAACCGCTTAGGTTTTGACTTATAAAGTCTTTTGGGAAATTTTCATCCCCATCAAACCCCAGGGTTAGGTGGGGATTTTTTTTGGGTAAGTAATACGTATTGAATAGATAGTCCCAAATGCTTAAACTGATTCCAAAATTCACACCAAAACGACCTTTAGGAAGTGATTTAGCATGGTGATAAAGGTGCATCACTGGGTTATTGATTAAGTATTTTAGAGGACCCCAATCAAGGGCTAAATTCGCATGATTTAAATGACCAATGGCAATTGAGATAAAATGAACAACAAAGGCTTGTTCAGGCTCAAAACCTCCCAACAACATAATGGCCAAGGTCTTCAATGGTTTATAAAGAATGTTCTCCATCCAATGATACCTCAAATGAGCTGCAAAACCCATTTCTTTCACGGAATGATGCACTTTATGGAACTGCCAAAAGAACGGAACCTTATGAAGCGTAATATGCGTGAACCATTGAACAAAATCTAGAAGGACAAAGAACACCAAAAGACCCAACCAAGCCGGTAATTGATTTATATCTATTAAGGCCATAGAGTGGATGGTCATACCATAGGCAGAAAAAAGATTCCCCAGAATGACATATAAGCCACTAATAACACTTGAGAACACAAAGAAATTAAAATACATATATACCGCGTCCAGCCAAAAGTCTTTCCTAAAAACCTTCTGCTCTTTACGCCATGGAAATAGTAGTTCCAAACCCCACACAACAAGGGAGATTAATGTTAGCCCCCAAAAATAATTTTGATTCCAAGGAACATCGAAAATGATGGATCTATAAAACCAACGAAAACTACCGCTTATGGTGTTTACAATAACGTCTACATACTCAATCATATAACAAACTTATTCATTTTTAAGAAAGCCAAAAGAATGTTTCACCAATATCGCTGAAAAATCATTGATAATAATGTCCTGTCGTTTTAAGACAGACTACTGCTAATCAATTTCATGAATTCGTTTCTCGTAGCTGTTTTTTCGAAAAGCCCTCTAAATCCAGAAGTTGTTGTAACAGAGTTTTGCTTTTGTACCCCTCTCATCATCATACACATATGAGAGGCTTCTATAACAACCGCTACACCTTTAGGATCTAGCGTTGTATTAATGCACTCTAAAATATCATGGGTTAAACGCTCTTGCACTTGAAGACGCCTTGCGAAAACATCTACTATTCTTGGAATTTTGCTCAAACCAACAATATGTCCATTTGGTATGTAAGCAATATGAGCTTTACCAAAAAAAGGCAACATATGGTGTTCACACATCGAATACAGTTCAATGTCCTTGATAATCACCATGTCGTCATAATCTTCTTTAAACATTGCACCTCTTAAAATTGCCTCAGGATCTTGATCATAACCTTGTGTCAAAAACTGCATGGCTTTAGCAGCTCTCTCAGGTGTTTTTAGCAAACCCTCTCTAGAAGGGTCCTCGCCTATGGCATTTAATATGTGGTCGTAATTTTTTTTAACACTTTCAGTAATGGGAGCGTCGTATGAATCTAAATGGGTATAAGACATTATTTTGTTTAATATTTTTAATATAACTATCAACAAATTTACAATAAAATAATCATCCCATTACTATAAATTTCCCAAGAATAAACTGGAGACCGTCTGAATCCTTATATTTACTTTTTAAATACAGAAATACTTTTAGATGATCAAAGCGAATAATATTCGAAAATCATATGGAGAACTTGAAGTTCTCAAAGGGGTGAGCATCCATATTAATGAAGGAGAAATAGTGGCTATTGTTGGTGCCTCTGGTGCGGGAAAAACAACGCTATTACAAATATTGGGAACCTTAGAACAACCAAGCAATAAGGATGCCGTTATTGAAATAAACCACAAAAATGTTCCACTGTTAAACGCAAAAGAACTGGCCGCATTCAGAAATAAAAACATAGGCTTTATTTTTCAATTTCATCAATTACTCCCAGAGTTTACAGCCATTGAAAATGTGTGTATTCCTGCATATATTCATGGCGCCTCTAAAGAGCAAGCTACAAAAGACGCTACTGAGTTACTTAGTTTTCTTGGGCTTTTAGACAGAATACACCACAAGCCAGATGCCTTGTCTGGTGGGGAACAACAAAGGGTTGCTGTAGCNAGGGCTTTAATCAATAAACCTGCTGTGGTATTTGCAGATGAACCAAGCGGTAATCTCGATTCAGAGAGTGCACAAGTGCTGCATCAGCTTTTTTTTAAGCTAAGNGATACCTACAAGCAAACATTCGTGCTTGTAACACACAATGAGTCATTAGCCAAAATGGCAGACAGAACATTTACTATGGTAGACGGTCATATGGTACAATAATGGANAGAGAAAGCCTAATATCGTTTTTAGAAGAAAAGGTCATTCAATACCAAGAACCGTCTTTTATAGACTCAGATCCTTTACAAATACCCTATTTATTTAATCAAAAAGAAGATATAGAAATTAGTGCATTTTTAACGGCTACTATTTCGTGGGGGAATAGAAAAAGTATCTTAAAAAACGCCCATTCTTTAATGGATTTAATGGATCATACCCCTTNTGACTTTATTTTAAATGCCCAGCAAAGTGACTATGACGCGCTTCACCATTTTAAGCACCGGACTTTTAATGGAATAGATGCCATAGGTTTTTGCAAAGCACTTAAAAATATCTATTTACACCACGATGGTCTGGAAAACGCTTTTTTAACACAACCNAACAAACCTCTGCAGGAAAACATTAGCCTGTTTAAGGCTATTTTTTTTAGCATTCCACATGAACAAAGAACTACTAAGCATGTTTCTGATCCCTTAAAAGGTTCAGCTGCCAAAAGGCTCAATATGTTTTTGAGATGGATGGTCAGGAATCCAAGAGAAAAAGTAGACTTTGGTATTTGGCAAAAGATTTCTCCAAGTGAACTATCTTGNCCATTAGATGTACACAGCGGCCGAGTTGCCAGAAAATTAGGACTATTAAAAAGAACGCAAAACGACGCTAAAGCAGTCATTGAATTAGATCAGTCATTGAGAGATTTAGATCCAATAGACCCTGTTAAATATGATTTTGCTCTTTTTGGATTAGGNGTTTTTGAAGGGTTTTAAACCTATTAATTTCAATTTATTTTATTAAATTAGGTGACATAAAAACCAAACCATCCACTATGAGATTCAAAGTATTTTTTTCTGTCATTCTTTTTTCATCTACGGCAATCTGTTGGAGTCAAACTAGGACACTTCCTGTAGATACTACAGTAACTACAAAACACAAACTCACTACCCAAACGGATTCCTTTAATTATACAGCCACTACAGGAACACAACCTGTTTGGGATGAAAATGGTGATCCTATCGCTAGTTTACATTATACCTATTACACCAAAGACAATGTGAGTAATAGATCCCAAAGACCTTTGGTGATATCTTTTAATGGAGGTCCGGGTTCAGGTTCTGTTTGGATGCATTTGGCCTATACAGGTCCTAGAGTATTAAACATTGATTCAGAAGGATACCCCGTGCAACCCTATGGAATATCTAACAATCCTTATTCTATTCTAGATATTGCAGATATTGTATATGTAAACCCCGTAAATACGGGATATTCAAGAACCATTCCAGCTACCGGAAAAGAGATAGACCGAAGTAAATTTTTTGGCGTAAATGCAGATATNGCTTATTTAGCGGAGTGGCTCAATACCTTTGTCACTAGAAATAACCGCTGGTCATCTCCAAAATATTTAATTGGGGAAAGCTATGGAACTACAAGGGTTTCAGGATTAGCCTTAGCCTTGCAAAACAACCAATGGATGTATTTAAATGGCGTTATTTTAGTTTCTCCAACAGAACTTGGAATAGACCGAGAAGGTCCTGTAGAAGTAGCCAATAGGCTTCCTTATTTTGCTGCAGCTGCCTGGTACCAGAAAAAACTTCCAAGTGCGCTACAAAGTAANCCGCTTACAGAAGTATTAGAAGAAGTGGAGGCTTACACCATCAATACCGTTTTACCTGCAATGGTCATGGGCGGTTTCTTAGAAACGAGTAAGAAAGAGGCTTTAGCAGAAAAAATGGGCTATTATTCAGGAATTAAGCCAAGTGTTTATCTCGATCATAATTTAGAGATCCCCTACCCTTATTTCTGGAAAGAATTATTAAGAGAAGACGGGTATACCATAGGAAGACTGGACTCAAGATATTTAGGAATAGATCGAAAAAGTGCTGGTGAAAGACCCGACTATAACTCTGAACTCACCTCGTGG
>JGI26082J51739_10000702_pt1 | contig 21235 bp, 18 predicted proteins | sample SaaInl5LU_22_DNA_FD_51739 | JGI IMG/M metagenome (IMG submission 51739)
GGCGTCGTGAGGGGCGTCGTGAGTGCTGATAACATATGTCTATCAGATCTTTTGATAAACGCGCACACAGTGAATTTAAACAGTCTGTTAATCTGTCCCATTGAAGGAAAGATGCTGCCGCAAGTTAACACAACGTGCAGAGCCAACTCACGCTCTGAATCGCCGAGTGCAGCGACTTCACAGAGCGTTCTAACCAACTTGCTTAACTTTGGAGTGACTCATGAACACGCAGAACAAACAATCTCAGGACGCGATAAAACCGCAAGACGCACTGCAGATGTTAAAAGACGGTAATGCGCGATTCTGTCAAAATCTTAGAGCGGACAGGGACCTGCTTCAGCAGGTAAATGCAACCGCCGATGGTCAGTGGCCGTTCGCTGCGATTGTTAGCTGTATAGATTCCAGAGCCTCAGTCGAGCTGATCTTTGACCAGGGCATTGGCGACGTTTTTAGTGCGCGCATCGCCGGCAACTTTGTTAATGACGATATCCTGGGTAGTCTTGAGTTTGCGTGCGCCGTCGCAGGTGCAAAGCTAGTAGTGGTGTTGGGCCACTCNGCTTGCGGCGCAATCAAGGGCGCCTGCGATCATGTAGAGCTGGGCAACCTAACCCAAATGCTCGCCAAAATTGCACCCGCTGTNGATGCCNTTGCGCCAGACTATGACGCCGAGGCTCGCAACTCTAGCAACGGGGAGTTTGTCGAGCGTGTCGCACATGAGAACGTTGCGCAAACCGTTGCAGCTATTGCCGAGAGAAGTGCTGTTCTGAGAGACATGAAAGAAAACGGCGATATCGATATCGTTGGCGGCATGTACGATATCTCAAATGGCAGTGTTACCTTCCTCTAGCCACAACAATGACCAAACGAACCAAGTCTACTAGCCTCATCATGAGCTTGGTTTTCTCTACACGTCTACGTCCTATACGCTCCTATAGCGGTGCTTTACTAAGCGGGCATTAGGATCAATCGACCAATTCGATCTTGTGGTCATAGTGCCCTGCATCGCGGCGGGTAGTGGTCATTTGCCCGCGCGCGCCTATGAAGCGGCCGGTTCCTCCGATGATTGCACGAACTTGTGGCAGGTCTACCGCCATTTCGCCCACTCCGGCGGCATAAGTTGAATGACCACCCACGACCAAACTGTCTACTCCGCCGAAATCTAAGGCGATGTTGCCAATACGATCAAAGAATACTCCATCACCCTCTGGAATATCGACGGTGATGAGAATGCCACTCAAGATGCCACTGCCACCGTCTTCGGTCGTGAAGGTGGCTTCGAATGCCATCAGATCTCCGTGGGACGCACCATCGGTACCCACGTCGATATGCACTAACTTGGGTTGTGCTTGGATAATATGAAACGCTGTATCCGCATGGGCAGATAGCGCCGTCACTGACAGAGCGAACACTGCCGATAAAATGAGTTTCATTTTAGCTACCTCTTTCAGAGTGTGCCCCGACAATGCCGCGAATCCAGTCCTAAGTAAACCGAAAGCCAGGCCGTTGCCTGCAACGGTAGGGGTTTACTTGAGTAAGATGCCGAGAGCGCCTGTAGGGAGTGGAAGCCGCGCATTCTCGATCAACAAGGTCAGTAACGGCTTTTGCGCGTGGTAAGCTTGCTGGTGACAGCGTTTGATCGGCATTAAGGATGAATATCCCTGATGTAGGCCATATGGGCGTATACACAAATGTCTACTAACTAGCGTTTTACATCATAATTGTCAGTTGTTTTGAGTTATAGAATACAGGTTACGCAGATGTCAAAAACCGAAAAAAATGACGGTAAGTTGAAGGGTTACGTGCAGAAACCAAGCCTATGAGCGCCAACGAACAAACACAACACACACCAATGATGCGTCAGTACTTCTCGATGAAACGCGAGCATCCTAGCGAGCTGCTGTTTTATCGAATGGGCGATTTTTATGAGTTGTTCTACGAAGATGCAAAGCTCGCGGCTCGCGTGCTCGACATTACGCTCACTGCACGAGGCAAGTCTGCTGGGGAACCTATACCCATGGCAGGTGTGCCGTTCCATGCTGCCGAAAACTATCTTGCGCGCCTTGTACGAGCCGGACATTCTGTTGCCATTGCTGAACAAGTGGGTGACCCCGCGACGAGCAAAGGACCCGTTGATCGAAAGGTCGTCCGAGTTGTAACGCCTGGGACGTTATCTGATGAATCACTCCTCGATGCCAGGGCAGATGCATTATTGCTGGCACTCTCTCACCGCGAGAGTCTATTCGGATTGGCATGGATCGACGTCGCAAGCGGACGGTTTTTAGTCTCAGAAGTCGAGGGAGAAGAGGCGCTCCGCGCTGAGATTGAGCGACTTAACCCTGCCGAGGTGTTGATTACGGAAGGCTGTCAGTACGCTCCGCTCGCAAACCGCACAGGAGTCAGACATCAGCCGCCGTGGTACTTTGACAAAGAAGCCTCTGAGCGTGCATTGAACCAACAATTTCAGACTCAAGACCTTCGAGGCTTCGGCTGCCAAGATCTCACGCTTGCGATTACGTCAGCAGGCTGTTTATTAGAATACCTCAAGGATACTCAGCGCAGTGACCTACCGCATTTACAGAGCATGCGTGAAGAGAAATTATCCGACAGCGTGCAACTCGATGCGGCAACACGCCGGAATTTAGAAATCGATCTCAACCTAGCGGGTGGGGAGGAGCACACGCTATTTAGCGTCATGGCAACCACGGTGACGGCTATGGGTACTCGTCATCTCCGTCGCTGGCTACATCGACCACTCAACGATCGCTATGAACTCGATGCTCGACTCGCAGCAGTACAATTGCTCACCGAACAGTTTACTTTTGAAACCATCAGAAAAGCCTTGGCTCCAGTGGGTGACCTAGAACGCATACTAGGCCGGGTTGCACTGGGATCAGCCCGTCCCCGCGACCTCACTCGCCTCGCGGACACGCTAACGGCCCTGCCCGCTATTCGAGCTGCCTGCGCAGGCGCTGGTGATTTACCGCAGAAGTTATCACTCCTCGTTAATGACTTGAATGACTATCCGGAATTAGTTGATGAGCTTAATCGTGCACTCGTCGAAAACCCTCCCGTGCTCATACGTGACGGCGGCGTCATTGCTGAAAAGTATGATGCGGAGCTCGATGAACTGCGCAATGTCTCCAAGAATGCGGGCGACTATCTTATTAAGATCGAGCAGGAGGAGCGCGAAGCCACAGGCCTAAGCAGCCTTAAAGTCGGTTACAACCGTGTGCATGGATATTACATTGAAATTTCCAGAAGCCAGTCGGAGAAAGCCCCCGACCGGTACATTCGTCGCCAAACGTTAAANAATGTTGANCGATTTATCACACCAGAATTAAAGACTTTTGAAGACAAGGCTTTATCGAGTAAGTCTCGCGCATTGGCTCGAGAGAAAGCATTGTATGAAGAATTGATTAATAAGCTGCGGATTCACCTCAGCCCTTTACAAACGACTGCCGCCGCACTCTCTGACTTAGACGTCCTCGCATGTTTTGCGGAGCGCGCGGTAATGCTCAACTGGTGCCGGCCTGAGTTCAGTGACGAAGCGCTGATGGACATACGCGGTGGCAGACACCCTGTCGTCGAGCAAATCAATGAGACGCCTTTTATCGCCAATAACACTCGCCTCGATGATAGTCGGCGCATGTTATTAATCACTGGGCCTAATATGGGCGGTAAATCGACCTATATGCGTCAAAATGCGCTCATCGCTCTCCTCGCTCATGTCGGCAGTTTTGTGCCTGCCGATGAAGCGCGACTATCGCTCCTCGACCGGATATTCACGCGCATTGGCTCTTCCGATGATTTGGCCTCAGGCCGGTCTACCTTTATGGTCGAGATGAGCGAAACAGCCAATATCTTACATAACGCTACGCCACGAAGTCTTGTTCTCATGGACGAAGTAGGCCGTGGCACGAGTACATTTGACGGGCTGAGCTTAGCGTGGGCAAGTGCTATTGCTCTGGCGACTCGAGTCCAAGCATTCACCTTATTTGCTACCCATTACTTTGAGCTGACCGCTCTGCCTGATCAATACCCTAGCATGGCCAATGTTCACCTCGATGCCACCGAGCACGAAGACCATGTTGTTTTCATGCATAACATTCAGGAGGGGCCAGCNAATCGTAGTTTCGGGCTCCAAGTAGCCAAACTCGCTGGTGTACCGAGNGANGTATTAGTCCTCGCACATGACAAGCTCATACAGCTTGAAACCGCAGATCCGGGGCAGACACCACGTCCAATGGCCTCACCGTCACAAACGGACCTCTTCCAAAGGCAAGCGCCACATCCAGCGATTGAACAGCTCAACGGTATCGACCCTGACGCTCTGACGCCCCGAGAAGCCTTAACGCTTCTTTATGCGCTGAAAAGTCAGATCTGAAGCACTTACATATTCAAATTTTCGGCGAGGGGGGGTATCCTTCTCGGCGGACTCAACAAGAGGATAGATCATGACATTTATAGTGGGCGAAGATTGCATCAAGTGCAAACACACCGATTGTGTGGAGGTCTGCCCAGTGGACTGTTTCTACGAGGGACCTAATTTCCTCGTCATTCACCCCGACGAATGTATAGATTGTGCACTCTGTGAACCTGAGTGCCCCGTCGACGCGATCTTCTCAGAAGATGAGTTGCCCGATGACCAGCAAGCGTTTCTAGCGTTGAATGCTGAACTTGCAGAAGTCTGGCCCAACATTACAGAGAAGAAAGATCCGCCCGCAGATGCGGAAGATTGGGCAGGAAAACCCAACAAGCTCGAGCTTCTCGAACGCTAACATAAGCCTCGTCGAAACGATTCCCAAGGGGCCTTAGCGTCTTGGGAAGACCTTCAAGGGATCGATGGGTTTACCGCGCCGCCTAATTTCAAAGTGCAGTTTCACTTTATCAGTGCCGCTACTACCCATCCGTGCGATCGTCTGCCCTTCCGTTACCGTTGCGCCCTCAGATACTAAAATGGCGTCATTGTGTCCGTAGGCACTGAGATAATCCTCGTTATGCTTAACAATGATTAAAGCACCGTAGCCTTTTACGCCCGTGCCCGAATAAACCACCACGCCCTTGGCAGACGCTTTGACGTCGGCGCCTCGCTGGCCTGCAATATCTATTCCCTTGTGGAGATTGTCAGAATAACTTCGTACAACTTTACCCGTAGCCGGCCAGATCCAGCGAGCGACCGGCCCAAATGATACGGCAGAATTCTGTGACGAGGACGGAGCGACGGTTGTGGTTGATCTTTTCTTCGACGCAGTTTTTGCCGGTTGTGCCTGTGCTACGGAGGGCTTGCTTGCACTTCCCGGGGAGGCAGCACTAGACGTTGCAGTGGCGGTCACTCTCAGCTGCTGGCCCAATTCAATCTTATAAGGCGGCTTGAGACCATTGAGCCTCGCCAATTGATCGACACTCATGCCGAGCTCTCGTGATAATGAGTAAAGAGTATCCCCTTTGGAAACCTTTATTGTCGTCGATATTGTCGTTGATTTAGGCTTCGAGCCCACTGATGCAACCGGTGCTTTCTTGCGCGAGCGGGTGCTCTTTTTTAGAGCGCGTGTTTGCAATACTTGACCCACGTCGATGTCGTAGGGGTCGCTAATATTATTGATCTCGGCCAGAGTTTTGAAATGTATACCAAGAGCAAAGGCTATCGATGTCAACGTGTCGCCCTTGCGCACGGTATATGCCTGGCCGATCACGGGACCCTTGGTACCGCGCTGGGATACCTCCTCTACACTGCCTTTTTTTGGGGCATAGCGTCCACCGCTTCGATCTTCGATAGGCGCCGGCGCATTCTCCGCGCAGGCAACTACTAGTGCGGTAGTCAACAACATGACATACCGCCGAATCACTTACTGAGCCCCAGCTGAACGCCTAGACGCATGGCGATGCATGAGACCAATGAGTACAACCCCCAACGTTGCAGCTAACAGACACAGACTTAGCTGGTGATCAGCATGAATCGCGGCATAGTCCGTCGGCAGTACGGGCAGAGTCTGCAGCACGCGACTGTCACCGTGGCGATCTATCACAGTACTCACAGCTTTCTGCCATGGCCAAAGCGTCACAAGCGAGCCCACCAAAAAACCTGTGAGGACCGCCATACTCATGCGACGCTTGTGCGCTAACACCCAGTTGAGGACTCGAGAGAAGATCAACAAGCCCACGATACAGCCCATGCCAAACAACCCCATCACGACAACATCCAAGGAGCTAATCGCTGTGATGACCGGGCCGTACATGCCGAGCAGCAGTAAAATGAAGCTCCCCGAAATGCCCGGTAGAATCATTGCGCAAATAGCGAGCGCACCTGCCAAAAAGAATCCAAAGTTGCCCTCAATAAAGGACAGTCCAGGTGCAAGACCAATCGCAGCCGCAATAACGGTGCCTACTAAAAAACCAGCGCCGAGCGGAAGTGTAAATTCGCCCACCTCATCGCGCCAAAGCAGCCACGCCGACATAAAGACTAGCCCAAAGAAAAAGGACCACAACGGCAATGGGTAGGTTTCCAAGAGCCTATGAATAATATTGGCGAGTAGTAAGACGGAGCTACTAATACCGAGAAGAAGCAGCAATAGAAACCGACCATCGATATGCTGCCAAAGGTTCCGCCAACGTCCCGATAATAATAGGGTCAGTGCTTTAGCATCTACCGACGATATGGAGGCGAGCAATCGATCGTAAATGCCCGTAATTAACGCGATAGTGCCACCTGATACGCCGGGCACTACATCGGCCGCACCCATAGCCACGCCGCGTAAAAATACGCCCATAGCATTGATACTTGATGTATCGGTCATCCTCGCTCCGTACCACTGAGCATCGGCACGAACTTAACATTCTCCACGTGGGTCGTTTCGGGGCCGTCAGTACCCATGGTCACCATGACCAGTCGTTGATCGACGCCTCCTACCGGCAAAATCAAACGCCCCCCAGGGGCTAGCTGTGTGAGTAACGCGGGCGGGATTAGCTCAGGTGCTGCGGCTCCTAGAATAACGTCAAAGGGCCCTTTATCGGCCCAGCCTTCGAGACCGTCGGCGTGACGAAGCTGTACATTGCGCAGACGTAACGCTCGCACGCGTTCTCGAGAGCGGTCCAACAACCCTTTTATCCGCTCAATGGCATACACCTCGCCAACCAAAGGCGAAAGCACTGCAGTTTGATAGCCCGATCCACTGCCAATTTCCAATACTTTATTGGGCCGCCCCGCCTGTAGCGCAAGTTCGGTCATTCTCGCCACGATATAAGGCTGTGAAATGGTCTGCCCCCAGCCGATGGGCAAGGCGGTGTCCTCATACGCGCGATGAGCCAAGGCTTCATCAACGAAAGCATGACGAGGCGTGGTTCGAATAACATCGAGAACCGAGTAGTTCGTGATTCCCTGCTCCATCAACCGTTGAATTAGGCGTTCGCGCGTCCTCTGGGACGTCATTCCTATGCCTTGCTTATCCATCACCTAGCGTTTTCCCCAGTGTCCAAGGGCATCAATAATGCCACTGCGTGACTCGCTATACCTTCCTCTCTACCGATAGCGCCGAGCCGCTCAGTCGTTGTAGCTTTAACGTTCACGTTACGAAAATCGGTGTCAAGATCTGAAGCGATATGCGCTCGCATGGTATCGATATGAGGCGCCAGTCGAGGAAGCTGCGCGACTACCGTAATGTCTACATTGCCTACCTGCCATCCGTGGCTTCTGACTTTCACCATGACTTGCCGTAAGAGCTCGCGACTATCTGCGCCGCGCCAAGCTTCATCGGTATCTGGAAAATGCCGGCCAATATCACCCAAGGCAGCCGCGCCCAATAAAGCATCACAGAGCGCGTGCAAAACAACATCGCCGTCTGAATGTGCTACCAACCCATGATGATGGTGGATTTTCACTCCACCAAGAACCACGTGGTCTCCTTCACCAAACGCGTGGACGTCAAAACCGTGTCCAATTCGCATAATATTCAATCCGTCCTAGATAACGCTTGTAAGTAAAATTCTGCCAAATTAAGGTCTTCTGGAATCGTGATCTTCAAATTGCAGACGGGCCCTGGCACAACTCGGACAGGAAATCCCGCTCGCTCCATGGCGCTCGCTTCGTCGGTAATGACGTCACCGCGCTTTAAAGACACCTCCAGCGCAGTCTGTAACTCACTCAAACGGAACATCTGCGGTGTTTGGGCACGCCACAACTGTGACCGATCCAACGTGGTAACCACCAGGCCTTGGTCATCCGCCTGCTTAATCGTATCGACTATGGACTGCGCAAGAATAGCACCGCAATCATGCTCTCGCGCCTCGGCAATAAGTTGATTTAGATCCTTTAAGGGCAGGCATGGTCTCGCTGCATCGTGAACTAACACCCAGTCGCGGGGTGCTGCNACCGATGACAGTGCAAGTAACCCGGCTAATACCGAGTCCGCACGCTCGGCGCCTCCTGCAGTCGTTGAGACTCTCGGATCCGAAATACTACTGATACCGTCGACATGATGATCGTGAGGGTCAACAGCAACAACTATCCCACTAATATCGGCACAGGCTAAAAGTCTTTGCAGTGTATGTTCGAGTATGGGTGCACCCGCCACCATCAGATACTGTTTAGGTACATCCGACGCTATTCTCCGACCGGCACCCGCAGCAGGCACGATCGCCCACAGGCGTGTCATGGCTGCTCTCTCTCAGCGGTTCCATCAGTGAACTGAAAGTAGATTTCCCCTTCCTTAACAAGCCCTAGGTCTTCTCTTGCACGCTGCTCGATAACACGACTGCCGTTCTGAAGTTCGAGAATCTGCTGCTCTAGCAGCGCGTTCCTAGCTTGGAGCTGTGCGTTTGTCTTCTGCTGATCTTCGATTCGAGCATTCAGACGCACAGCTTCGGCAATACCTCCACCGGCGAGCCAGAGACGGTACTGCAACAGTATCAGCAGTGCCGTAAGCCCCACTAGGAGCCAGCGCATCGATCAGCCCTGCTTGAATTCCGCCCGACCACGATAAGGTGCTGTCATACCTAGCTCAGCTTCAATTCGCAGCAGACGGTTATATTTTGCAACGCGATCAGATCGGCACAGCGAGCCTGTTTTAATCTGACCAGCACCAGTACCCACCGCGAGATCGGCAATCGTCGAATCCTCGGTTTCACCTGAACGATGTGAGATAACCGCGGTATAACCTGCCGCACGGGCCATGGCAATCGCGTCCAGGGTCTCGGATAAAGAGCCTATCTGATTAAATTTAATCAGTATTGAGTTACTAACACCTTCATCGATGCCACGCTTGAGAATCTGTGTGTTAGTCACAAAAAGGTCATCACCGACCAATTGAATGCGCTGTCCTAACTTCTCAGTCAAAATCGCCCAGCCCTCCCAATCGGACTCGTCAAGTCCATCTTCGATCGATATGATTGGGTGCTCGTCACACAGGGCAGCAAGATAATCTGCAAACTCGGCGTTCGAAAACTGACGCCCTTCGCCTTTTAAGTCGTAAACCCCGTCTTTATAAAATTCAGAAGCGGCGCAATCGAGTGCCAATGTGACATCTTCACCGAGGACGTACCCCGCGTTAGCCACAGCTTCAGCAATTATTTCGAGGGCAGCCGCATTAGACGGCAGGTTAGGCGCAAAGCCACCTTCATCTCCAACAGCGGTCGCCAAGCCACGGGCGGAAAGCACCTTCTTCAAATGATGGAAAATTTCAGTACCAACGCGCAGGGCTTCTGCAAAACTCGTCGCAGATACCGGCTGNACCATAAACTCTTGAATATCTACGTTGTTATCTGCGTGCTCACCACCATTCAAAATATTCATCATGGGAACAGGCATAGTCAGCTGAGTATTGCCCGAAAGGTCGGCGATATGCTGATAAAGCGGCTTGCCCGCTGAAATAGCGGCCGCTTTAGCGACTGCAAGTGAGACAGCCAGAATAGCATTAGCACCAAAATTCGCTTTGTTCTCAGTACCATCCGCGTCAATCATACGCTGGTCAATGACGCGCTGATCTGCAGCCTGATGACCCAGTAACAAGTCTCGAATAGGGCCGTTCACGTTACCAACAGCGGTTAAGACGCCTTTTCCAAGGTAGCGGCTGTCATCACCGTCACGAAGCTCAAGCGCTTCACGACTGCCTGTGCTTGCTCCAGAGGGAGCAAAGGCCGATCCCATAGATCCGTCTTCCAGAGTGACCTCGGCCATAATCGTGGGGTTACCACGAGAATCCAATACTTCAAAGCCGCGTACATCAATGATTTCGCTCACGTGCTGCTCTCCTATGGGTAAGCTATGCTAAGGGATGTCGAGTGCCGGCAATGCTTTAATCATCGCATCGCACGTTTTGACCTGCTCAAGAAAAGGCGCCAATAAATGCAACGGCAATGCACTTGGGCCATCGCACAAGGCTTTCTCTGGGTTGGGGTGCGCCTCGAGAAAAAGGCCGGCAATCCCAGTCGCGATGCCTGCTCTCGCGAGCTCTAATACCTGGTGGCGCCGACCGCCCGACGCTTTCTCACCCGGATCGCGACGTTGCAGCGCATGGGTGACGTCAAAAACCATCGGTAGCCCTTGCGTGACCTTTCGCATGACGCCAAAACCCAGCATGTCGACGACCAAATTATCGTAGCCAAAATTACTGCCCCGCTCGCAAATAAGCAGTCTGTCATTCCCGCACTCGCGAAACTTATCGACGACATTGCCCATCTGCTCAGGGCTCAAAAACTGGGGTTTTTTAATGTTAATCGCCGCGCCCGTTTCGGCCATAGCCGCCACCAAATCAGTTTGCCGCGCTAGAAACGCGGGTAACTGAATAATGTCGCAGACCGCCGCGGCAGGTGCAGCCTCATGAGGCGCGTGAACATCAGTGATAACTGGCAAGCCGAATTCACGCTTCACGGATGCAAGCATCGACAAGCCTGCCTCCATTCCGGGCCCACGATAGCTGTGAATCGATGAGCGGTTAGCCTTGTCGTAGGACGCTTTGAATACAAGCGGAATGTCCAGTTGCCCACATACCTCAGCGTAATGGCCCGCTACGTCTAAGGCGAACTGCTCGCTTTCTAGGACGTTAACGCCTCCTAGCAAAACCAGAGGTTGATCGTTGGCGAAGCTAATATCACCAACACGGACAACCTGCTCACTGCTCACGCCTTAGTACTCTCAGCATGTGCGAGGGCCGATTCGATATAACTGGTAAACAGCGGGTGACCACCTCGAGGCCGCGAGGTAAATTCTGGGTGAAATTGACAAGCGAGGAACCATGGGTGGTTAGGCAGCTCAATCATTTCCACCAGCTCATGATCATGGGACCAGCCCGACACTTTCATGCCCATGGCCTCAATTCCGGAAACATAATTATTGTTCACTTCATAGCGATGCCGATGGCGCTCGCGCACCTCACTCGCACCGTACACCTTCGCGGCTAAGCTTCCCTCAACTAGGTGACAGGTCTGAGCACCCAGGCGCATCGTGCCACCTAAATCAGATGCTTCCGTGCGCTGTTCAACAGTGCCGTCAGTTTTCTGCCACTCAGTGATCAATGCTACGACGGGGTGCGGGGTGTTGGAGTCCATCTCGGTAGAATGTGCACCCTCAAGGCCACACATATTTCGCGCGTATTCTATGATAGCCATATGCATTCCAAGACAAATACCCAAGAACGGCACGCCATTCTCTCGGGCGTAACGTACTGCCTCGATTTTACCGTCCACGCCTCTATCACCGAAGCCACCCGGGACCAGAATCGCATCCAGGCTATCAAGGATGCCGGTACCGTGAGTCTCAATATCTTCTGCGTCGATATACTCTATTTCGACTTTGGCGCGTGTCTGCAGTCCCGCATGGCTTAGCGCTTCATTGAGAGACTTATAAGCATCGATTAAATCTATGTACTTACCGACCATACCGACTTTAACGGTACCACGACGATCAGCGAACTCCCGTGCTACGACATCGTCCCACTCAGATAGATCGGCGGCGGGACAGTCGATGCCGAAACGCTCAAGAACAAAGTCATCGAGGCCATTGGCATTAAGATTGCCGGGGATTTTGTAAATACTATCGGCATCTAAAAGAGGAATAACGGCGCGCTCTTCTACGTTGGTAAACAAGGAAATCTTTCGTCTAGCTCCCTCGTCGATATCGACAGAGCACCGACACAGCAGCACATCAGGCTGCAAGCCAATAGAGCGCAGCTCTTTGACTGAGTGCTGTGTAGGCTTGGTTTTAATCTCACCCGCCGTGGGGATGTAAGGCACCAACGTTAGGTGCATTAACATGGCTCGTGATGCACCCATCTCGAGCTTCAATTGGCGAACGGCTTCAAGAAAAGGCTGACTCTCAATATCGCCAACCGTACCGCCCACCTCAACTACCGCAACGTCATAGCCTTCTGCACCTGCTTTAACTCGACGCTTGATCTCATCGGTAACGTGAGGAATCACCTGTACAGTGGCACCGAGATAATCTCCACGGCGCTCTTTACGCAGAACTGTGTCGTACACTCGGCCCGTGGTGAAGTTATTCTTTCGGTTCATTGTCGCTCGGGTAAAGCGTTCATAATGACCCAAGTCTAGATCGGTCTCGGCACCGTCGTCGGTAACAAAGACCTCACCGTGCTGAAAGGGACTCATCGTGCCGGGGTCGACATTGATGTAAGGATCGAGCTTTAGTAGGGTGACTTTTAAACCCCGAGCTTCCAGAACAGCCGCAAGCGAAGCCGCAGCAATACCTTTACCCAGTGAAGAAACTACCCCACCTGTAACAAACACATAACGTGTCATGCAGACCACCAAATCAGGGAACAAACGAAAGTATGTGCGCCCCGACCTTGTATAGTCATGACCCGCACTCAGATGGGGTGTTAGCTTACCAGTATGAAGCCATTCACTCAATTCGATCGAGCGATTGGAATGGCAACCAACGTGGAGAAAAACGGGCAATATCACCAACCCACGGTATGTCATCGGCGCCACGTAATACCGAGACCCCCAACAGACAGACAGGAACACCATCGTGCTCAAGCACAGTAAGGGCTGCCCGCCACCAAGGCGGTATCGCCTGCTCTTGGCAAAATTGCTTAAAATCGCGCGATCGACGGCCACGAAGCGCAAACTTCTCACGGGGTTCACGACGCCTGCTAGATAGGGAAAGGCCCTCCGGTAAACCGTTACCATCGGCCTCCCAGTAGAGGGAGCCCCAATCGCCTGTGAGATTCATACCAACGACTATCTCACTCGGCAAAACAGCAGTAGGCATCTCAATTGGCAAACGATAGATAGCTCCTTGCCAAGCAACTAATCGCTGGTTACCAAAGATCAATTCTGGCAGTCGATCAGCATGCGCCTCCAGTGATTGGCGCGCGAATTCGCTGAGTTGCGTAAAGTTAGGGGGTTCAGCTGCGTCTTCCACCAGCCAGCGATAGAGCTGATGACTAAGAGCTGCATTATCACTGCCCTCGTCGATTCTTAAGCCGGGTTCACCGAGAAGCCCCGAAATACGTGCCAGAGGACACTGATCTAACTCCGCGAGCGTGAGTTGCTGTAACAGGGCGGCTCGGGTCACGGTTTGTCGAAAACTGGGCCAGCGCGTAGCGATCAGGGGCAATACCTCATGGCGCAGAAAATTTCGATCGAATGCAGTGTCGATATTGCTTGGATCGTCCTCAAAAAGCAGCTTTGAGGCCTCAGCCCAGGCCGTAATGTCTGCCCGACTAATAGTAAGCAATGGCCTTATAATGCGGCCCACACCTAAAGAACGCGTAGCTGGAATTCCCGCAAGGCCACGAGGGCCAGCGCCACGCAGTAGGCGATATAACACCGTTTCTACCTGATCATCTTGATGATGCCCTTGCAGTAATACTTCACCAGACTCCAGGCGATTCTCGAAAATAGCGTAACGCGCTTCCCGCGCCGCGGCTTCTAAGCCCAGACCAAGATCACGCGAGACAGACACTCGATGGCATTCAAATGGCACTCCGCGGTCAGCGCAGTGTTGCTCACACAGCCGCGCCCAATGATCTGCGCGATCAGACAAGCCATGGTGGATATGAATTGCGTGGAGCTCGGGGCCTTTATGAGACTGCAGCCAACGATGCACCATGTCGAGCAACACAATGCTATCTCGCCCTCCCGATAGCGCTAACCACCATTTCGGAGCACTACAGACAGACTCGAGGGCTTGCCCTACCGATGTAGGTAATGGGTCTGCTGCCGCCCTCAATTGCCGTAAGACATCAAACGCTGGTAGCGAGTTTCAAGCATATCTTCAGTACTCATAGCCGACAACAGTTCAACCTGCTGGGCGACATGATCGCGAATACGATGTGCCATTTCTAACGGGTTTCGATGCGCTCCGCCCATAGGTTCTTTAATTGTTGCATCCACAATGCCCAGCTCTTGCAATGTTGATGAGGTCACACCCATGGCTGCGGCGGCCTGGGGTGCGAATTCCGAGCTCTTCCAGATGATATTCGCGCAGCCCTCTGGTGAGATGACGAAATACGTCGAGTATTCCAGCATAGCCAGGTGATCACCGACACCAATACCCAATGCGCCACCTGAAGAGCCCTCTCCAATAACGACACACACAATAGGCGTGCGCAACCGAGACATAACGGCGAGATTTTGCGCAATCGCTTCGCTAATGCCTCGCTCTTCTGAATCGATACCCGGATAGGCCCCGGGGGTGTCGATGAGCGTAACAATAGGCATCTTGAATCGCTCAGCCATTTCCATGAGACGTAAAGCCTTGCGATAACCCTCAGGTTTTGGCATGCCAAAGTTTCGGTAGACCTTATCTTTTACCGAGCGCCCTTTCTCCTGCCCAATAACCATCACAGGTTTGTCGTTGAGTCGGGCAACCCCACCGACTATCGCCTTGTCATCACCAAATCGGCGATCGCCGTGTAACTCATCAAAATCGGTAAAAAGCTCAGGAATGTAATCGAGGGTGTAAGGACGGAGGGGATGGCGAGCTACGCGAACAATGTCCCACGGGCTCAAATTCGAATAGATTTTTTGCGTGAGCGACGAGTTTTTTTCCTCTAATCGCGTTATCTCATCGGCCAAATTCAGATCCGCGTCGGCACCCACATTGCGTAACTCGTCGATCTTGGCTTCGAGGTCAGCAATGGGTTGTTCGAAGTCAAGGTAGTTCGGATTCATGGTGTTGTCCTGTGAGGAGAAACGGTTAGGGGGTAGAGTCTACAAAAGCATAAGACATTCCGCCACGCCCAAGTGACAGTTAAAGTATGCCTCAGGTATGCTCGCGTCCATGAATTTTGCACTCACTCTCGTTTGACGGCCCACTCGACGCTCATGACACGGAACTCATCAACTTCGAATCGCTTGATTTTGGCGCCTATGGAAGGCGTCATGGACAGCCTTATGCGCGATTTGATTACCGGTATCGGCGGCTATGACCGCTGCGTCACCGAGTTTGTTCGTGTCTCACAAACAGTGCTTCCTAAGCGCGTATTTTATCGACTGTGCCCTGAACTGCATAACCACGGTCTTACCCCCAGTGGCACACCCGTCTTCATACAACTTTTGGGCAGTGACCCCGATTTAATGGCAAAAAACGCGGCAGTTGCTGCGCGTTTAGGCGCGCCCGGCATTGATTTGAACTTTGGATGCCCTGCAAAAACGGTCAATAAATCGCAAGGAGGGGCTTCACTACTTAAGAATCCACGGTTGATTTACGACGTCTGCGCAGCCGTTCGCGCAGCCGTGCCAAGCGATATTCCTGTCACGGCAAAAATCCGCCTCGGCTTTGAGGATGATCAGGCGTTTGAATCCGTCGTTGAGGAAATTGTACGAGCGGGTGTGACTGAGCTGACTGTGCATGCGCGCACTCGACGCCAAGGCTACAAGCCTCCCGCACACTGGCATCGGTTGGCCAATGTCAGTCAACACATCGACATTCCGCTGATTGCTAACGGTGAAATGTGGTCTCCCTCTGACGTACGTCGCTGCGCCTCGATCAGCGGCTGTCATGATTTCATGCTCGCGAGAGGTGCTCTGTGCCGACCTGATCTTGGTTTAGCCACTCGCGCACTGCTTGACGATCGGTACTATGAATCTATGAATTGGCCGCAAGTACAACCTTTACTCAGCGTCTTTTTAAACCGTAACGCAGCGTGCTATGACGCCCGTTACGCCATCAACCCACTCAAGCAGTGGTTGGTGTACCTGTCTTATTATTTCCCTCAGGCGGCGGCGCTGTTTGCCCAGGTCAAACGCATAAAAACAGTGGACGATATGAATGCAGCTCTTAGTAGGGACGCGCACACATCTTACTCTGCACAGTCATCCGCCGCGTGATAACGCAATTCTCGCCGCTGAAAAACCACGCATAGCCACGCTGGTCCGAAACACATAAATATTTGACTCAGTGCGTTGCTTCTGCTTATTTGCTACTGGCTGACATCGCGATCGTCAGGCGTCTACGTTGGTGACGACTCAGCTACTCAGTAACCAACGGCTGATCGTGATAGAACACCTTGCAGACAGCTAATCGCTCCATTGACCCACAGTGTATATGAGGTAGTGCTCCACTTATGAATGATCAAACTTCAGCTCATCAGCGAGACTTCCTAGGCCACCCCAAAGGCCTCTACATCTGCTTTGGCACCGAACTTTGGGAGCGATTCTCTTTCTACGGCATGAAGTACCTTCTGCTGTTATACGTCACCAAATACCATTTATTCACCGACGAAGCAGGCCTCGGCGTTCTGGGGAGCTATGCCGCGTTAGTGTACGCCATGCCCGTCATAGGCGGCTTGATTGCCGATCGCTATCTGGGCATGCGCCGAGCCGTCGTCTTTGGTGGTTTATTGTTAGTTGCTGGGCACCTAGGCATGGCATTTGAGGGCGAGCAGGCGCGTCAGATAGGTGATGCAGTCGTGCAAGACACCGGAGCCTTACAGGTCTTTTATTTCTCCTTGGCGCTAATTGTTATGGGAGTGGGTTTCCTCAAGCCGAATATATCCACCGTGGTCGGCAAACTCTATGCGGAAGATGACCCACGACGAGATGCAGGCTTCACTATCTTTTATATGGGCATCAATCTTGGTGCTTTCACCGCGACGCTTTTATGCGGCTGGCTGGGTGAGGTTTACGGCTGGGCCTATGGCTTTGGTGCAGCGGGCATTGGCATGATATTTGGCTTGGCTTTATTTTTATGGGGACAAGACTATCTCGAGGGTCACGGTGAGGCACCCGATCAGAACAAGCTTAAGCGACCCTTTATGGGGCCACTGTCACTGGAATGGAGTATTTACTTAGCCGCTGGTGCCTCGGTCATTCTTGTTTGGCAGCTCATTCAATTCACCGCTGCTGTGGGTGTTGTTCTTAACCTTGTTTCTGGGCTCGTGATCGCAGCACTGCTCTGGTTTCTCTTCGCGCATTGCACGAAGGTTGAGCGAGACCGTATGCTCGTGCTGATCGTTTTAACACTGTCCACAGTCGTGTTCTGGGCTTTATTTGAACAGGCCGCAGGCTCCATGACGCTCTTTGCAGATCGAGCTACCGACCGGTCTTTATTTGGCATTCAACTAACCGCAGCTCAATTTGGTGCAGCCAACTCCTTTTTCATCTTTACCCTGGCGCCCGTCTTTGCAGTACTCTGGACGTGGTTAGGAAGGCGCGGGATTGAGCCCAACACGCCCATGAAATTCACACTGGGGATTGCCCAAGCAGGTCTAGGTTTTGGTGCACTCGCCTACGGCGCACAGTTTCCCGATGAGGCTGGGCTAGTATCGGCTTGGTGGCTAATTCTTGCATACTTGTTACACACAACCGGCGAACTTTGCTTGAGTCCGGTTGGATTGTCGGCAGTCACTAAACTCGCCGTACCAAGCGTTGTGGGCGTCATGATGGGAACGTGGTTTTTGGCTACTGCCTATTCGTCTTTCGTTGCCGCCCAACTTGCTGCGGTAGCGACAAAAACCGTCGATGTTGCCAACACAGCGGTTAGCAATATCGACGCTTATGCTGAGCTCTTTGACCAGCTGTTTTGGACAGGGCTTATTGCAGCCGCTGTTTTGCTCGTGCTTACGCCCATCTTAAAGCGCCTGATGCACGGTATTCACTGATCGGATTTGAGCAGTGCAGCTGCCTCTTGAGGCGGCTGTACCGGTTGAGCAACACCTAAACGCTCTTTTAACCGTTTGGTTCGCTGCTGCCAGTCCCAACCGATGAGGTAGAGCGCAGGTACCATTAGCAAGCTCACGAATAGGGCGAATAACACGCCAAATGCCAGCGACAATACCGCAGGTTTCAAGAACTCTGCTGTGGTCGATCGCTCAGCCATAATGGGTAGCAAACCCACAAAAGTCGTTACCGTCGTCAGCAATATCGGCCTGAAACGATTCACAGCCGCGTCGATAACGGCGTCAGGCGAAGATAGGCCCTCTCGCTCTCGGCGCCGGATGTAATCCACCAGCACAAGGTTATCGTTCACAACGACGCCCGCGGCCGCGCCAATACCAAAGTAGGAGAAGAGCGCCATTGGCAAGTCAAATAGCAAGTGCCCAAATACTGCGCCCATAAATCCAAACGGTATTGCTGTCATGATCAGCAACGGCAACGCATATGACCTAAAGGCTACAGCAATCAGCGCATAGATAACGAACAGTGCAACCGTGTACAAGGCGCCTATCTCGCTGAAGAACTCAGCTTCTGACTCTTGAGAACCACCTTTTAACACTTCAAGTCCCGGATAGCGCGCAACCAACTCAGGGATAAATTCGTCGTTAACTGTCCGAGAAAGCTTATCTAACGCGTCACGATCAACGCTCGCTACTACTCGAACCACGCGCCGCCCATTTCGACGGTTGATCTTTTGAACACCCTCTCCCAGCGTTACGTCGACCACCGAATTCAGTGGAATACTCCGACCGTCTAGCGTCCGTATCCGAAAATCGTCCAACGAAGCAAGCTGCTCGCGAGCATCCCGTGGGTAACGCACCATCACGCGTACATCGCCAAACTCGCGAGGTAAACGCTGCACCTCTTCACCGTAATACGCTTGCCGAACCTGCTGAGAAATATCCGCTAAGGACACACCCATTTTCTCTGCGCCCGGCTTTAATGCAAAATGAAGTTCGCTCAACTCACCTTGCTGATCATCACGCACAAAGAATGCAGCCTCATAACCCTGTAAATGTAATTGCAGGTCTTCACTGGCCTGCTTGAGCGTCTCAAAATTATTGTGCTGAAGCAGAAACGTCACGCTAGGCGTATTGTCATTGAGGGTGTAGTTAACACGGATTTCATCCGCATCAGGGATTTCACCCGTTAACTCCCTAAGTCGCTCGGCCGCCTCACGAGCACTCAAATCACGTATCTCTGGAGGCGATAAACGCACAATTGCGATAACACTGTCGCGTCGCGAGCGGGTATACCAACCCTCAATCAACTTACCGGTGCCTTCGCCACTACTCTCGGCCTCAGCCTCCACTTCTTGAACCAATGCCCGCTCAGCGCTTTGCAGCTGATCAAGAACTTCTAGTGCCCGCTCGTAAGGCGTGCCCGTCGGCAAGTTCACACTGATGTAAATCTGCTCGTTTTCGACTTGAGGCATAAAATAAAATTTCACCCAGCCCGTCGCGAACAAACCAATTGACACAATAAAGGCAGAAACAAATACCATCGCAGTGGTGTAACGATGCTTCACACATTTTTTAAGGAATGGCTGATAGTAACGCTCACTGAAAATAACAATACTGTGCGCTATTTTCTGCTGCTTAAGAGCCAGACCTTTCAGATCGTGACGCGGTTCAACGTGCCGTAAGTGGGCGGGCAGAATAAAAAACGCCTCGATCAGAGACACGATTAAGGCCAGGGTAATCACAATAGACAACTGGCGAGTCACCTGTGCATCGACACCGGACACAAATAACCAGGGGGCAAAGGCCACAATCGTTGTCAGCACAGCAAAAATAACAGGCCGCGCGACGCTCATGGTTCCAACGATAGCCGCCTCTTCACCAGGAAGACCGATATGGGCGTGGTGATGAATACTCTCCCCCACCACGATCGCGTCATCGACAACAATGCCCAGTACCAACAAGAAAGCGAAGGTGGAAATCACGTTAAGTGACACATCATTAGCCGGCAAAAGCGCGAATGAGCCCAAGAACGCGACGCCAATACCTGCTGTAACCCACAGCGCAACTTTGGGGCGCAGGGTTAAGATCAGCACAATGAATACAAGGATTAGGCCTAAAATCGATGACTCAGTGATCAAGTCCATCCGCGAGGTATAAATATCGGCGGTATCGAACCAAAGCTCTAAGTGAACACCCGGGGGCAACGTTTTATTGGTCTCTGCAATCCAACGCTTGGTTGATTCACTGCTTTTGACAACCTGCATGTCATCGGTGGACTGCACCTGCAATAACACCGCCGGAATACCATTCAGAGTGGCGAGAATCTCCTCTTCCTCGAATCCGTCAATAACACGGGCCACATCGCCAACGCGAATGACACCACCTTCGGGCGATTGCCTAATAATAATGTCGCTAAAATCTGCCGCGTTATCGGCCAAGTTGAGCACTCTAAGCTGGATGTCTCCAGTTGCGGTCCGCACTTGCCCTGACGATAAGTTAATGGAGTTGGTTCGTATGGCGCCTGCTACCTCTGCGAACGTCAAGTCATATCGTCGCAGGGCGAGCTCAGAAAGCTCTACGGTAACTTCTTCTTTGCGAGCGCCAAATAACTCGACCTTGGAAATATAAGGCTGNGAAGCAAAATCCTCTCGCAAATCTTGCGCAAGCCGAGTGAGGGTGCGCTCGCCNAGGTCTCCGACCACTGCAACGCGAATCATTTCTTGGCGCCACTCTAACCGGCGAACACGCGGATTCTCGATATCGCGTGGAAATGACGTTATACCGTCAACAGCGTTCTTGACATCATTTATGAACCCATTGAGATCAACGCGAGCATAGGTTTCGACGCTAATCATCGCGAGGCTTTCGCGCGCCTCAGAACGCACGCGATAGACATTACTCACGTTCTCAATAGCGTCTTCGACACGCTGAACAATTTGCTGCTCGACCTCTTGGGGCGAGGCGCCGGGCCAGATGATCTCGATTTGAACTTCGTAGGGACTAACTGACGGAAAGGCTTCTTTCTCAATATTTTTGAGCCCTAACCAGCCCGCTATCAAGATGCCGAGCATCAGTAGGTTAGCGGCGACCGGGTTACGGATCCACCACGCGATTAAATTTTGCACGATCCTCTCCTCAGTCCGCGAGGGCGTCGATGA
>JGI26082J51739_10000712_pt1 | contig 21061 bp, 18 predicted proteins | sample SaaInl5LU_22_DNA_FD_51739 | JGI IMG/M metagenome (IMG submission 51739)
TCATCAAGATCTTTAAAGCCGGTGCTCATACCGGTGATTTGAGCATCGCTTTTAAATAATTCATCAAGGCGCTCAACGGCCTCTTTTAGCAGCGCGTTAACTTCTTTAAAGCCACCTTTTTTGGGGCGGTTTTCAATAATTTCCTGTAAGCGACTTTCAGCTTCAGCCAACAACTTAGAACTGTCCCAGCCGAGCGGATTGTAACCTTTGCGGACAATTTCACTGGCTGCGCCAATCAACTGCCGGACAATTGAGCGCTCAAGAACAATCTGTGTGTAAGCCTGAATATTGGCCGAACTGGGTGTGTTTTGGGCGAGATCAACAAGGTAGCCAGCACCGCCGATATCGGCCAATAGGTTACTGTTCTGAAGTGATTCGCTGAGAGTGATGGGGTCGAAAGGCTGATTCTCGGCGGCCAGATTGCTCATGGCATTGAAAATCAGCTGGTGATCTTTATTGTAAAAATCGCTGTCTGAAAGAACTTCAGCAATGGTGTCAAAGGCGTCATTCTTAAGCATCAACCCGCCGAGCACCGCCTGTTCCGCCTCAATGGAATGAGGCAGCGGCTGACTCGCTGTGGGTTCTGCAAATAACGCTTCGTTCATTTTTTTGACCGGAAACCTGTGTAAAAATTATACAAAAACGGCACTGCATCTTATTCAGAAGCAGTGCCGTTATGCAATAAATTTACCTGTTTTCTTGCGGACGCTTATTCAGCTTCAACGATAACAGTGATGTTCTGAAGAACATCTGAATGCAATTGACACTCAACAGAGAACTCGCCAACAAAACGAATTGGACCTTCTGGCATGTTGATTTCGCTTTTAACGATATCGCCGCCGGCCGCTGCAATTGCGTCTTCAATTTCGCGCAAGCCTACTGAACCAAACAGCTTGCCTTCATCGCTGGCAATAGCACTAATAGTCACAGAGCNGATAGCTGCCAAAGCATCTGCGCGAGTTTGCGCTTCTGCCAGCTTGGCAGCAGCATTGGCTTCGAGTTCTGCACGACGCAGTTCAAAAGCAATGCTATTTGCTTCAGTGGCAAATACAGCCTTGCCTTGTGGGATCAAATAGTTGCGACCGAAGCCCGCTTTCACGTTTGCTTTGTCACCAATACCGCCCAACTTACCAATTTTTTCTAACAGAATAACTTCCATCGTACTATCCTCTTCTTACACTAGGCTCAAGAGTTGCGATTTTTAAAGGCCGCAAGCCTAGAGCGTAAATTCAATATGCTGTCTACCACTGCAAGGCCAACTAACAGAACACCTGTGGGGCCAATAAACAGCAGTCCAAAATACATCAATCCAAGCCACTGACCGCCCCACCCCATTAACGCNACACTTGAGTGGACNATAGCGATGCCAGCAATTAACAGCGGCAGCGACACCAGTTCAATCCAAGGCGCATATTCACGGGGCAAAGCCACGCCAACAACCACTACAGCGAACATAGCAATCGCTAAGGTTTTATCTAATCGAAACTGGTGAAATTCCTCTTTGAATCCACCCGGATTAAACAAAACCGCCTGCCACCATCGCGCAACAAACAAACTGGCAACTGCTGTCAGTGCAACCATCCAAGCCAGCAGTCCAAGTACAAACGCCCTACTTGGGACAAACTGAAGTTCCTCAGAAACACCCGCTTGACTGTTGACCTGAGCCACTAGCCCAGCAACATCTGCAACAATTTGATCAACCGCGACATTTGCAATAAACGCAAAGGCTGCTGCTGATACTGCACTCAAAAAAGCGGTGACCAACAATGTCCACTGCCATGAAACAATGACTCGTAAAACACCTGCAGCAACCAGAGTCACAACTAAACCGGCCACTGGCACTAACGTCATAAAAGGCGTTAGATCTGAACTCAGGTAGATCGCCAACCAGGGTAATAACGCCCACAGCGCGACAATCAATGCCTCCGAGTTACCCTTGCGCAATGCCACCAAGCCGACTGCGGCGGGGCTGATTAGCGGCAGTAAACTACCAACCAACGCCGTGCCACAAGCCTGTGCACGCCCACGCATAATAAATTGTGCCAGGGCTCGCAAGGGGATTTAACCTTTACTGGTGGCTATCAGTGTATGGCAACAGAGCAATATAGCGCGCGCGCTTAATTGCTTCTGACAGTTCACGCTGATAACGCGCTTTGGTTCCTGTAATACGGCTTGGTACAATTTTGCCGCTCTCAGAAACGTAGCCCTTTAAGGTTTCGATATCTTTGTAGTCGATTTCAATAGCACCTTCAGCGCTGAACCGACAAAACTTACGACGACGCACAAACTTAGCCATTATTCTTCTCCCTCATTCGCTTCCGACTCATCGTCATCTGATGCATTTGCTGCGGCATCTTCAGCGGCTTTCGCATCGTCAGCTTTCTGCTTGGCAGCAGCGCGACGTTCACGAGCTTCTTTATCTGCTTTCTCAGCGTTTTCAGCTTTCATAATCGGTGACTCAGCTGTAATAGCTTCATCGCGACGAATAACCAAGCTGCGAAGAACGGCATCGTTGTAGCGGAACGTTGAGTTAAGCTCGTCGAGAACATCCTGACCACATTCGATATTCATAAGAATGTAGTGAGCTTTGTGAATTTTGTTAATTGGGTAAGCCAGTTGACGACGGCCCCAATCTTCTAGACGGTGGACCTTGCCTGCACCCGCTTCAATAGAAGCAGTGTAGCGCTCGATCATACCGGATACTTGCTCGCTCTGGTCCGGGTGGACTAGAAACACGATTTCGTAGTGACGCATTGTATCTCCTCAAGGATTAAACAGTCTCCCACTAACGCCCTTAGGTCGCCGCAGTGAGACAAGGAGTGCCCGAGCTAGGCCCGGACGCTGTAAGGCGCGCTATTGTAGTGAGTTGACTTGCTGGTTGCAACCGACATTTTCAGCGCTTTTCAGCGCTGTTTGTCGTCGCTTTTTGCGATAGACGAAAGACTGAAGACTGAGCGCACATCGGCGCGAGGCTCGTCTAATACCAAGGTGATGGCCAGTTCTTCACAAGCCACTATGATATGAAACACAATCACAGCTTGGAAAAACCCTTCTTCCGCGCCCAGTGTGAGCCAATAAAAGGCGGGGGCCATAAGCACAGCGGCGGTTTTCGCCGCCCATGTGTGATAACTTGGGTACACACCAAACTTCATCAGCGCGGCTAACACTGGCACAACAAAAGAGAGTGTCGCTGCGACAAGAAACCACACCTGTGCGTCGAACACCTCAGGCCACACCCAATACAGGCCGAGTATCATCGCGCCGTAGGTAAGTACATCACCCCAACTGTCGAGACGCGCGCCGAGCTCAGTGGTTTGATTGAGTTTGCGCGCAATATAACCGTCGAAGGCATCGCTGAGCAGCGACACCGCCAGTACGGCTAAAAATGCCTGGGCTTCGCCAAAATAAGCTAAGGCAACCAGTACTGGAACAAGCGCCAGCCTGGAGATACTCAAAATATTTGGAATCGTGTAAGTCATTTTTTACGTTCTGCAACGAGGTTCGTTGATTTATCGATGTTCTTATCTAACTCATGTTTGTTTGGCCAGCGTATTATTTTTCGATTTAGCGTCGCAGGCAAGACTTAGAAGCATAGTTTACAATTCTTCAGGCAACACAATTAATGCTATTTACGCCTGTTATTCCTTAACCTCGACGCTGTCTGACGACTTCAAATAAACAGACCCCTGTAGCCACCGAGACGTTTAAGCTACTCACTTCACCGGCCATCGGCAGCTTAACTAAATAGTCACACTGCTTGCGCGTCAACTGCCTGATGCCCTTTCCCTCAGCGCCCATCACCAATACCAGCGCGCCCTTCAGATCGAGATCATAAATTAATTGTTCCGCTTCGCCGGCTGCACCCACCACCCACGCGCCTTGCTGCTGAAGTTTCTCAAGGGTTCGCGTCAAGTTGGTGACCATCACTAGCGGCACTGACTCTGCGGCACCGCAGGCCACTTTCTGTACAACCGGTGTTAATCCCACCGAATTGTCCTTTGGCACAATCACCGCATGCACGCCCGCACCATCCGCAGAGCGGAGACAGGCGCCGAGATTGTGCGGGTCAGTGACACCATCCAACACTAAAAAAAGTGCATTGCTACCCTGCTGTTCAGCGACCTGAAGCAGATAGTGCTCATCAAAGGTCTGGCCCGACTCACAGAGAGCAATCACCCCCTGATGGCGACCTTCCACCTTTGCATCGAGGTTTTTCACCGTGGCCCATTGCAGGGTGACACCGTGCTGCTCGGCAAGCTTGTGAATCTTTTGTAGCCGCTCATCCTCGCGCCCTCTCTGCACATGCACCTCGCGCACCCGCTGTGGGGCCGACTTGAGCATGGTCTGCACTGCATGGATGCCATAAATCCAATCCACGAAACTCTCCTAATGAATTTTCTATTGATTGCGCATTGTACTGGCTTTCGGCAGAATCCGAACATGATTCACGAGGACGACGACTATTTTATGACTAAGCCTGAAACAAAGCCGCTGAATGACCCACTTCCAATTGCCGGTATTGGGCGACGCTTGGCTGCGTTTATTTACGATGCCTTTCTGTTGTTCGCTATAACATTGGCCTACGGACTACTTTTATTGCTGATAAAAGTTATTTTCAACGGCACTGACCACCTCGAAGATGTCCAACCTGGCCCAGTGTTACAGTGGTTGAGCTTTGCCGGTTGGATTGCTGCTCTGATCAGTTACTACTATATATGCTGGCGTAAACAGGGCCAAACGCTCGGTATGAAATCGTGGCGTCTCAAACTGCAACAGCCCGATGGCACGCTGGCTAGCCCTGAGCAATGCCTCAAACGCAGCCTGCTCGCCCCCCTGTCACTGGCAGTTTTTGGCCTCGGTTACCTACGCTGTCTCCTGCCCGATAGAGCCTGTATGCACGACCTATTAACCGGCACACAAGTGGTCGTTGTTGCCAAAGAAAAGTAATGCATTTATCACGAGCAGGGCGAACACCATGAGCAACCTTACAGACAAACTTATACTCGCACTCGACCAAGGCACCACGTCATCGCGGGCCATTCTATTTGATCGTCAGTACAAGATTGTCGCGCAAGCGCAATGTGAGTTTGCTCAGCACTTTCCCGCGGCTGGATGGGTCGAACACAACCCAATGGATATCTGGCAAACCACTCTCGATACCGCTAAACAAGCCATCGGCAAAGCGGGTATCGAGGCAAAGCAGATCGCCGGTATCGGCATTACCAATCAGCGTGAAACCACCGTTATTTGGCACAGAAAAACCGGCGCTCCAATACACAATGCGATTGTCTGGCAAGATCGCCGCACAGCGGACTATTGCAACTCACTCAAAGAGCAGGGACGCGAGGCGCTGGTCAGCAGTAAAACCGGCCTGCTGCTCGACCCCTACTTTTCAGCGACAAAAATTGCGTGGTTGCTTGACCATGTTCCGGGCGCACGGGACCAAGCCAACCGCGGCGAGTTAGCCTTTGGCACAATTGACTCTTGGCTACTGTGGAACCTGACCGAGGGCAGATCTCACGCCACCGATGCCACCAACGCGTCGCGCACCCTGCTCTACAATATTCACCGCGGGGAATGGGATGAGACACTGCTATCTCTGTTTAATATTCCTGCGTCGCTGTTGCCTGAAGTGAAAGACTGCGCGGCAGATTTTGGCGCCACTACATTGTTCGGCAACCCCATTACCATCGCTGGTATTGCCGGCGACCAACAAGCTGCCACCCTCGGGCAAGCCTGTTTTGAAACGGGCATGCTCAAGTCAACCTATGGCACAGGTTGTTTTGCGCTGCTGAATACAGGCACAACTGCCGTTACCTCGAAACACCGTCTACTCACCACCATCGCGTACCAGCTCGACGGCAACGTAACCTATGCCATCGAAGGCTCGATTTTTATTGCAGGGGCGGCAGTGCAATGGCTGCGCGACGGATTGGGCATTATTCAATCGGCACAGCAATCTGGCGAACTTGCGAAAACCGCGGATGAAAGCCAAGGGGTTTATATGATCCCTGCCTTTACCGGTCTCGGCGCACCCTGGTGGGATGCCGACGCGCGCGGCGCGCTTATCGGTCTCACCCGCGGTACCGGACCCGCAGAAATTGCCTGTGCCGCCCTCGAATCTGTCTGTTTTCAGACACTGGATTTACTCGATGCGATGCACGCCGACTGGGGTCAACCAGTGGAGACTGTGTTGCGCGTCGACGGCGGTATGGTAAACAGCGATTGGACAATGCAGCGACTGGCTGACATTCTTCAAGCCCCTGTCGACAGACCCGTTATTGCCGAGACCACCGCCCTGGGCGCCGCATGGCTGGCGGGCTCCTTTACCGGTGTCTGGCCCGATCAAGCGGGGTTTGCCGAGGGTTGGCGACTGGACAAGAACTTTTCCCCAGAGATGCCTCGCGACCGTCGGGATGCAAAAGTCGCTGGCTGGAATACTGCTGTGCGCCGAGTTCTGGCGCCCTAGGACGAGACCTGCGCGGGCACTAGATATCGTGGCCCATAAAAAAGCCCGGCACTGTTTTCAGTCCGGGCTTTTTTCTTGCATTCTATTTTATTCGGGACGCATATGCGGGAAGAGCAGCACATCTCTGATCGAGGGCGAGTCGGTCAGCAACATCACCAAGCGATCAATGCCAATCCCTTCACCCGCAGTTGGCGGCATTCCGTACTCGAGAGCGCGAACATAATCCGCATCGTAATGCATCGCTTCGAGATCGCCGGCATCTTTCTCCGCAACCTGCTGCTTAAACCGAGCAGCTTGGTCTTCGGCGTCGTTTAACTCCGAGAAGCCATTGGCAATTTCGCGCCCGCCAATAAAGAACTCGAAACGATCGGTGACAAACGGATTGTCATCATTGCGACGAGCCAGAGGAGAGACTTCCGCTGGGTACATGGTGATAAAGGTCGGCTGTATTAATAGGTGTTCGACGGTCTCTTCAAAGATTTCGATTTGAACTTTACCTAAGCCCCAAATATCTTTCACAGCAATACCTAGGCCGCGAGCAATATCGCGCGCACCCTGCTCATCAGCGAGTGTGTCAGCATCAATCGTCGGGTTGTATTTAAGAATCGAATCAAAGACCGACAGGCGAGCAAACGGCTGCGAAAAGTCGTAATGAGTTTCGCTCTCAACCTCGCCCTCGGCATTTTTGACCGTGGTGACAACCTTGGTCGACCCCAGCACTTCTGTGGTCATTTTGCGCAGCATATCTTCGGTGAGATTCATCAGATCTTTGTAGTCGGCATAGGCCTGATAAAACTCTAGCATGGTGAATTCAGGATTGTGACGGGTCGATAACCCCTCGTTTCTGAAGTTGCGATTGATCTCGTAGACTCGCTCAAAGCCACCTACCACAAGGCGCTTTAAGTAAAGTTCAGGGGCAATGCGCAAGTACATATCGATATCGAGGGCGTTGTGATGAGTGACAAACGGACGCGCGACTGCACCACCTGGGATCACCTGCAACATCGGCGTCTCGACTTCTAAAAAGTCAGCGCCATTTAAATAGCGACGGATAAAATCAACCACTTTTGAGCGAATACGGAATGTGTTGCGCACATCGGGGTTCACAATCAGATCAACATAGCGCTGGCGATAGCGAATCTCTTGATCCGCCAATCCGTGAAACTTGTCCGGCAGCGGGCGCAACGCTTTGGTCAGCAGTTGGTAGTTGTCCATTTGCACGTAGAGATCGCCTTTTCCAGACTTGTGCAAGGCGCCGCTAATACCCACGATATCACCCAAATCCAACGCCTTGGCAAAGGGTCGCGCGTCGGCAGTAACATAGAGCTGAATTGTGCCAGAGCTATCCTGAACAACGATAAACGCACCGCGATTGCGAATCACACGACCAGCGATGGTGACCACTTTGCCCAACTGCTCAAGCGCTTCTTTAGTCTGGTCAGCAAAACCAGCCTGGAGTTCGGCAGCGCTGTGCTGAGGGCGGAAATCGTTGGGAAACGTCGGGCCATCTTGCTCGCGCAACGCAGTGAGTTTGGCGCGGCGCTCCGCAATAAGCTTATTTTCGTCGTGTTGTTCAGTCATAGTCTGGTCTTTGTCGTCTTTAGTTATGTCAATGTCGGGTCGGCGGTTACAGTCCGGCCTTTAGCGAGGCCACAATAAACTGGTCAAGCTTGCCGTCTAAAACAGCACCCGTATTGCGTGTTTCAACACCGGTGCGCAAATCTTTAATTCGTGCATCGTCGAGCACATAGGAGCGGATCTGGCTGCCCCAGCCAATATCCGACTTAGTATCTTCCGTCGCCTGCGCTGCGGCTTGGCGCTTCTGCATCTCCGCCTCATACAACTTTGCCCGCAGCATTTGCCAGCACTTGTCGCGATTCTGATGCTGTGAGCGCTGGCTCTGCGACTGCACCACAATGCCTGATGGCTCGTGGGTTAAACGCACCGCAGAGTCAGTCTTGTTGATGTGCTGACCACCTGCGCCGGACGCGCGATAGGTATCGGTGCGAACATCCGCCGGATTAATATCAATTTCAATATTGTCGTCAATTTCCGGAGAGACAAACACCGCAGAAAAAGAGGTATGACGACGATTGCCCGAATCAAACGGCGATTTGCGCACTAACCGATGAACACCAATTTCTGTGCGCAACCAACCGTAGGCATACTCGCCGGTGATCTGCACAGTAGCGCCTTTAATACCCGCGACATCACCTGCGGAACACTCGAGCAGCTCGGCTTTAAATCCTTTGTCATCGGCCCAGCGCAAATACATGCGCAGCAGCATCTCGGCCCAATCCTGTGCTTCAGTGCCGCCAGAGCCAGATTGAATATCAAGATAGGCATTGTTGGGATCCATCTCGCCGGAAAACATGCGCCGAAATTCAAGCTTAGCCAACTGCGCTTCGAGACCGTCAATTTCAGACTGAACATCGACAACAGTGGCTTCGTCATTTTCCTCGACCGCCATCGCCAGCAGCTCACGGGCATCGGCAACACCGGCATCTAAGTTTTCAATGGTCTTGACCACAGCCTCAAGGGATGCGCGCTCGCGACCTAGCTCTTGTGCGCGTTCAGGTTTGTTCCAAACATCCGCCTCGCCGAGTTCTAGCTCAACCTCAGCCAGTCGATCTTTGCGATTAGCGTAGTCAAAGATACCCCCTCAAGACGTCAGTGCGCGCTTGAAGATCATCGAGAGAGTTGTAGAGTGGATTAACTTCCATAGCAGTATATCTTTTGACCAGCATTTAAAGGGTCGGCATTTTACCTCAGCAACCTAGTCACACCAAGCAAAACAACCAAAGTTGCTAATGATCAATCAGTAGAGCAACATACGACTATAAAAACTATAAAAGGTCGTCGCCATGTTAAAAATTTATTTCCTCTGCTTTATTGCCTATATGCTTTTTTGGCCAGTCCCCGTCGACCCTGTCAGCTGGGATGCACCCGTTGATCAAGGCTATGTTGGCGCCTTTGCCAGCAACACCAAACTGAACTCCCTAGAAACCGTTGTCACCGAAGGTCTGCACGGCCCTGAAGGCCTCGCACTGCTTGATGGGGAAGTCTATGCAGCCACGCGCGAGGGATGGATTGTGCGTCACAATCCTGAGACTGGCGAGGTTTCTCGCTGGGTCAATACCGAAGGCAGCCCGCTGGGTATTGTATTTGATGGCGACAATAACCTGCTAGTCGCCGACGCCTATCTTGGACTGCTGAGCATCGCCCCCAGCGGCGAAATCAGTGTTCTCAGCAATGAGGTTGACGGCACGCCAATTGATTATGCTGACGACGTAGACGTTGCCGCAGACGGGAAAATATACTTTAGCGACGCATCGACTAAGTTCGGCGCAAAAAGCAATGGCGGCACTTACGCCGCAAGCTTGCTCGACACTATGGAGCATGGTGGACATGGCCGCCTGTTGGTCTACAACCCAGCCGACAAGACCACCGCAGTGGTCATGGACGGACTCAACTTTGCCAATGGCGTCGCCGTCGCCGCTGACAGCAGTTTCGTTCTGGTCAATGAAACCGGCTCATATCGGGTCCACAAATACTGGTTACAAGGGGACAAAGCAGGCCGATCAGAAGTATTGATCGACAACCTGCCAGGCTTTCCCGACAATGTTGTTCGCGGTCGCGATGGACGCTACTGGGTGGGATTGGTTTCACCGCGCAGCGAAGCCTTAGACAACCTCTCCGACTCACCTTTTGTGCGTAAAATTGTGCAGCGCATGCCGGCCTTTATGCGCCCGCAAGCAGTTCCCTACAGTCACGTTTTTGCCATGGATGAAAACGGCAAAGTGCTACTATCACTGCAAGATCCAAACGGCAGTTATGACACCAACACCGGTGCGCTAGAAACTGACAACTGGCTCTATATCAGCAGCTTGCACGCCGCCAATCTTGGTCGTATCAGCCGCGTCAATGCTGGATTGTCGGTGACCGAGGAGTAGCGCTCTCCGCTGTCAAACTCAGGCACTAACATATCGACCAAATAGGCTTTTGCAGTCGATACTTTTAATCAATGGACAGCAGCACATGGCATCACCTGAATTATCGCTAACGGCAAAATTGCACCACAGTTTTTTTGATACCTTTAAAGACCGTGGCGATCTGCACTTTAGCCCAGTGGTGCCAAGCCGGCTTGATCAACCAACGAAGGTCAGCAGCAATTCCCTATTGGCCACTCAGCTCGGCATTGATCCCGCCGCCCTCGAGAGCCAGACAATGCTCGACCTTGTCAGCGGTAATTTTGGCACCGCCAATATCAAGCCGATAGCGCTGGTTTATTCCGGTCACCAGTTTGGCGTTTGGGCTGGACAGCTGGGCGATGGTCGCGCCATGACCCTTGGTGAGCTGCCGGTAACCGGCGCTGACGGCAAAACCGAACTCTGGGATATTCAACTAAAAGGTGCGGGCCCAACACCCTACTCACGGTTCGCTGACGGTCGCGCCGTTTTGCGTTCCAGCATTCGCGAATACCTCTGTTCAGAGGCGATGCATGGGCTTGGCATTGCCAGCACACGGGCACTNTATCTGCTCGATAGTAAAACCCGCATTTATCGTGAAGACGTCGAGTCCGGCGCCATTGTCTGCCGAGTCGCCCGCAGTCATATTCGCTTTGGCTCCTTCGAACACTTCCACTACCGCAATCAACCAGAAGGCGTCGCNGCGCTGGCCGACTATGTTATCGACCGCCATTTTCCCGAATGGGCCGCAGAGCATAATCGCTACTTAAAGCTGTTCACCCAAACCGTGGAAAATACGGCAAAAATGATTGCCCAGTGGCAAGCGATTGGGTTTTCCCATGGTGTTATGAACACTGACAATATGTCGATTTTAGGGGACACACTCGACTACGGGCCATTTGGCTTTCTAGACAGCTACAACCCGAACTTTATCTGCAACCACTCAGACAGCCATGGCCGCTACTCATTTAAGAACCAACCCTCTGTCGGCCTGTGGAATTTAAATGCGCTGGCCACGTCGCTTATGTCGCTGCTCTCCAGCGACGAACTCATTGCCGTACTAAAAACCTACGAGCCTCACTATTTAACCCAGTACCGCGCGTTAATGGCCGCCAAATTGGGCTTACTTGAGTACCGCGACGACGATGAACAACTACTCAATTCACTGCTCGAATTGCTGCAAAAAAATGCCGTGGACTACAGTTTATTCTTTCGCCANCTGTGCACCTTTAGCGCCNCCGACCAATCAGTNCGCGACCACTTTATTGATCGCGATGCGTTCGACCTGTGGGCTGAACAATACCTTCAGCGCCTAGTCCAACAACCACTCACCGATCAGCAGCGCTGCGCACAAATGTTGCGCACCAACCCCAAGTATGTGCTGCGCAACTACATGGCCCAGGCCGCCATTGAAAAAGCCCAGCAGGGAGATTACAGCGAAGTAAATCTGTTGCTGAGAGTTTTGCAAAACCCCTTTGATGAACACCCCGAAGCAGAAAAGTACGCCGGACTGCCGCCAGATTGGGCTGATCATATTTCCGTGAGTTGCTCGTCCTGATGGTTTAGGCAAGCCATGGCACTACCTGAGCCCTCCATGGAGAAGGGGCAAACAGAAGGAGGCAAACGGAGAAGAGCACAATAGAATTAAAAAACCCCTGCTGTAAGGAGGGGGAGTGTTACAAACCAGCAGGGGCTATAAAAGCGTTATAAATACACCGATTTTGAATCGACTGGCTCCACTGAGAACAACCAGAGTCAGCGTTTCAAACATCAGTGCCTATAAGACTCAGAAGCGACAAAAATCCCTACCCTAAATCAAAAATAAAAATAAACTTCTCTCTTTCAAGTGAGCCAAATCACTTTTACATAGCTTTAACGGCCGAAAACCGACCTCGAGAGCCGCAAGCAAGACTTATTTGGACAGGATTATTCAGCCGCCTACCACCCATCCTCAGGCCAGCGCTCCAACTCCAACAACCATCGCTTAACCTTGATTGAGCAACCAGCCAATCACCAACACCTGAGGCAATGTTATCAGCGGCAGGAACAAGGCAATCTTCCACGACTTGGTGGTGTCTTTAATCACCATCACTTCGGTGTAATCGGTGGCGACACCCGCCATTAAAAACGTGAAGCCGTTGCCAGGCGCTCCAGCGCGGGTGAGGATATCGGCGGCAATAGGCGTCGAGCCCTCGGAGCACACTTCAATAATGGTTGCCGCCAGCAGAGTAAGAAATAGGCCTGCAACCGTTGGTCCAAAGAGGGTTTGATAGGTGTCCATGGGCACAAAGGCACGGATAGCAGTGGCTAAGACAATGCCGAAAAGTAACCAGCGGAACACCATGCGCGAATCACGCAAGCCATCCCACAACAGGGCAACNAGACCTTTAGGCGTAAAGCTNGCCTGTTTTAAAGCACTGACAATTTGTGGCCAGACAGNTTTGTTTGCCTGCTCTTGANGACTGTCGTCATTGGCTGCTGAACTGGGATTGGCAGAGTTTGGATTAGCAGAGTTGGGATTGGCAGGCAAAATATTGCGCGCGACAAGGCGATCAAAAATAAGTCCCGTGACAATACCAATTAACATAGACAGCGCAACAAAGGCGAGGGTATAACCCCAGCCAATTAANGTGATCAATACCACGGTGAGCGACAGTGAATTCCACGGGCTGGCAATCAGAAAGGCCATCAATTGGCCGAGGCTGGCNCCGCGCTCGTAGAGCTTTGTTCCAACCATCAAAATGCCATGACTGCACAGGTCGAGCAGAACACCGGCAAAGGTAGCGCGGATAACACCTCGCGGTGTCCCGCCTTGGCCGAGGGCAGACATGACTAGCTCGCGCGGAATACGCTCGAGCAAGCCAACAAAAGCCACGGCCATAAGCAGACCCCACCACATTTTATTGATCAGTTCATAGGCGCCCGAGCTCATCACCGTCAGCCATTCTGGCAGCGCGGGCTGCCCACCGACCAGCAGATGAATGAGATAGCCCACAGCCACAATGCTGGCCGAACCCCACAAAAGATAGTCGGGACGGCTTTTTTGCACAGGCGTCGGCGGCTGACTGGCGCAGCACGCCGGCGTGGTGGTGACAACAGGTTCTGGCTTGCAACAATCGCTCATAGTCTTTTCAGTCCAATCATAAATAAATTGCTCTTGAGGAAGTATTAGCTTAAAACATGTACCTGTGTGCTGGAAACTGACATCTCAAATTTCAGCGTTATAATAGCGGCTAGACCTTAGCGAACGGACACCATGAAAAAACTGATATCTCTTGCCCTACTCTCGATCAGCAATTTTGCCAGCGCCGATATTTTTTGGTTTGTGCGCGACGAAAATGGCTATACCAATTGGCAGTATGTGGCGAATTTCTCCAGTGGCATCTTAATTATTGTGCTGTCTCTGCTGGCCGTCTGGCTGGCCTTTACGCGACGCCGAGCACAGCGCTACAACCGCCAGCTGGAGGAAATTCGCGCCGACTTAGAGAACCGCGTTATCGAGCGCACGGCAACGCTGGATCAGGCAAATGTGCTGTTACAACAAAGTAATGAGGCGCTGGAAGAAGAGATAGCCGAGCACCGCGACACCACCNCGCAGTTGCGCATGTCGGAGTCTTACATCAACAGTATTTTACGCTCNATGCCGCTGATGCTGATTGGCTTAAATAAGCGNGGCGAAATTACCCAGTGGAACCATCGCGCAGAAGAAATTAGCGGTCTGGGTAATGCTGCGGTTTTAGGNAAGAATCTCTGGCAGGTGTACCCAAAAATNACGGTAACTGAGGCGCAAATTAAAAAAGCCGAGAAAGATAANAAGCCCATGACGATTAAGTACAGTCAGCGCGGGCAGTACCATTTCAATATCACGGTTTACCCGCTGCAGGATCAGAAAGAGACCGGCGTGGTTATTTTGATTGACGATGTCACGCAGCAAGTGCAGACAGCCAACAAGCTGATTCAGCGCGANAANATGTCCTCCATGGGTGAGATGGCCTCAGTTATGGCCCACGATATCAACACGCCGTTGCAGGCGATTATGAAAGATGTGCAAACGGTGCGTCAGGATCTCGGTCACGAGCATTTTGATCCTGAAGGTCTCAGCGAACTGTTGGAAGACGCTCTTATTCGCGGCCAACAGGCATCCTCTGTTATTCGCAATCTACTGGCTTTCTCCGCAGGCGACAGCGGTGAGAAGCAGTTGGCCAGTATCACCTCAGTGATGGATCACAGCATTGAGCTGGCTGCCAGCGTGCTGTCGGTGACCTCAGGATTGCGTTTCAAAGATGTGGTGGTGAAAAAGAGTTACGCCGACGAGCTGCCGCAGTTAGCCTGTCATGTCCCCGAACTGCAGCAAGTATTTTTAAGTTTGTTCCGCCACGCCTGTTATGCGCTGGGCAAGATAAAAGAGGCGGACTACACCCCCACCATCAATATTGAAATTACTGCGTTTTACGATGCCATCTGGGTGCGCGTGCAGCACAATGGCGTGGGGATTAGCGCTCAAGACCAACAGTTTATATTTGAACCGTTTTCCAGCAACAATTCCNATGANGGGGAATTCAGCGCTGGCAAGCGCCTCTCATTTGCCCACTATATTGTTACCGAGCAACATCAGGGACAGCTTGCAGTAACCTCCGATATTGATATTGGCACCACCTTCCATATTCAACTGCCTCTGCAAAAAGAGCCGGTCTAACACGACCGGCCGCGCTTTTTTCAACCCCGTGGCGACTGGTTTCGTCACAAACTATTGAGAACCTGCAGCGGTGGTTGCGTCACAGCCTTGCGACTGTAGGCAACACCCAGCACTCCCACTAATAATGCGCCAGCCGATGGGCCGACAAACCAGAGCCATGGGTGCCAAGTGAACGCCTGATCAAACATAAAGTGCTGCAACATGGCGATGGCAAACTCTGCTCCAAGCGCAGCCAGCAGACCCGCGGCTAAACCAAGGGTGCTAAACTCAACCCACTGTACCCCTAAAATGAGACGCTTCGAGCTGCCCAAGGTACGCAGTATTGCACTCTCTTGCAGACGCTCGCTCATGGACAAACTCACGGCAGCAAACATCACCAACACCCCGCAGCCGAGAATCAGCAGGGTCATCATCTCTAAGCCGCGGGTAATCTGCGTCACAATACTGCGAATACGATCAATAATTTTATCCAACTCGATCACCTGCACCGTGGGGTACTTTCGCAACAGCTCATTGACCATCAGCTTTTTGTCGCTGGGCACGTACAAGCTCGTCATATAGGTGCGCGGATACTCTTCCAGATAACCCTCTGGAAAGAGAAAATAGAAATTGGGCGTCATATTGTCCCAATTGAGACTGCGCGTACTTGTAATCACCGCATCAAATACCAAGCCGCCCACGCTAAATCGCAATTGATCGCCGAGCGTTAGGCCCAGCTCGCGAGCTATATCTTCCTCAATCGACACCGGTGCCAGACCACCACTCTCCGCGACGGGGCCCTCGAGAGCTGCACTGTCCCACCACTGCCCCTGAATTATTTTATTGCCCTCAGGCAACGCACTCGTCCAACTTAAGTTCAACTCGCGATTGAGCGATTCATGGCTGCGTTTGAGGTCTTCGTTGGGCAGCGCATCATTAATATGGGTCAGACGCCCACGCACCATGGAGTACCAGCCCGCGGTATTGAGCTCGCGGCGCTGAATAAGCGTTTTTACACCATCGAGTTCATAACTGGCGACATTGACTAAAAAGTGATTGGGCGCATCGTCCGCCAACTGCCAGCGCCACTCATCAATAAGGGATGTGCGAACCACTGTCATAATCATCAGCAGCGCGATGGCACCTGAGAATCCTGCCATCTGTATCAAACTGGGCTTTTTCCGCCGCCACAAATTGGCCAGCGCTAAACGCCAAATACTGCCCATTTTCTGCCCGTAGGTTTTGCCCAGCCGCAACAATAGCAGCCCAAAGATAATCGAGGCGCCGCCAGTGACGGCAAAGCCAAGCAGAATGGCGAGGGTTAAGTACGCATTATTGCTGTACCAAAAGAGCAACACGGCAATGGTGATAACCCCGAGCGCGCCGCGCACAGCGCTATTCAGCGAGGCGACTTGAATATCGCGACGCAACACCGCAAGCGGCGACTGCGCGGGCAAATGCCACAGCGCAGGCAGGGTAAAGCCAATCAAGCAGAGCAAGCCGGTGGCAAAACCGGTGATCCACGGCCGAGCCCCGGCCATTGGCAAATCGAGGGGCAACCAGTCGCGCACGGCGGAGAGCAAAAGCTGATGAAAGCCCCAACCAATGATGAGTCCGGCCACTGAACCGACCGCACCTAACGCTAAAATTTGTTGCAGATAGAGCTGTCTGACACGTCGCGCCGAAACACCCCAGCTTTTATACAGCGCCACTTGCAACAGTTGGCCATTGGCAAAATGGTGGCTGGCCAAGGCCAGTGCAATGCCTGCTAATACCACGCCAATACTGCCCGCCAGCAATAAAAAGCGGCGGCCTTTGTCCATGGTTTTAGCGATATTCGCCTGCGCCTCGTCGGGCGTAATAATGCGGTCGTGAACTGTCAACTCATCGCCGAGCCATTCACTGAAAAGCGCAAACTGACTGCCGTCATCAGTCTCACTTGCCGCCATCAGAAACCTGTAGCTGACGCGACTTCCGGGCTGAATCACTGCGGCGACAGGTAAGTCCTGCCAATTCATTAAAATGCGCGCGCCATACATGGAGAAAGAGCTGCCGCCGTCAGGCTCTTCGATCAGAATTTGGCTGACGGTAAAAGTGCCATCNCCCACATCAATGCTGTCGCCCAACTCAATATTGAGCAGTGGTAGCAGACGTGAATCAACCCAGAGTTCGCCGGGCTGCGGGGCCGCCATAACCGACTCTATAACACTGGCATCGGTGGCAAATGGTATCTGCGAACGCTTTACCACGCCGCGCAAGGGATAGNTGGACTCGACCGCTTTTACCGAGGCTAAGTGCATCTGCTCACCGGCATAGGTCATNGACGCAAAGGATGCCGTGCGCGCCGTTCTAATACCGTCTACGGCGGCTCGCTCGAGCCACTCACTGTTCGCCGGTACGCTGCTCGACACCACAAGGTCAGCGGCCAAAAANGCGCTCGATTGATTGACCAGCGCGCGCTCCACACGTTCGGCNAGCAGGGCAACCGAGGTGACTACCGCGACGGCCAGTACCAGCGACCAGAAGATAAGTCCCAACTGTCCACCGCGCCATCCGCGCAACAACATCTTTATCGCTAACATTAGTGTTGGCTACCGTTGGTCAACGCAATCTGCNGTCCCGCTTGCAGCTCAAGGGTGCGCTGACAGCGCGCGGCAAGGTTCTTTTCATGGGTGACCAATACCAGAGTGGTGCCCTCTTCTTCGTTCAGGGCGAACAGCAGATCGTTAATTTTTTCGCCCGTTCCGGTATCGAGATTACCGGTGGGTTCGTCGGCAAACAAAATAGTCGGTCTGCAGGCGAAAGCTCTGGCGAGAGCCACTCGCTGTTGCTCACCACCGGAGAGCTGCCGCGGATAGTGGGTAACTCGAGCGGCCAACCCAACGCGCTGCAAATAATGTTCTGCAGTCTTTAGCGCATCGCTGACACCCTGCAATTCAAGGGGNAGGGCAACGTTCTCAAGGGCGGTTAGCCCTGGCAGCAGGTGAAATGATTGAAAGACGAATCCGACATGGCCTGCGCGCACCGCGGCGCGACCCTCTTCATCCATCGCGGTAATATCTTGGCCATCAATCATCACAGTGCCTGAACTGGGCGTATCGAGCCCCGCCAAAATACCTAGCAGAGTCGATTTACCTGACCCCGAGGAGCCAATAATCGCGAGAGTTTCTCCAGCCTTCACAGACAGATTAATCTGATCAAGGATACACAGCGTACCCTCTGAGGTTGAAACCTGCTTGCTGATATTACTCACATCTATCATGGTGAACGTCCCTAACTGGCGCGTGGTATGGCTGTCTGTTTTATCACGTGAAATAACTTACACTACGCAGTGTAATGACATTTGTATCTACTCACTATGACCACAGACTGGTATTTATGCGTCTTTCTCGATTATTAACTAAGCCCCTGACTACATTAGTGAGCGTTTTTTTACTGCTTGCTGGCAACGCTAATTCGGCAACCTTATTGGTGCTCGGCGACAGTCTGAGTGCAGGCTACGGCATTGACCCCGATAAGGGCTGGGTTAATTTGATGCGCGCCGATGTCGGACCGCAACACACTATTATCAATGCGAGTATCAGCGGAGATACCAGTGGCAACGGTCTCGATCGCTTGCCCATGNTGCTGGAAAAATTTAAGCCCGATATTGTTCTGCTTGAACTGGGCGGCAATGACGGCCTGCGCGGCTACCCGCTGAGTTTGCTAAAAGGCAACCTAACAGAAATGATCGCACTGTGCCGCACCCACAACGCGACACCGATTTTGTTCGGTATGCGCCTGCCCGCCAACTATGGCAAACGCTACACCGCTGGCTTTGCTGAACTTTTTCCCGCGCTTGCAGAGCAGCATGACATAGGCTTAGTGCCGTTTGAGTTTGAAGCCCTGTTACAAACTGAAGGAATGATTCAAGCGGACGGCATTCACCCCACGGAGCCCGCACAGCCCATACTGAAACAGGCGGTTCTCGCGCAGCTAAAGGCCCTGCTCCCCTAAACGTCACAGGGGAACAGCAAGAAGGCCTTAGTTCACACCCGATGGGTGCTGAATCATCTCTGACTGTTTCAAAAACACTTTCAGCTGTGACACGAGACCGCCAAACAGAATCAACCCACAGCCAATTAATTCAGCAACGGTTAAGTATTCATCCAGCAACCACCAACCGCCGATTGCGGCAAAAACGGCTTCAAAGCTCAGAATAATTGCCGCGTGAGACGCTGGCGCTGTGCGCATACCAACCACTTGCAACGAAAAAGCGACACCCGAGGAGAACACACCCACGTACAGCAGCGCCCAACCTGCATCCAGCACTGCCTGCCAGCTCCATGTTTCAACAAATACCATAATCACCCAGCTAATCACGGCAGCCACTGAAAACTGGATAAACATCAGGCGGTAGACCGATATTTCATTGGCGCGGCGACCGGTGTAGACAACATGCAGCGCCCACACCACTGTGCTGATCAAAATCAAACCATCGCCGAGCAGGAATTCATCACTCTCGATCTGCGCGAGGAAATAGAGGCCCAAGATAGACAGCGCAATGCCAAGCCAGGTTGGCCACTCTGTTCGATTGCCCAAGAGCAGCCCAATCAGCGGCACAAACACAATATAGATTCCGGTTAAAAACCCGGCTCGGCTGACACTGGTATAAAGCAGTCCAACTTGCTGCAACACCGCGCCCACAGCAATCAGCACACCCAGTAGCATGGCTTTTTTATCGACAGCGGTAATTTCTAGCACTTTCTGTGGTTTTTCCATCAGGTACCAGATCGGCAAAATAGCGATGGCAGCAATAAAAAAGCGGCCAAAGACAAAAGTAATTGGACCGATATGGTCCATCCCCGTGCGCTGAAACACAAACGCCAAACCCCAGATAGCGGCGGTCAATAACAGGATTAAGTCAGCCCGCAGGTCGTTTTTAATACTCATAAAATCGTCTTTTTAGTGTTAGTGGTGTAGTTCTTGTTTTTGTTATTGGTTTTGTTATTGGTTTTGTTATTGGTTTTGTTATTGGCTTTAAAGTCGCTTGGTTTCAGCTGTCCTCAGTGACGGTGGGGGGGGCGCGCCCGTGACGCAATCGCTCGGCACTATCCTTCAAAACTGTCGGTTTACACTGTCGCTTAAACTGTCACTCTATAGCGCCTGCATAAATTGCACCATCAACTGCACTTTTTCTACGCCGCGATATTCATTGATATCTAAGCGGTAGACGCAGCGCGCCCATTCTGCCTGAAAATTAGGCCAATCGGCAGGGTCAATATTAAAGTAAATAGCATCAATACTTTTTGCAGGATCAGACTCGGGCGAAAGCGTCAGTTTTAAATGCTTTTCCCCGACAATGCGCTGCTGCTGCAAGCGGAAAATACCCTCAAAACAAGGCTCTGGAAAGAGCTGGCCCCAAGGGCCACTGTCGCGCAATAGTGCAGCGGTTTGCAGAGACAGTTGCTGCGGCTGCAATTCACCGTCGGTGAGCATTTTTAATTGCAAGTCATCCGCATGCAGAGACTGACTCACCTGCTGACAAAACGCCTGCTCAAAGGCGGGAAGTTTTTCTTCGTCCAAACTCAGACCGGCAGCCATCGCGTGACCGCCAAACTTACTGATGAGACCTGGGTTTTTCGTCGCCACTGCATCCAATACATCGCGAATATGCAAACCGGGAATTGACCGCGATGAGCCTTTCAACTGACCGTTATCACCGCGCGCAAACGCAATAACTGGGCGATGGTATTTTTCTTTAATCCGCGACGCCAGCAGCCCCACCACCCCCTGGTGCCAATCGGCTTGAAAAAGACACAGCGCCACAGGCACATCGCCATTTAGCGATAGTGGAATTTTGTCGACAATAGCCAGCGCCTCGCGCTGCATATCCTGCTCGATTATTTTGCGGTTTTGATTTAACTCATCAAGCTCGCGGGCGCTGCGCATGGCCTGATCGGGATCATT